>ERZ857951.2307-NODE-2307-length-17197-cov-5.934663_pt1 | contig 17197 bp, 12 predicted proteins | sample MGYA00519759_ERZ857951 | MGnify/ENA primary metagenome ERZ857951 (study PRJEB31778, sample SAMEA3449377) | human gut metagenome | biome: human gut; feature: human-associated habitat; material: faeces | place: United Kingdom | collected 2010/2012 ...
CGGTGAAATGGGAAAAAATATTGACAAGACCTTCATTCAGTCCAAAATGCTGAACTGTTCCAAGGGTCCGGCTGTCCACTCCCTTCGCGCCCAGGCCGACAAGCAGGCATACAGCAACGAAATGAGAAAGACTCTGGAGAATCAGGAGAACCTGACCATCCGCCAGGGAGAGGTTACTAAGCTTCTGGCAGAGGATGGCAAGATCACAGGTGTGAAGACGTATTCCGGCGCTGTTTACCATTGTAAGGCGGTAGTCTTGTGTACTGGAACTTATCTGAAAGCACGCTGTATTTACGGTGATGTAAGCAATTATACAGGTCCAAATGGACTGCAGGCAGCCAATTATCTGACTGATTCTCTGAAAGAATTGGGAATTGAAATGTTCCGTTTCAAGACTGGAACACCTGCCCGAATTGCAGGAAATACCATCGACTACAGCAAGATGGAAGAGCAGTTTGGGGATGAGAGAGTAGTGCCATTTTCTTTTTCCACAGATCCGGAGGATGTGCAGATCGAGCAGAAATCCTGCTGGCTGACTTACACCAATGAGACTACCCATGATATTATTCGCGCGAACCTGGATCGTTCCCCGCTGTATTCCGGTATGATCGAGGGAACTGGTCCACGTTATTGTCCGTCTATTGAGGATAAAGTAGTTCGTTTTGCAGATAAAAAAAGACATCAGGTGTTTATTGAGCCAGAGGGAATGTACACAAATGAGATGTACATTGGCGGTATGTCCAGCTCTTTGCCGGAAGATGTGCAGGAGGAAATGTACCACAGCGTACCAGGCCTTGAGCATGCAAAAATTGTGAAGAATGCTTATGCTATTGAGTACGATTGTATTAACCCAAGACAGCTTTATCCAACGCTGGAGTTTAAGAAAATTAAAGGTCTTTTCAGTGGCGGACAGTTTAATGGAAGTTCAGGTTACGAGGAGGCGGCAGCCCAGGGACTGATCGCTGGTATCAATGCAGCCATGGAAGTGCTGGGAAAAGAGCAGCTGATCCTGGATCGTTCTGAGGCTTATATCGGTGTTCTCATTGATGATCTGGTTACAAAAGAGAACCATGAGCCATACCGTATGATGACCAGCCGTGCCGAGTACCGTCTACTTCTCCGTCAGGATAATGCGGATCTGAGACTTCGTAAAAAGGGATATCAGGCAGGGCTCATCAGTGAAGAGGATTATCAGAAAATCCTTACGAAAGAAGAACAGATAAAAACAGAGATCAGCAGAGTAGAACATACAAATATCGGAGCAAACAAAGAGGTTCAGACCCTTCTGGAAAGCTATAACAGCACACCGCTGAAATCCGGAACCACTCTGGCAGAACTGATCCGCCGTCCGGAACTTTCTTATGAAGCAATCAAACCACTTGATAAAGAACGTCCGGAGCTGCCATGGGATGTACAGGAACAGGTTGACATTAACATCAAGTATGATGGATATATCCGCAGACAGTTAAAACAGGTAGAACAGTTTAAGAAACTGGAAGCAAAGAAAATCCCGACAGATATTGATTATGAGAAAGTTGGAAGTCTGAGAATCGAAGCACGTCAGAAACTGGAAGCATACAGACCGATTTCAATCGGACAGGCTTCCCGAATTTCAGGAGTTTCTCCTGCTGATATATCAGTTTTACTGGTGTATCTTTCCAGTACGAAATAATTAATATAATACGCTTTAATGTGCTTATAAAAACAAGAAATTGGCAAAAAATATTAAAATAGTACATAAAAGAGTAAAATAACGGACTATAAATAACAGATAAAATCATAAAAGCACATAAAACAACCCTGTAAAATATACAAAAATAATAAATAAAGGTAGAAAAAGGAGAATAATACATGCCGTATAATCTGACGACATTGGAAAATGGATGCAGAGAACTGGGTATAGAGCTGAGCCAGAAGCAGAAAAATCAGTTTATCCAGTTTTATGAATTTCTGGTAGAAAAAAATAAGGTTATGAATCTGACAGGTATTACTGAGTTTGAGGAAGTTCTTACAAAGCACTTTCTTGACAGTCTTGCCTGTGTAAAAGCCATTGATATGACAAAAGTAAAAACAATTATGGACATCGGTACAGGTGCCGGATTTCCAGGTGTGCCTTTGAAAATTGCTTTTCCACATCTGGAGGCATGTCTGCTGGATTCTCTGAAAAAGAGGGTAAACTTCCTTGAGGAAAGTTTTGAGCTTCTTGGATTAGAAGGGATTAAGGCGATTCATGGAAGAGCAGAAGAGTATGCAAAAAATAAAGAGTATCGTGAGAAATATGATCTCTGTGTATCCAGGGCAGTATCAAACCTTGCAACTCTGTCAGAATATTGTATTCCTTATGTAAAGATAGGAGGAACTTTCATTTCCTATAAATCAGGAACTGTACAGGAAGAGGCAGAAGAAGCAGAGAAAGCAATCAATATCCTCGGTGGTCAGGTGAAAGACATCACATACTTTAAATTGCCGGACTCCGAGATTGACCGATCCCTTGTCATTATAAATAAGAAAAAATCTACACCTGGAAAGTATCCGCGTAAAGCAGGAACACCATTAAAAGAACCATTGTCATAATAAATCTATGTATAGTTGTCTCATGAAATCTTCTGGCAAAAAATGCCGAGATTTCGGGACAGCTATTTTTTTCAAACAAACATCACAGAATAATCACACTTTTATCCTAATTTCATCACAACTTCATCATAAACTATTTTTATAGAGATGTCCTCGGGTTCCCCCATTCTCTGTTTCACCTGGGGACATTTTCTATATTTTATTTTGGCAAAAATTAAGAGGAGGAGAACACATTGATTGAAGTAAACAATCTGGTCAAACGATATGGTAACCATACGGCAGTTGACCACCTTTCCTTTAAAATAGAGAAAGGCAAAATCTATGGATTTCTGGGGCCAAACGGTGCAGGAAAATCCACTACAATGAATATGATAACCGGATACATCGCATCCACCGAAGGAACCGTCAAAATTGACGGACACGATATCCTCGAAGAACCGGAAGCGGCAAAGAAATGTATCGGTTATCTGCCTGAACAGCCGCCGGTCTATTTTGATATGACTGTCCTGGAATACATGAAATTTGTGGCAGATCTCAAGAAAATCCCAAAAGATAAAAAAGCAAACATGATCGAAGAAGTCATGGATATGGTAAAGATTTCAGACATGAGAAACCGTCTGATAAAGAACCTGTCAAAAGGTTACAGACAGAGAGTTGGTCTTGCTGAGGCGATTATGGGGTATCCGGAGGTGATCATCCTGGATGAGCCGACAGTAGGTCTTGACCCTAAACAGATTATTGAAATCCGAACCTTAATTAAAGAATTAAAAAAGAAACATACCGTTATTCTCAGCTCGCATATACTTTCTGAAGTAAGCGCGGTATGCGATTACGTGCTGATCATTTCTCATGGAAAACTGGTAGCAAGCGATACTCCTGAGAATCTTGGAAAACTTGCAGAAGGATCCAATACTCTGGAGATGCTTATTAAAGGTGAAAAAACACAGATCAGGCAGGCTCTCGAGGGAATCGAGGGAGTCAACAGCGTAACAATGGAAAAAGATGAGAAACAGAATCTCTGGAGTGTGAAAGTTTCAACAGAGGAGCAGAATGACATTCGGGAAGAAGTATTCTACAAAATGTCGGAGATTAACAGCCCAATCTATGAGATGAAGTCTAGGAAAGTATCACTGGAGGAAATCTTCCTTGAACTTACTGCATCTGATAAACCAATATCTGCAGACGAAGTCCCAAATACACCTGAAGATAAAGATACTGATGCCGGTAAATCAAACGAGACAAACGTAAAACAGACATCAGCAGAAATACTGGAAGAACAGAATAATGATAAAGGGGGAGAGAAATAACCATGACAGCTATATATAAAAGAGAGCTGAAAAGTTACCTGACATCCATGGTAGGATATTTATTTATCTTTTTCATTCTTGTACTGACAGGTATTTATTTTTCAGCATATCAGCTTTCAGCAGCATATCCGAAATTTGAATACACCTTAAGTGCAATTACCTTTGCATTCCTGATCGGAGTACCGATTTTGACTATGCGTGTACTTGCAGAGGAAAGAAAACAGAAAACAGATCAGCTGCTTCTGACAGCACCGGTTTCTGTGAGCGGTATTGTAATAGGTAAATATCTTGCACTGGTAACTGTATTTGCTGTTCCGATGGCAGTTATGTGTACTTATCCGCTGATTATGTCCAGGTTTGGCACAGTAGAGTTTGCATCTGCATATACAGCAGTCCTGGGATTCTTTCTCCTGGGATGTGCAAATATTGCAATCGGTGTATTTATGTCAGCATTAACTGAGAGCCAGGTAATTGCAGCGGTACTCACATTTGTTTTCTTATTTGCATTTTACATGATGAATGGTATTTCTTCATTCTTCTCTCAGACATCTATGTCGACATGCGTGACATTTGGGTTATTGATCCTGGCAGCAGCCATCATTATCTATACCATGATCAAGAATATTCTGATCTCAGCAGTGATCGGTGTGATCGGAGAAGTGGCACTGATTATTATTTATGTAGTAAAATCCAGTATTTTTGAGGGCGGTATTCAGAAAGTCCTGGATGTGTTTAATCTGAGCGGACACTTTGATAATTTTACAAGTAACATCTTTGATATAAAAGGAATTGTATATTTTCTTTCTGTGATCGCAGTATGCCTGTTCCTTACAACACAGTCTATTTTGAAGAGACGCTGGAATTAGTGGGGAGGTGAAAGAAAATGAAACTGAAAGAAAAGATGAAAAATAATAAGCATAAAAAATTTGACAAAAAGAAACTGATTGGCACCATCAGTAAGAAGCATATCAAAAACGGCTCTTACACAATGGTTATGTCAGTGATATTTATTGCAGTAGTTGTAGTGCTCAACATGATCGTAAATGCGATTCCGTCCAAATATTCAGAAATTGATATCAGCAGCCAGAAACTCTACAGTATTGGTGATGATACAAAAGCAATGCTGAAAGATCTGGACAAGGACGTAACAATTTACCAGATTGCACAGAGCGGTTCTGAAGATGAGAATATTACCAATCTGCTTAAGAAATATGAAGATGAATCCAAGCATATTAAAGTAGAGCAGAAGGATCCTGTAGTAAATCCTAAATTTGTAACGGAATATACAAGTGATGATCTTTCTGCAAACAGTCTGATCGTTGTATGCGGCGACAGAAATAAAGTCATTGATTACAACAATATCTATGAGAGCACAATTGATTATCAGACCTACAGCTCTCAGACCACCGGTTTCGACGGTGAAGGTCAGATCACAAGTGCGATCGGATATGTAACATCCGAAGATCTCCCGATCCTTTATACACTCGAGGGACATGGTGAGAAGGAGATGGATTCTACTATCAAAGAAGACATCGAGAAGGCAAACATGGATATTCAGTCTCTGAATCTTCTTACAGAGGGAAGTGTTCCGGATGATGCAGACTGCCTGTTCATTGATTCTCCATCCACAGATATTTCAGAAGATGAAAAGACTGCTATTATTGATTATCTTGAAAATGGCGGAAAGGCGATGATTTTCTCTGATTATACAACAGAAGACCTGCCAAACTTTGATGCAGTTCTGGAAAACTATGGTGTTCAGAGAGAAGCTGGAATCGTATTTGAAGGTGATAATCAGCATTATGCAATGCAGATGCCATATTATCTGGTTCCGACTATAAACAGCACAGATGCAAGCTCTGAGACTGTTTCCGGAGGATATTATGTACTTGTACCATATGCACAGGGAATCAAAAAAATGGATGATGTAAGAGATACCGTAACGATCAACAGTATCCTCACCACATCAGACCAGGCATATTCCAAGACAGATCTGAACAGTGATACTCTGGAGAAAGAAGACGGAGACGAAGCTGGCCCATTTGATCTGGGAGTAAGCATCACAGAGACTCTGGATGATGACAAAGAAACGCAGATCGTATACTATTCAACTTCCAATCTGATGGAATCACAGGTAAATCAGATGGTATCCGGCGGAAATGAGAAGCTGATCATCGAATCTCTGAAGTGGATGACAGACACAGAAGACAGTGCAACCGTATCTATCCCATCCAAGAGCCTGTCTGTATCTAATCTGACACTTACAGACTATGATGCTGCATTCTGGAAGATCTGCACCATCGGTCTGATTCCTGGATTCTTCCTTGTTGTAGGGTTTGCAGTTTGGATGAAGAGGAGAAAAGCTTAAATGAAGAATAAAACTGTAAAAATGGTTCTTGCAGTTGTAGTTCTTGGTGTCTGCTGCGGGGCTTACGCAGGTGTAAAAACCTACGTAGCCCATCAGGAGCAGAAAGAATCCGAAGAAGATTCTGAAGAAAGCACAACTGTATTTACTGCATCAACAGATAACATTAAATCTCTGGATTTTATGGTTGATGATACAGAGACAACATTTGAAAAAGATGATGACAGCTGGGTAAAGAAAGACGAAACAGATTTTCCGGTAAATCAGACTACTCTGGACAGTGCAGCATCTGCTATTGCATCTGTCGATTCAGACAGAGTTCTGGAGGACGTAGATGATCTTTCAGAATATGGTCTGGACTCTCCGTCAAACACGATTAAGATTGTAACAAAATCTGATGAGGAAGATGGCGATGACATAACAACTACACTGTATGTGGGAGATGAAAATTCCTCCACCAGTCAGTATTATGTAAGAAAAGATGATGATGAGAAGACAGTATACCTGATAGATTCTTCCTGCGTAGAGCCGTTTGCCAAATCATTGAATGATTATGCGCAGATGGAAGATTTCCCTGCAATTTCCAATACAGATACCATTACAAAAATTTCTGTAGACGGCGATAATTCCTATGAATTATCAAAAGACGAAGATACAAGTACCTGGTCAGTAAAAGGCAGCGAGGATGAAGAAAAAGCAGACTCAGCTACCGTAAGTTCTTTGGTATCTTCATTCGGAAGCATGGCATATAGTTCACTTGCAGATTATAAATGTGACGACAAGAGCAAATATGGTCTGGATAAACCATATGCAACAATCACAGTAGATTATCAGGAAGAAGTTGCTGATGATGACACTGATGAAGACACACAAGATGATACGACAGCTTCCGGTGAGACGGCAGATGAAGATGCTTCATCTGTGGAAGAAAACAGTGACGATGCTGAACAGGATACAGAATCAGACGAAAGTGTAAGTGAAACTACGGATGAAACATCTGAGGCTGAAGATACTGACGGTGAAGAAGCAGAAGATGAAACATCAGAAAACTCAGACAGTGCATCAGACAATGAGGATTCTTCGGAAGAAGAAACTAAGATGGCAGATAAGCAGCTTACAATTCTTGTTGGAAATGAAACAGATGACAGCAGCAGATATGTCATGGTAAATGACAGCAATGAAGTCTATACGATGTCAACGGATACTCTGTCCGCGCTAACTGATAAATCAGAAGAAGACTTCTGGGATATGACAGTAAGTTATGTATCTTTAAACAGCCTCGGAAGCCTCAAAGTAAATTATCAGGGCAGTGATTATAAAGTAAATGTTTCACGTGAAACATCCACAGATGATGATGGAAACGATACAGAAACAGTTACCTATAAACTGAATGGTTCTGATCTGGATGAAACAACATTTACAACATTCTACAATAAACTGATCAACATGACGGCTCAGAAACGTCTGACAGATAAATATGAACCTGACGGTGATGCAGAACTGACAGCTATATTTACAGAAGAAGACGGTGATACACAGGAAGTTGCATACTATAGCTACGATACAAACTATTATGCGGCAGTGGTGGATAATAAAGTATATCTCGTAAATAAGATGAATGTAAAAGAACTGTTCACAGCATTTGAATCAGTTGTCGGAACAGAAGAAGACAGTTCAGATAAGACAGATTCAGACGAAGCAACAACAGATGATACTAAATCAGATTCAACAGATATGCCAGGTGAGAGCATAGAAGAGTCCGATGACAGTACATCTGAAACAGCCGGCATAACAAACGATTCTGATACATCCGAAGAGGAGAATACAGATTCTCAGGAAACGGACAGTACAGAAGAGTAAAAGAATAAACGAATCTATAAAAGAGTGAGGCAGGCATATAGAATTTCTTACATATGCCTGCCTCATTTTTTGTTGTATTAGAGCGTGTTTGAAAAATCATTCCCACAATCTGCACGCCCCACTTTGCGGTATATTTTGTCCGAATTCGGTTGCTGTAGTCACCGCAACGTCGCCTTCTTCCGACTTGAAATAAAAAAATTTATCCTTCAAAACTGTCTCAAAATCAACTCGTCGACTCATTCTGGCTTAAATATAAGGCTTAAAAGAAGATTTTAACCTGTTCAAGAAACGCTTCAGGTGCTTCAACATGTGGAAGATGTTTTGTTTCTTTGAGAACAGAAACTTCAATAGCCGGGTTGGAGGCACAATAATCATCAGTGACAGCCTTTCCGTTTGGCTCTGTTTCACCTTCAACAATATAAATACTGTTATCCAGTGCCTTAAGTGCATGACAGATATTTATATTTATATACTTAGCTGCAAGACTGGAGTACAAAAATCTGGTATAATATCCACCTTTATGAGCTGCTTCATAATAAGCATCTGCCATTTGATTATCCACATGGAATGGATTATAATACATCTTCTCGATAAAAAGATTATTTATATTATCACGTGATACGATCATATGATAAACCAGAGTTCCGAAAATCGGAATTTCCAGAGCTGCTTTTAACAGGCGGTCCTTTCTGTTTGGCATCTGTTTTAATTGAGTCAGGCTGGGCGGATTTACCAGCATGATTTTGTTAAAAAGTTCTTTCTCATTGTGACAGGCCATAGTAACAAAAGAGCCTGAAAAACCACTTGCAATCACATCTGTTTTCTGACCAATTATTTTTTTGATAAAATCACTGATCATCTGAACATAAACAAAATTTGTATAGGTAATGCTGGATTTGTCCGAACGTCCGCATCCTAACAAATCAACAGTATATACGGTATGGTCAATTGCCAGTTCGTCTTCAATTTTGCTCCATTCATACCCGGAAGCTCCAGGTAAAGTGTCATGAATCAAAAGAATCGGTGACCCAGTTCCCTTTTTGGTATAATAAATGTTCCCAAAGCGCCATTCAAAGTAATTGTCATTAGAAATGTGGAGCATCTGTTTTAATTGTGCAGCAGTAGCAATCGTGTGGTTAATGAAATGAACAGCAACAGTTGCGCCGGTCATCAGAGCAGCAAATGTAAGAAATTTGTGCTTGTTTTTACTCATTTTCGGCCTCCTTTATCAAGCATAACAAGTGATTAGCCTGCTAAAATTATATACCCATATTATACCGCGATACTGTCTGTTTTACAAGAAAATATGATGCGAAAAAAAGAACCATATGGATTGATGATGTTACTGTTCACTCCGTTCACAGCAACACGCTTCGCGATGCACAGACTTTATGCTAATCGCATAAATTCGCGCGGTATGTCTCGGGTTTTCTGTGACCTTCACTCACAAAAAACACCTCGCGGGATATTACCAGTGAACAGTAACTTGATGATTACTGTTCACACATCACAATCCCGCGAGGTGTTTTGGCATGAATGTGCCAAAATCCCGAGACATACAAGCCAAAATTCCATTGCCGCAGGCAATCTGGAATTTTGGCTGCGTTACTGAGAACGGAGTGAACAGTAACGATTGATGGAAAAAGAAAATGTCAATCACCACAAAATATACAATATTTATGTTAAAAATAATGTGTTTTTTTATGTTTCACGTGAAACATTATGTGGCATGATTAAAATAAAAGTGTTATAATAAACATGCATATGCCTGTTGGCATTATAAAAAATAATGTAACAGGCAAAATAGGAATAACTACAATTAAAACCTCATAAAGGAGGAATGAAGTTGGGAAGAATTATAGCAGTTGCTAATCAGAAAGGCGGAGTTGGAAAGTCAACAACTGCAATTAATCTTTCAGCATGTCTTGCAGAAAAAGGGAAAAAGGTTCTCGCAATTGATATGGATCCACAGGGAAATACTACCAGTGGTTTCGGCGTTGATAAGAACGGCATAGAAAATACATTGTATGAACTTTTGCTTGGAGAGGCAGAAACGAAAGACACGATTGTAAAAGATGTTGTTGAGAATCTTGACCTGATTCCATCTAATATTAATCTTTCCGGTGCAGAAATCGAGCTGGTAGGAATCGATGATAAAGAATTTATCTTAAAGGGAATCACAGATAAGCTTCGACGTAAATATGATTACATAATACTGGATTGTCCGCCATCATTAAATATGCTGACGATCAATGCATTAACCGCAGCTACATCTGTATTAGTGCCGATCCAGTGTGAATATTATGCGCTGGAGGGACTTTCACAGCTGATTCATACCATTGATCTGGTAAAAGAAAGACTGAATAAACGTCTGAAAATGGAAGGCGTAGTATTCACAATGTATGACGCAAGAACAAACCTGTCTCTGCAGGTAGTGGAAAACGTAAAAGAGAATTTAAATCAGAATATTTATAAAACAATTATTCCACGTAATGTAAGACTGGCGGAGGCTCCAAGCTATGGACAGCCGATTAATATCTATGATCCGAGATCAGCAGGAGCAGAAAGCTACAGGCTTCTGGCAGAGGAAGTGCTCAACAGGGAGGATAATTAATGGCAGGAAGAAAAAACGGTCTTGGCAGAGGCTTAGATGCATTTTTTCCAGACAGAACATCTGTTGTCAAAGAACCTGCCAGAAAGACAATAACCAAAACAGTTAAAACAGAGAAGAAATCTGACGTAGCTGAAAAACAGACAAACCCTACTGTTGCAAAGAAGCAAACAGCGGATTCGAAAACAGGGGCAATGATCGTAAAGATCTCAAGTGTAGAGCCGAATATGGATCAGCCACGTAAACAGTTCGATGAAGATGCACTCATGGAACTGTCTGAGTCTATTAAACAGTACGGCGTACTCCATCCGCTTCTCGTGTCTGATAAAAAGGACTACTATGAAATAATTGCAGGTGAAAGACGATGGAGAGCGGCAAAGCTTGCCGGACTGACAGAGATTCCTGTAATTGTTAAAGAGTTTTCTGAGCAGGAATTAGTAGAAATTTCCCTGATTGAGAATATTCAGCGGGAAGATTTAAACCCTGTGGAAGAAGCGATGGCATATAAACGACTGATTGATGAATTTCATCTGAAACAGGATGAAATCGCAGAGCGTGTAGGGAAGAGCAGAACAGCAGTAACAAATGCAATGAGACTTCTCAAACTCAGCGAAAAAGTGCAGCAGATGCTGATTGATGAGATGATCACTGCCGGTCATGCCAGGGCAATCCTTTCGATAGCAGATAAGGAAAAGCAGGAATCAATTGCAATGAAGGTTTTTGACGAGAAATTAAGTGTTCGTGAAACAGAAGCGCTTGTAAAACGTATGCTGGAGCCGCCAAAAACAGCAAAGAAGAGCAAATTCAGTTCTGCTGAGGATGCAATATATGAGAGTCTGGAAGAAAAAATGAAAAGTATCATGGGTACCAGAGTCCAGATTCACAGAAAGAAAAATGACAAAGGTAAAATTGAAATTGAATATTATTCCAAGGATGAACTGGAAAGAATCATAGATCTTTTCGAATCCATTGGTTAGGAGTGACAGTAATATGAGTGGCATTTTTGAAAATCTTGGAATTGATTCCGGGATCATCATTATTATACTGCTGATTCTTACTATCTTCCTGCTGGTAAGGAATATCAGTATGAATATGCGCCTGAGCCGTCTGGAACGTAAATATAAGACGTTCATGAAAGGTTCAGATGCACAGTCTCTGGAAAAAGTATTCGTTAGAAAATTCGCTCAGATAGATAAGCTCTATGATGCGAAGGAAGAACATGATCATGATCTTCTTTTTATCAAAAAGAATCTTGATAAAATGTTTAATAAATATGGTGTAGAAAAGTATGACGCATTTGATGATGTAGGTGGAAAGTTAAGTTTTGCGCTGGCTTTGCTGGACAAAGAGAATACAGGTCTTATCTTAAATGCAGTACACAGCCGGGACAATTGTTTTTTGTATATGAAAGAAATTGTAAAAGGCGAATCCTACGTTATGCTCAGCCAGGAAGAAGTAGAGGCACTTCGTAAGGCAGTGAATTTTGGACTGGATAATATTGAAGAATAAAGTTTTTTAAAAGTTACTGTGAACGGAGTGAACAGTAATGTTTAAAAGCTGAAAATAAGAGCATACTAAAAGAGAATCTGTTTTGTGCAGGAATGCACATGATATGATAAATTGATATCAGGGGGAAAGTTGTTGCCAGATTTTACCCTGACATCATTACATAATGTAATAGAATATTTCAGGAGGAACAAGATGTTAGATATTAAATTTGTGAGAGAAAATCCGGAAGTTGTAAAACAGAATATCCGCAACAAATTTCAGGATAATAAACTGGAATTAGTGGATAAAGTTCTGGAACTGGACAAAGAGAATCGCGAAATCAAACAGGAAGTAGAAGCTCTTCGGGCAGAGAGAAATAAAATTTCCAAACAGATCGGTGCACTGATGGCACAGGGAAAGAAAGAAGAAGCTGAAGAAGTAAAGAAACAGGTAGCTGCTTCCGGAACCCGTATTGAAGAACTTTCCACAAGAGAAAAAGAGGTAGAGGAAGAACTTCTCAAAGATATGATGGTAATTCCGAATATCATTGATCCATCTGTACCGATCGGTAAAGATGACAGCGAGAACGTAGAAATCGAGAAGTTTGGTGAACCGGTTGTTCCGGATTTTGAAGTGCCATATCATACAGAAATTATGGAAAATTTTGATGGAATCGATCTTGACAGTGCAAGACGTGTTGCGGGAAATGGTTTCTACTATTTAATGGGAGATATCGCAAGACTTCACTCAGCAGTAATTTCCTATGCACGTGACTTCATGATAAACAGAGGTTTTACTTACTGTGTACCTCCTTTTATGATCAGAAGCAATGTTGTAACAGGTGTAATGAGTTTTGCTGAAATGGATGCCATGATGTATAAGATTGAGGGTGAAGATTTATACCTGATCGGAACAAGTGAACATTCCATGATCGGTAAATTTATCGATCAGATCATTCCTGAGGAAGAACTTCCGAAAACTCTTACAAGCTATTCTCCATGTTTCCGTAAGGAAAAAGGTGCTCATGGACTTGAGGAGAGAGGCGTTTACCGTATTCATCAGTTTGAAAAACAGGAAATGATCGTTGTCTGCAAACCGGAGGACAGCAAGATGTGGTTTGATAAACTGTGGCAGAACACGGTTGAGCTGTTCCGTACCCTGGATATCCCGGTTCGTACTCTGGAATGCTGTTCCGGTGACCTGGCTGATCTGAAAGTAAAATCCATCGATGTAGAGGCATGGTCTCCAAGACAGAAGAAATACTTCGAAGTAGGAAGCTGCTCCAACCTGGGTGATGCACAGGCAAGAAGACTGAAAATCCGTGTAAATGGTGAAAATGGTAAGTATTTCGCACATACTTTGAATAATACTGTGGTTGCGCCGCCGAGAATGCTGATTGCCTTTCTGGAAAATAACCTGAATGCAGACGGAAGCGTAAATATTCCGAAAGCACTGCAGCCATACATGGGCGGAATCGAAAAAATCGTACCGAAACATAAATAAGAAATAAAATAATAAAAAGAAACAGCGGCATAGTATGACAGACACCAGATATCCGGATAAAAAGATGGATATCTGGTGTTGGCATGCCGGGGGAAAGTTACCGGGTCATTCCTGTGATGCGGTAACAGAAAATGGATAATAAGAAAGGAGGAAGACTGTATGCACAGTTATCTTCGGGCTATAGGATTTTCAAAACTGGAGCAGAAAGATCTGGATCAGATCCTGCAGGAGGTGATTGTTTCCTGCGATGAGAAAAAGATCGCAGAGCAGGGAAAAAACGAGATTTTTGCGGAATTGTCCCGATATTTTGGTATGAATATCGGACTGCGTGTCTGTGGAACTTATGATGAGCAGGATCAGTTTCGGATGGAATATTATTTTCCGTATTTTGCCGGAAGCGGTATCACCAGTCAGGAAGATGTGATGGTAGAACAACGTTCTGAAAAAGTCTGTTTTTCCGGAGCGTGTGACGATGTGCGTGTGGGTGTGACTCTGATCTTTTATCTGGCAAATGCAGGAGAATATCTGACAGAACGTACCAAGGGGACACCGGGGGAAGGTTTCAGCAACCTGACCTTATCCGGCCTTTCTACGGAGGGCAAGATTTTGTTGCCAATTCAAAAAAATATTGCCCAGAGAGAACGGGATCAGCAGCTGACCCGGAAAAGAACACAGATGATCTACGAAGCGCGCCGGGGAAATGAAGAAGCGATGGAAAATCTGACTATGGATGATATGGATACGTATGCCATGATTTCAAGAAGAATCGCTAACGAAGATATTTTTTCTATTGTAGATACGTATTTTATGCCTTATGGCATGGAGTGCGACCGGTATAATGTAATGGGAGAGATTCTTGAATGGATGGAAACCACGAACAAACTGACCGGCGAGAAGCTGTATCAGATGACAATCAACTGCAACGACCTGATCTTCGATATCTGTATGAACCAGGAAGATCTGATGGGAATCCCGGAAGTTGGTCGAAGGTTCAAGGGAATTATCTGGTTGCAGGGAAGCCTGAATTTTTAAGGTTGTCATTTCAGGTATTCTATAGTAGAATAAATATATCTGTGAAGGTAGCGAACAGTTACCGAAATAATCTGTAGATTGACAACTCGAAAAAGAGTTGATAATCTTATATATGGCCGAAGGGAAAAATCCCAGAAACCCAGTAAAATCAAGGGTTTGCGGCATGTGTCGTCATAGCTCAGCTGGATAGAGCACTCGCCTCCTAAGCGAGGGGTCGGAGGTTCAAATCCTCTTGGCGACGGGCTTCAAAGCGTTCGAAAATGTTAGCTGGATTAGCTGACAACGAACGCTTTTGTTATTGCGTTGCATATCAATAATTGATCCGGTGAATCAATTTTGATTCGCGGGCAACAAGTCAAGGTTCATGCTTGCTTGAGACTTTCGCGGCAGGACAGAAAAACAAAGGGAAAGACAGTAACAGAAAAGATTTACAGGAGGTGCCCGAATGTATCCAACATTAGAAAAGGTAAAAGAAATCGCAGCCAGTGGAGAGTATCGCAGGATTCCCGTATGTAAGGAGTTATATGCGGATCGATATACACCCGTAGAAGTGATGCGGGTTTTGCGGAAAGCAAGTAAGCATTGTTATCTGCTCGAGAGTGCCAGTCAGACGGAGGTGTGGGGAAGATTTTCTTTTCTCGGTTATGAGCCGGCGATGGAGATCACCTGTACGGATGGAGTCCTGAATATCCGCAAAACCGGGGAGGATATGGTTGTGACAAAGAAAGTGGAACATCCGGGCGATACTCTGCGGGAGATTATTGAACAGTATAAAACACCGGTGATGGAAGAACTTCCACCATTTACCGGCGGGCTGGTAGGGTACTTTTCCTATGACTATATCAAATACAGCGAACAGAAATTAAAACTCGAAGATAAAGAGCAGCAGGATTTCAGGGATATGGATCTGATGTTGTTCGATCAGGTGATTGCCTTTGATCATTACCGTCAGAAAGTGTTGCTGATCGCCGGAGTGATGACCGATGATCTGGAAGCGTCTTATCAGAAGGCAGAAGGAAAACTGGAAGAGATGGCACAGCTTCTGAAAACCGGACCGCATATGGAATTCGAAAAACTGAAGCTGGAGTCCGATATCCGGCCACAGTTCCCGGAAGCGGAATACTGTAAGATGGTGGAGAAAGCCAAACATTACATCCGTGAGGGTGATATTTTCCAGGTGGTATTATCGAATCCGATGCGGGCGAAAGCGACAGGAAATCTTTTCGATACCTACAGGGTGCTGAGGGCGACAAACCCATCTCCGTATATGTTCTATTTTTCCAGCGACGATATTGAGATTGCGGGAGCATCTCCGGAAACTCTGGTAAAACTGGAAGCCGGGAATCTGAGTACTTTCCCGTTGGCCGGAACCAGACCGAGAGGAAAGACAAGGGAAGAAGACAGGGAACTGGAAGCCGGACTTTTAAAAGATGAAAAAGAACGGGCAGAACACAACATGCTGGTGGATCTGGGAAGAAATGATATCGGAAAGATCAGTAAGATCGGCAGTGTAAAAGTGGAGAAATATATGTGTGTGGAACATTTTTCACATGTCATGCATCTTGGTTCTACGGTAGTCGGAGATCTGCGAGAGGATAAAGATGCGGTGGATGCCGTTGATGCGATCCTGCCGGCCGGAACACTCTCCGGAGCACCGAAGTTCCGGGCCTGTCAGATCATCGAAGAACTGGAACACAGCAAACGTGGCATCTACGGTGGGGCGATCGGTTATCTTGATTTTACAGGAAATCTGGATACCTGTATCGCAATCCGCCTGGTTTATAAAAAGAAAGGCGAAATCTGTATTCGTTCCGGTGCCGGTATCGTGGCGGACAGCGTACCGGAGAAAGAATTTGAAGAATGCTGCAACAAGGCACGGGCCGTGGTTCAGGCAATTGCACAGGCACAGGAGGGATTGGAATGATAGTACTGATTGATAATTACGACAGTTTTTCTTATAACTTATATCAGCTGATCGGTTCCGTGGAGCCGGACGTCAAAGTTGTACGAAACGATGCATACACGGTGGAAGAGATCGAGGTGATGAAACCGGAAGCCATCATCCTTTCTCCGGGACCCGGAAAACCGTCTGATGCAGGAATCTGTATTGAGGCGATCCGGTATTTTGCAGGAAAGGTTCCGGTCTTTGGTGTGTGTCTTGGACATCAGGCAATCTGCGAAGCATTTGGTGGAACGGTGTCCTATGCGAAAGAACTGATGCACGGAAAACAGAAAGAGATTCATCAGATCGGTGAAAATCAGCTGTTTCAGGGGCTGCCGGAGACATTTCAGGCAGCGCGGTATCACTCACTGGCAGCATTAAAGGAAGAACTGCCGGAAGAACTGAAAGTGACTGCGGAGTCGGAAGACGGAGAAGTGATGGCGGTAGAACACACAAAATATCCGATCTACGGTGTCCAGTTCCACCCGGAATCGGTGATGACACCGGATGGTAAG
>ERZ857951.2312-NODE-2312-length-17161-cov-5.032737_pt1 | contig 17161 bp, 14 predicted proteins | sample MGYA00519759_ERZ857951 | MGnify/ENA primary metagenome ERZ857951 (study PRJEB31778, sample SAMEA3449377) | human gut metagenome | biome: human gut; feature: human-associated habitat; material: faeces | place: United Kingdom | collected 2010/2012 ...
GTCGGTAGAGCACTTGACTTTTAATCAAGTTGTCCGGGGTTCGAATCCCCGATGCTTCATTAATAGCGGAAATCTTTTGTGAGGTTTCCGCTATTTTATTGCTTTTGCAGAGTGCGAGAATGATTTTTCGGATACACTCTGAGAATATGAGAAAATGCGGATATGGCGGAATTGGCAGACGCGCTGGTTTTAGGTACCAGTGGGCTTCCCGTGCAGGTTCAAGTCCTGTTATCCGCATTCAGAAAAAGTACCGGTTAAAACGGTGCTTTTTTGTTTTACAGACATAGTTTTTTGTTGTATAGTTAAGTTATAAACAGGACAGGGAGATTTTGACTATGGATATACAGAAATTTCAGCAGAAACTTACAGAAGTATGTGAACTTGGAGAGAAGAATGGCAAAGTATTGAAACCGGAACAGATAAAGGAATGCTTTGGCGAACTTGACCTGGATAAGTCACAGCTGATCAAGATATTACAGTATTTAAAATTAAAAGGTATTTCCATTGAAGGTGCGAAGGAGATCTCAGCAGCATCTCAGGCCGGACCGGAAGAAGTATCCGAAGAAAAAGAAGAAAAAGTTCCTCTGACAGCAGAGGAAGAAGCGTATCTGAAAGAATATCTGGAAGGTCTTGAAGAACAGGAGCAGGGAGAGAGAAGTGCGGAAGAACTTTTTGAACTGCTTTCAAAGGGAGATGCTCTGGCACAGGCAGAGCTGTCACAGAAGTATCTGCATGCAGCAGCCGAAATGGCGGTTGAAATGAACTGTGAGGAGATTTTTATCGCTGATCTGATTCAGGAGGCAAATATAAGCCTTCTAATGGCTCTGGGAGAGGAAGAACCGGAAGAGAAAGATGAGAAATGGCTGCTTGGACGTATCCGGTGTGGGATCCGCCATGCTATCGAGGAGCAGACACAGAGGAAATTTGAGGATGACTATCTGGTAGCAAAGGTGGAGAAGCTGGAAGCGGCAGTCCGGGAACTTACAGAGGATGAAGAGGATGAAAGTTCAAAGTTCAGTGTAGAGGAGCTGGCAATTATTCTTGATATGGATGAAGAAGAGATCAGGGATGTGCTGCGGCTTACAGGTGATGATAAATAATGCAGTGATGTAGCATTACGGGAAAGGAGAGGGTGATTATGAGTATTCCAACACCACACAACAGTGCAAAGAAAGGTGATATTGCAAAGAAGGTTCTGATGCCGGGAGATCCGCTGCGTGCGAAGTATATTGCGGAGACATATCTGGAGAATCCGGTATGTTTTAACACAGTGAGAAATATGTTTGGTTATACCGGAACTTATAAGGGTGAGCAGATATCTGTCATGGGCAGCGGTATGGGGATGCCATCTATGGGTATTTACAGTTATGAGCTTTATAATTTTTATGATGTAGAGAAGATCATTCGTATTGGTTCTGCAGGTGCGTTGCAGGATGATGTAAGCGTAATGGACGTTGTGATCGCTATGAGTGCATGTACGGATTCAAATTATGCAAGCCAGTATCAGCTGCCGGGGACTTTTGCACCGACTGCAAGCTATAATCTGGTTGCGAGAGCAGTAGAGGTTGCAAAGGAACAGGGAACCCCGGTTCGTGTGGGTTCTGTTATATCTTCAGATGTGTTCTATGGAGATAATCCGGAGAGTTCGAAGGCATGGAGAAAGATGGGGGTTCTCTGTGTGGAGATGGAGTGCGCGGCGCTGTTTATGAATGCTGCGAGAGCCGGTAAGGAGGCACTGGGGATTCTTACGATTTCGGATCATGTTTTCAGGGATGAGGCAATTTCTGCGGAGGCCAGACAGACTTCGTTTAACAGGATGATGGAGATTGCTTTAGGAATTTAAAGGATAATCCCGGTATAAAAAGGCTCTTTGGCTGGTATGTGGGAATACTGGTCAGAGGGCTTTTTTTAATTCAGTAGGGACGCGTCAAAAAATATTTCATTTCATGTGCGGTTTTGGACACTAAGATATTCTAAGCCGTCAAAAATCTGCTAAAAGCATGAGCCATTAAGGACAAACTCGCTTCGCTCAGACAGTGTCCTTGATGGCTCATAACGCAGATTTTTGGCGGCTAAGAATATCTAAGTATCCTGCAAATGCACATGAAATGAAATATTTTTCGACGCTGTTTTTTCATATGGAATGAATGAAATTTTGGCTACGTTACTGAGAACGGAGTGAGCAGTAACAGTTAATGACGACTGTTCTCAAGAAGAGCGATTGAAAAATTTCTCATATTGTGTTAATATCAAAACAATATGGGAGGTATTTTGAATGCAAATTAGAAAATCGGCGGAGGATTATTTGGAGGCAATTTTGGTGTTGTCTAAACAGGGGGGCGGTGTTCGTTCTATTGATATTGCGACGATGCTTGGGGTATCGAAACCGAGTGTGAGTCATGCGATGAAGCTGTTACGTGAGGATGGTTATATCGCGATGGATCGTTATGGTACGGTGACGCTTCTGGATAAAGGGGCTCAGATTGCAACGCATATTTATGAACGCCATACAGTGTTGAGTAAGATGTTGGAACGTCTCGGCGTAAGCCCGGAAGTTGCAAAAGAAGATGCGTGTAAGTTAGAGCATGACCTGAGCGATGAGAGTTTTACTAGGATAAAGGAGCACTTCCACAAGGTGATTGGGGAAGTTGAATAGCGGATAAAATAAATTCCCCCTGTCGGATGAATTTCTGACGAAGTGGGGAGTTTATTTTTTAAAGTTAGTCATCTACTATTTCTGTTACATAGCGTCCATGCCCGTCTATAGCAATAACTTTTTCTTTTCCATCTTCTGTTTGAAATATCCATGGAGCAGAATAAGGATTACGAAAAAAGGCTTACAACGAATGGTGGTGTGGTACAATGCTGTAGAAATAAGAATGCTGGAAAGCCGTATAGTCGTATGAAGGAGAAATTCACATGCAGTTTGATGAGAGGAAAGAGGGAATAGACCCTCTGACCTACGCTACATATTATTCTGTCTGCTTCTGTGGAAGCTGTGCAAGGATGATAGCAGCAAACATGATGACACATCCAAGGATTTCTTTAGTACTTAGTTGCTGTCTGAGGATGATCCATCCGGCTAGGACAGAGATGCAGGATTCCAGGCTGAGTATCAGGGATGCTACAGTTGGGTTCATGTTTTTCTGACCGATAATCTGCAAGGTGTAAGCTACTCCGCATGACATGACACCTGCGTAGAGGATTGGCTGCCATGCTGCCAGGATGGATGAGAGTTCCGGATGCTCAAGGAGCAGAGCGGGAATGCCGGAAAGAACTCCACATGTCAGGAACTGAATACAGGAGAGCTTTACTCCGTCTACTTTCGGAGAAAAGTAGTCGATGACCAGTATGTGCAACGAAAAAAGAAAAGCGCATACCAGTACGAGCAGATCTCCTTTTCCAATGGAAAATCCATCTGTGATGCACAGGAGATAAAGTCCGATCAGAGCCATTGCAACGGCAGCCCAGATAAATTTCGTGCATTTTTTGCCAAGGAACAGTCCGATGACAGGGACGATCACAATATAACAGGCAGTGATAAAGCCGGCTTTTCCGACGGTTGTATACTTGATGCCAAACTGTTGGAAATTGCTTGCCAGACAGAGGCAGATACCGCAGGCGATACCGCCGATAATCAGAGTTTTTTTCTCCTGCATATTGGATACAGTATTACTTGAGGTGTCAGATCTGCCAGATGCTTTGGAAGCAGAATCTGAAGGAGAGTTTCTCTTTTTCAGAATAAAAATCAGTGGAATCAGAACGACTGCTCCAATAAGGGAACGGACGGCATTAAAAGTAAAGCCTCCTACGTATTTCATTCCTACGCTTTGAGCCACAAAAGCGATACCCCAGATGATCGCTGCGAGAAGCAGGAGCAGGGAATTTTTTAATGGAATCTGTTGTTTTTGCATGATGTGTGTAATCCTTCCTTATATTAATGTGTAAATAGAATGTATAAAATGTGGATAAAACAAAATATTTATTCATTCAGTGTGGACAGAAGCACTGAAATTTTGTAACTGTTCAGTGCCCTCATATTATAAAATGTTTCAAATATATTTTAAGAGTGCCGGTGCCTTATTGATCTGAAAATGAAGAAACACTTTCATAATTATACATCATAAATGTAAAAAGAGAAAGAAGATTGTAGAAATAAAAAGAAGCCTCTGCAGGAGACTTCTTTTTGTAAATGTGTATCTGATATTTATATCAGATAAAGATATATTTCAAAATAAACAATACAGCCAGTACATACATCAGTACGCTGATTTTCTTTTCCTTAGCTTTACCTGTAACAACGTTGATGATCACATAGGAGATAACACCCATGGAGATACCTTCAGAAATGCTGTACAGGAATGGCATTGCGATGATCGCGATAAATGCTGGGATGGCTTCCGTCAGGTCGTTGAAATCAATCTTGGTTACTGATGTGAGCATCAGGAACCCAACGATGATCAGAGCCGGTGCTGTGGCAAAGGACGGGATTGCCAGGAAAATCGGGGATAACAGCAGTGATAATCCGAAGAGGATGGCTGCTACCAGGGAAGTAAGTCCTGTACGTCCGCCTTCAGCAACACCGGAAGCACTCTCTACGAAAGTAGTAACTGTGGAAGTACCACACATAGCACCTACTGTAGTTCCTACTGCGTCAGAAAGAAGAGCACCTTTGATGTTTGGAAGTTTGCCTTCTTTGTCAAGCATATCAGCTTTGGAAGCAACGCCGATCAGTGTTCCAAGTGTATCGAACATATCTACAAACAGGAATGCAAACATAATGACTACGAAATCAAGTGTGAAGACAATGGAGAAGTCCATTTTCATAAATGTGGGAGCCATGCTTGGGATGGAGATTCCGTTTGAGAAATCAGGCAGGAGGCTGAACCAGCCGGCTGCAGGATCAGGTTTGTAAAGTCCTGTCAATTGACAGATAATGCCAAGTCCCCATGTGATCAGGATACCCCAGAGAATGTTTCCTTTTACACTCTTAACAAGAAGGATGGCAGTGATGAGAAGTCCGATCAGCGCCAGAAGAACTGTAATTCCTTCTGTATTGAAGGTTCCGCCGGAAACGGAGGATTTAAAGGAAAATACACTTACCAGAGTGGAGTCGTTGTTAACTACGATCTTAGCATTCTGCAGTCCGATGAAAGCAATAAACAGTCCGATACCAACAGATACCGCATGTTTCAGGTTCATTGGGATCGCATTGAAAATTGCCTCACGCACATTGGTCAGAGATAACAGGATAAAAATAATACCCTCTACAAATACAGCTGCCAGTGCCTGCTGCCAGCTGTAACCCATGCCAAGAACAACAGTGTAGGCAAAGTAGGCATTCAGGCCCATGCCAGGTGCAAGAACGAATGGATAATTAGAAAGCGCAGCCATCAGACAGGTGGCAATAAAGGATGACAGTGCGGTCGCTGTAAAAACAGCTCCTCTGTCCATGCCGGATGCTTCCAGAATGTTTGGGTTTACAGCCAGAATGTATGCCATTGTCATGAATGTGGTAATACCTGCCATAACTTCGGTCTTTACATCTGTGTGGTTCTCTTTGAGATGGAATAATTTGTCAAGATTCATAATCTTTCCCCCTTTTGATTTTAAAAATTGCCGGCCGTTTTGTGGTGCCTCAGATAATCATCCCGAAAAAACAGGGTGAAACTCCTGGAATCAATCGTCCCGGCATATCGTTTTGTTAACGATATGCCGGAAAAACACCATCAGAATCTGTATTTCCTGCAGTTACAGAATCTTTCTTCCGGCTACATATTTAGCGGTAATATTACGGTCATCGGAAAGGTAGATCAGTCTTTCAAGTCTGTCCCTCGGAGAGAGCTTCAGTGGAGTTGGAATAGTGCTGTCATTAAGCACAACCGCATCAAATTCATACCCCTCCTTAAAGCTTCCAACCTTTCCAAAGAAGGAACCGCCTCCTTCTGTTCCCATATAAAAGGCCTCTTCAACAGTAAGCGGCTTCATGGAAGAATCAACCAACCGCCAGTACAGCTTGGAAACCTGAATAGCATCAGCCATAGCACGCAGAATAGAAACGGAAGTTCCACCTGCAATGTCAGATCCCAGTCCGATGTGTAAACCTTCGTCCAGATAACGTCTCACAGGAGAGATACCTGAGGCGAGATTTGTGTTAGACTGCGGACAATGAGCAATATAAACGCCCTGCTTTTTCATAAGGGCAATTTCTTCATCCGAAGAATGAACACAATGAGCCATGATCGTCGGACAGTCACCGCCGAAAAGATCAAACTGGCTATATGCTTCTCCTTAAAAATGTGTATTCGGGCAAAGCTCCTTCACCCAGGCAATTTCACCGAAATTCTCAGAAAGGTGAGACTGCATCGGCAGGTGATACTTTTTCTGAATCTCCGAAAGCTTCTCCATCAGTGCATCAGAACAGGACGGAGTAAATCTCGGAGTAAGGATCGGCTTTACATTTTCAAATTTATCAAGCGTATCCTTAATCCACTGAACCGTAGCATCAGCAGAAGCCTGAGCACTCTCTTCCTGCAACTGCGGAGAACCATTACGGTCCATATTTACCTTGCCGACCATAGCCTTTATTCCGGTTTTATCCAGCTGTTCCATCAGGATCTTGGTAGCAGGGACATGCAGAGTTCCGAAAATACATGCTCTTGTATTCGGGCTCTTCTTCATATCCTCAGTGAAAATAGAATAAGCCTCTTTTGCAAACTCTGTATCTTCATAACGTGCTTCCTGCGGAAAAGTATAAGTATTCAGCCAGTCCAGCAGCTCAAGATCCATACCCGAGGCACGAAACGTATACTGCGGAGCATGAAGATGCAGATCAGTCAGTCCCGGAATGATCAGCTCATCGCCAAAATCTGTACATGAGATTCCTGCAAATTTCTCAGGAAGCTCATCAAACACCCCTGCACATCGCCCATCTTCACATACTAAATATCCATTTTCAGTGATGGAAAGTTCTGTCAGAGAATTACTGTAGCAAATTGTTCCCTTTAAAACAAAAGTCCGTTCGTTCATAACCATACCTCCTTTTTGTGGTTAAGGAAAGGCAAAAAAAATCTACCGATGCTGCCTTTACCTCATTCTTTCTCCCTGGGGAGAGAACTTATAGACAACTATTACGGTAGTTGGTAGAAACGTCCAACCGATTATGGACATATATAAGTTTACTTATATTGTTTATAAAATGATTATAAAATATTTGTAGTTAACTGTCAATTCCTTTCTGCAATTTAATTTAATATTCTTTTTGCATTGCTATTTGATAATTCATAGTCTATAAAGCATTTTACAGGCAGAATTTATATAAAGTATATGATATCCCATGTGAACTTATACAATCTCTTTCATATTTAAAGTCTTTCTTATTCATGTAGGCTTTTAACATGCGAATTGATACGATATTTTCCACCTTCCAATTACCAGCTTAGAAAAATATTTTATCTGCTATGCATTTGCAGGCATCTTAGAGATTCTTAGTCCTCTTAAATCTGCGTTATGAGAAGAAAAGTCCATTGCCTGAGCACCAGCGAGCAATCATAGACTTTTCTTCTCATGCTTTTAGCAGATTTCAGATGACTTAGAATCTCTTAGATGCCGAAACCGCATAGCAGATAAAATATTTTTCTAAGCGTCCGTTTTTTGGGAAAATATGATATAATACTCTCCAATATCAAAAAGAAAGGAAAAACAAACATGCAGCTAGACAAAGAAAACATAAAAAAAATTCGATGGCTCATCGCATTCGCAATTCTCTTATATCTGGGTGTCCAGAACCTGCACATAGTCATCAGTACTGTCAGAGTTCTGCTTGGCTTTCTCTTTCCGTTCATCATTGGCTTTGGAATCGCTTTTATCCTCAATATTCCAATGAAATTCATAGAACATCATCTGTTCGGAAAAGCCTTGAAACAAGAGAAAAAAACAGCCCAAAAACTGGCAAGACCGGTCAGCCTGGTGCTTTCTATCTGCTTTGTGATCTGTATAATCGTGATCGTTATGCTGGTAGTAGTACCGGAACTGGGGGCAACATTCGTAAACATAGCGAAAAAGATAGAAGAAAATATTCCGGTTTTCCAGAAATGGATCGACAATGTATTCGGAAACAATCCGGAAGTTGTGAAATGGGCGCAGTCTCTTGACATTGAGCCGGGAAAAATAATCGATTCTGTACTCGGCGTACTGAAAAATGGAGTCAATAACATTGTTTCCTCCACAGTGTCCATCACCATGGGACTTCTGACTACTGCAATGAATGTATCCATTGGCTTTGTATTCGCCTGCTACGTCCTTTTGCAGAAAGAAAAGCTCCTGCAGCAGATAAAAAAAGCAATGTACGCAATGTTCCCGGAAAAACCGGTCAGATATCTGGCACATGTATGGAATCTGGCAAACAGGATTTTTTCCAGCTTTATTACCGGACAGTGTATCGAAGCTGTGATTCTTGGAAGTATGTTCTTTGTATCCATGACAATCCTGCATTTTCCATATGCAATGCTGGTGGGTGTCCTGATTTCATTTACAGCATTGATCCCGCTGTTTGGCGGAATTATCGGATGTTGGGTAGCATTTTTTCTGATCCTTATGATAAGTCCTGTAAAAGCAGTTCTGTTTCTGGGACTTTTCCTTATCCTGCAGCAGATAGAAGGAAACCTGATCTATCCTCATGTGGTAGGTGGTTCTGTCGGGCTTCCATCCATCTGGGTACTGGTAGCTGTAACACTTGGCGGCAGTCTGATGGGAATTGCGGGAATGCTGATCTTCATTCCGACAGTATCTGTCATCTATACACTTTTCAGAGAGTGGGTATATGCCCGTCTTGAGAAAAAACAGCTTGTTTTATGACGAAATGATTCGTGATGTGTAGAAAGATGTATTATTGTCCGGATAAACTTGGTAACAAATTTGTAAAAGGACTGTAAATCAGTGTAAGGTCTCTGTAATTGTAATTAATTCGATATTTCTGTATTATAGTGATATCTGGTTAAAAATGGAAGGAGATCTTAAGATGGACATCTTAAAAGGTAAACGTTATGATATTATGAATGTGCTTTGGGAAGAGGGAAGACCATTGTCTGCTTTTGAGATCAATGACATTGCACCGGAACTGAAAATGCCGACAGTAAGAAGATGCCTGGAGCTTCTTTTGAAAGAGAACCTGATCCAGGTTGCGGGAACTTCAATGAACGGCAAGGTGTATGCAAGAAATTATACCCCTCTTCTTTCAAGAGAGGATTATTTAAAGGGAAATGCCAAAAGCAGAAAGATTAATCCGGTGGAAATGATGAATGCGCTTCTGGAATCTGATGGGATTACAGTGGAAGAGCTGGAAAAACTTCAGGAGCTTATCGATAAGAAACGTGCGGAACTGGAAAGCAGATAATCATAAACATAGCAGATAAAAACGGACATGGCCATCTGGCTGTGTCTTTTTTGTGCCATTTTTTACAGAATTGCAATACTGTATCAGGTAATAAAAACAGCCAGATGAATAAAGTGTCCATCTGGCTGAATCTGTTATCAATTAATTATTTCTTGTTCTGCTCAACTTCTTTTAACATCATAGCGCGAACTTTCAGTGGAAGTCCGAACAGTGTGATGAATCCATCTGCATCGTGGTGGTCATAGAGGTCACCTGTTGTGAAAGATGCAAGAGATTCATTGTACAGGCTGTATGGAGAAGTTGTACCGGCTTTGATGATATTGCCTTTGTACAGTTTCATCTTAACTTCGCCTGTTACATATTTCTGTGTGGATTCAACGAAAGCCTGGATTGCTTCACGCAGAGGTGTATACCATTTTCCTTCGTAAACAACCTGAGCGAACTGGCTACCAAGTTTCTTCTTGGTTTCCATTGTTTCACGGTCAAGTGTAAGTTCTTCGAGCTGTTCGTGAGCTGCCATCAGGATAGTTCCACCAGGAGTCTCATATACGCCACGTGATTTCATACCAACAACACGGTTCTCAACGATATCAACGATACCGATACCGTTCTCGCCGCCTAATTTGTTAAGCTCAGTGATGATCTCAGAAACCTTCATTTCCTTGCCGTTTAATGTTTTCGGAACGCCCTGCTCGAATGTCATTGTGATCTCAGTATCTTTATCAGGAGCTTTTTCAGGTGTAACACCTAAAACAAGCATGTTGTCATAATTTGGAGCCTGGGAAGGATCTTCCAGTTCCAGACCTTCATGGCTGATATGCCATAAGTTTCTGTCACGGCTGTAGCTGTGGCTTGCATCGAATGGAAGGTCGATTCCGTGAGCTTTACAGAATGCGATCTCATCTTCACGTGACTGCATGGTCCATTTGTCTGTCATACGCCATGGAGCGATGATTTTGATGTCAGGAGCAAGAGCTTTGATGCCAAGTTCGAAACGGATCTGGTCATTACCTTTACCTGTAGCACCGTGGCAGATGGCAACTGCGCCTTCTTTACGTGCGATCTCAACTAATTTCTTAGCGATTGCCGGACGGGCCATGGATGTACCAAGGAGATATTTGTGTTCGTATACAGCACCTGCCTGTACACATGGAACGATGAAGTCATCACAGAATTCATCTACGATATCTTCGATATATAATTTGGAAGCACCGGAAAGCTTTGCTCTTTCATCCAGTCCGTCCAGTTCGTTTCCCTGACCGCAGTTTACGCAGCAGCAGACAACATCGTAATCAAATGTTTCTTTTAACCATGGGATTAAGGCTGTGGTATCAAGACCGCCTGAGTATGCTAAAACGACTTTTTCTTTCATGATTGTATTCCTCCTGAAATTGGATTTTATTATTTTCCTGATTTGTAAAAATTTCCTGAGATATCCGTTTGCCGAAAGTAAATGAATAGGTCGGGAGTTCAGCGCATTATTTTTGAATAAATGCGGTAATTTCTGATTGAAATTTTTGAATAAATATTCAATGCGGAACAAGATGATTTCGTGTGATTCCGCTTAACAAGTGATAATATACACCTTTTTTTATAAATATGCAATAGAAAAATGCAAAAAAGTTTTATCTGTTTTTGCATAAATATGCAACATAATATAGGAAAAGACAGGGGGAAATTCGTGAACTGAAATAAAATCCATGTAAAAACATTGAAAAATGACTATTGCATATTATGCAGGTAAGATGTATAATTAGTCCAGCACTCTGATAGAGTAAAGTTTTACTATGAAATGAAGACCGCCGGATGAGGCGAAGATGGAGGAAATTATTATGATTAAAGCAGGAATTATCGGTGCCACAGGATATGCAGGTAACGAGATCGTGAGACTGCTTCTGGGACATAAAGATGTGGAAGTTGCGTGGTATGGTTCAAGAAGTTATATTGACCAGAAATATGCAGATGTTTATCAGAACTTTTTTAAGCTGGTAGATGCGAAATGTATGGATGATAATATGGAAGCATTGGCTGATGAAGTGGATGTGATTTTTACAGCTACTCCTCAGGGACTGTGTGCTTCTTTAATTAATGAAGGAATTCTTTCTAAGGCGAAAGTTATTGACCTGAGTGCGGATTTCCGTATTAAAGATGTGAAGAAATATGAGAAATGGTACGGAATTGAGCATAAAGCTCCGCAGTTTATTGATGAGGCGGTTTATGGTTTGTGTGAGATTAATCGTGAGGAGATTAAGAAGGCAAGATTGATTGCGAATCCGGGATGTTATCCTACATGTTCCACACTTTCTATTTATCCGCTGATTAAAGAGGGACTGATCGATCCGTCTACCATTATTATTGATGCGAAGTCCGGTACTTCAGGAGCAGGACGTGGAGCGAAGGTTGCCAATCTGTTCTGTGAAGTAAACGAGAATATTAAGGCTTATGGTGTTGCAACTCACAGACATACACCTGAGATTGAGGATCAGCTTGGTTATGCGTGCGGTAAGGAAGTGCTGATTAATTTTACACCTCATCTGATTCCTATGAATCGTGGTATTCTGGTGACTGCTTATGCTTCTCTGACTAAGGATGTTTCTTATGAAGAGGTGAAGGCAGTTTATGATAAGTATTATGAGAATGAGACTTTCGTTCGTGTGCTGGATAAGGATGTTTGTCCGCAGACTAAGTGTGTGGAAGGAAGTAATTATGTGGATGTGAACTTTAAGATTGATCCGAGAACTCACAGAGTTATTATGATGGGGGCTATGGATAATCTGGTGAAAGGTGCTGCGGGACAGGCTGTGCAGAATATGAATCTGATGTTTGGATTTAAGGAGGCTGAGGGACTGCTGCAGGTGCCGATGTGTCCGTAAGTTAGAGGGAAAAAGGGGGACGCTCCGGAAATTATTTGGTTTTGAACGCGGTTTCGGGGCTTACTAACTCTAAGTGTTCGTGAATTTGCTAAAGGCATGAGGTAGCTTGTCAAACTCGCTCCGTTGCAAACTTCGCTCAGACAGTGATGCAGCCGCCTCATAACGCAAATTCCCGAGCACTAAGAGTTACTACAGCCCCTGCAAATGCGTTCAAAACCAAATAATTTCCGGAGCTGACTTTTCAGGACGGAAGAGATGTGGATGTCTGACGGACGTGACTGCGCAGGGGAGCTGCGGCAGTCGCTGAGCGTGGAGGATGTGGACGGGAAACAAGATAGTTTGTCTTATTATATAGAAAGGATTGAGGACTTTATGAAGATTATAGATGGCGGCGTTACGGCGGCTAAGGGATTTAAGGCAGCGGCTGTTGCAGCTGAAATTAAGTATAAGGGCAGAACGGATATGGCTATGGTTTACAGTGAGGTGCCATGTGTGGCTGCGGGGACTTTTACTACCAATGTGGTGAAGGCTGCGCCTGTTAAATGGGATCAGGATATTGTTTATAATCATCCGTCTGCACAGGTGGTGATCTGTAACAGTGGTATTGCCAATGCATGTACTGGTGCTGAAGGTTATGGTTATTGTAAGGAGACTGCAGATGCGGCTGCTGAGATTCTTGGGGTGGCTGCTGACAGTGTGCTGGTTGCTTCTACAGGTGTGATTGGTATGCAGGTTCCCATTGACCGTATTAAGAATGGTGTGAAGATGATGGCGCCGAAGCTGGATGGTTCTCTGGAGGCTGGTACTGAGGCGGCGAAGGCGATCATGACTACTGATACCAAAAAGAAAGAGGTTGCTGTTCAGATTGAGATTGGCGGTAAGACGGTTACTGTTGGTGGTATGTGTAAGGGTTCCGGTATGATCCATCCGAATATGTGTACAATGCTTGGGTTTGTTACTACTGATGCGAAGATTTCCAAGAAGATGCTGCAGGAAGCGTTAAGTGAGGATGTTAAGGATACTTACAATATGGTTTCTGTTGATGGAGATACTTCTACCAATGATACAGTTCTTCTTCTGGCCAATGGTCTGGCTGAGAATCCGGAGATCACAGAAAAGGGTGAGGATTACGAAACCTTCAAGGCTGCGCTGAATTATATCAATACTACTCTGGCGAAGAAGATCGCAGGTGACGGAGAGGGTGCGACTGCACTGTTTGAGGTGAAGATCATTGGTGCAGAGTCTAAGGAGCAGGCAGTTACATTGAGCAAGTCTGTTGTTACTTCTTCTCTGACAAAGGCTGCTATCTACGGACATGATGCAAACTGGGGAAGAATCCTGTGTGCTATGGGATATTCCGGTGCGAAGTTTGATCCTGAGAAGGTGGATCTGTTCTTTGAGAGTAAGGCTGGTAAGATCCAGATTATTGAGAATGGTGTGGCTGTGGATTACAGTGAAGAAGAGGCAACGAAGATTCTTTCTGAGGAAGCTGTCACAGCAATCGCTGATGTGAAGATGGGTGATGCCACAGCAACTGCATGGGGCTGTGACCTGACTTATGATTATATAAAAATCAATGCAGATTACCGTTCATAACAAAATTCTGTGAATAAGGATGATTTTAACCGAATCAGGTAAGTCTCCTGCTTTAATTGCGAAAAGCAATAAGCAGGGATGGAGACCAGACATTGACTGGAAAAAGGAGAGAATAATGGTTAATCAGAAATATTTGGACAAGGCGGAGGTGCTGATCGAGGCACTTCCTTATATTCAGAGATTTAATCGTAAAATCGTAGTTGTAAAGTACGGCGGAAGTGCCATGCTGGATGATGAACTGAAGAAGAACGTGATCAAGGATGTTGTTCTTCTGAAACTGGTTGGTTTCAAACCGATCATCGTTCATGGCGGTGGTAAGGAAATCAGCCGCTGGGTTGGCAAGGTTGGTATGGAGCCGAAATTTATTAACGGTCTTCGTGTTACAGATAAAGATACTATGGAGATTGCAGAGATGGTTCTTGCGAAGGTGAATAAGGAACTGGTTGCCATGGTGGAATCTCTTGGTGTAAATGCTGTTGGTATCAGTGGTAAAGACGGTGGTCTGCTGAAATGCCGTAAGAAACAGACAGAGGGTGGAGACATCGGATTTGTTGGTGAAGTTACAAAGGTTGAGCCGAAGATTCTGGAGGATCTTCTGGAGAAAGATTTCCTGCCGATCATTTTCCCGGTAGGTTATGACGATGAGTTCGCTACTTATAATATTAATGCGGATGATGCTGCATGTGCCATTGCAGAGGCTGTTCATGCTGAGAAGCTTGCATTCCTTTCTGATATTGAAGGCGTTTATAAAGACAAAGATGATCCGTCCAGTCTGATCTCTGAACTTCATGTAGATGAAGCACAGAAACTGATCGATGACGGTTATGTAGGCGGAGGTATGATTCCGAAGCTGAAAAACTGTATTGATGCCATTGAAGAAGGCGTTAACAGAGTCCATATCCTTGACGGAAGAATTCCTCACAGCTTACTGTTGGAGATCTTTACAAACAAAGGTATTGGTACTGCGATTCTGAGAGAAGACGGGGAGAAATATTACAATGAACATGAATGAACAGATGAAGGAATCCGAAGAGAGTATCCTTCACACTTATAATCGTTTTCCTGTTGTTTTTGAAAAGGGACAGGGATGTTATTTATATGATTCCGAGGGAAAGGAGTATCTGGATTTTGCAGCAGGTATTGCTGTAAATTCTCTGGGATATCATTATCCGGGATATGATGAAGCATTAAAAGATCAGATTGATAAGCTGATGCATATTTCCAACTTATATTACAATGAGCCGATCATCGAAGCAGGTGCGAAGCTGGTAAAGGCAAGTAAAATGAGTAAGGCATTCTTTACCAACAGTGGTACAGAAGCAATCGAAGGTGCTTTAAAAGCAGCTAAGAAATATGCATATGTACGTGACGGACATGCAGATCATGAGATCATTGCCATGAACCATTCCTTCCATGGAAGAAGTATCGGAGCTCTTTCCGTAACAGGAACTGCTCATTACAGAGAGCCCTTTGAGCCTCTGATGGGTGGTGTGAAGTTTGCGGATTTCAATAACCTTGAGAGCGTAAAGGCTCAGATCACAGATAAGACCTGCGCAATTATCACTGAGGTTGTTCAGGGTGAGGGTGGTATCTATCCGGCGAAGAAGGAATTTCTGGAAGGTCTGCGTCAGATCTGTGATGAGAAAGATATTATGCTGATCTTCGATGAGATTCAGTGCGGTATGGGAAGAACCGGACATTATTTTGCATGGCAGGCATACGGTGTACAGCCGGATATTATGACAAGTGCCAAGGCTCTTGGATGTGGTGTGCCGGTAGGTGCGTTTGTATTGAATGAGAAAGCTGCCAAAGCTTCTCTGGAGCCAGGTGATCATGGTACAACTTACGGTGGAAACCCGTTTGTATGTGCTGCAGTCAGCAAAGTATTTGACATTTATGAGAATGATAAGATCATTGAACATGTACAGGAAATGACTCCATATCTGGAACAGAAACTGGATGAAATTGTTGCAAAACATGAATGCGCTGCAACAAGACGAGGCATGGGCTTCATGCAGGGAATCGTGATCCAGGGCCGCCCGGTTGGTGAAGTTGTAAAGGCTGCGCTGGCAAAAGGACTGTTGGTGATCTCTGCAGGCAGTGATGTACTCAGAATCGTACCTCCGCTTGTGATCACAAAAGAACACATCGACAAGATGGCTGCAATTTTGGATGAGTGTATGGAATAATTTTAGTGAATCAAGCAAGTAGCGAAACGGATGATTTTATCTGTTTGGCATGAATCTGAGTGTTTTTACAAAATGCTCCGGGTATAATCAATAACTGATTATATCCGGAGCATTATTTTTGCAGAGAAAATACCATCTTTATAGGTAAAGTCACAGGCACCGCCGTTTTTGTCGGTAATGTGGCGGACAGATTCGATTCCTATTCCGTTTCCAGAGCGTTTGGAGGATTGGAAAATATTGTTTTTTTGCTGTATTTTGCCATCGAAGGTGTTCTCCACATGGATCAGAAGCAGATGATTATGGTGGGGATAAACTTCCACATTAATCTTTCTGCGGGCGGGTACTGTTTTCACACTTGCCTGGATGGCATTTTCTAGCAGATTGGAGAACACAAGGCACAGATTGATCTCATCTATGGAAAGATCAGCAGGCAGGGAAACCACTGCATGAAAAGGAATGTTTTCTCTTTCTGCAATGGTGGAATAATATCCGAAAACACTGTCAACAGCCTGATTTTCACAGAAATGCAGGTTATAGTCAGAGATTTTGCCGGTTGCAGCAGAGAGATATTCTTTAATTTTTTCTATGTCACCCTGTTCTGCCAGAGTGTACAGACGGACAAAATGATGGCGGATATCGTGACGTGCCTGCCTTGCTTCTTCAATGGCCATGCAGAGATTCTCGTATCTTTCCTGTTGAAGGGAAAGAAAATGGTTCTCCTGCTGAAGTCTGGCATTTCTGTTCAGGCTGACTGCCATCATAAGAAACATGGCATAAAACAGGAGCAGGATTATGAGTGATACAAGACTGAAAACAATATAGCACTGCAGGATCCGTCCGGTATATAAAGTACTGCGGTATTTAGGAATCATAAAAAGATTCACTCCGATGAAGATTACCGGAAGAATCCAGAATACATACCAGGTCTGGGCAAAGTTCTCGTCTGTGACCATTGTCTGTACACAGTGGCAGGCAGGATACCAGGATGCCAGAACAAACAGCAGACAGATCACGTTATAGAAAATTCCGGCACCGGTGTGAAACCACAGTTCATTTTCTGTAATATGCAGGTCAGCAGTCATAAATGCATAGAGTGCCCGGGACAGGCT
>ERZ857951.2318-NODE-2318-length-17079-cov-3.901551_pt1 | contig 17079 bp, 14 predicted proteins | sample MGYA00519759_ERZ857951 | MGnify/ENA primary metagenome ERZ857951 (study PRJEB31778, sample SAMEA3449377) | human gut metagenome | biome: human gut; feature: human-associated habitat; material: faeces | place: United Kingdom | collected 2010/2012 ...
TTCAGGGCTTGCCTCTTCGGCCCTGAAATGCCCGCCGGGAGCCCCATTGGGGGGCTCCCAGTGCGGGGCGTAAAATTTGTCAGAGCAGTTTCAGAATAAAATTGCTCTGGCGGCTGCGAAAGCGGCCGTCCGCCGCGAAGGCATAAGCGCAATTTATTTGCGCTGTTACATGCCGGAGCGGGCGTCCTCAACATTTTGAGATTATAAAATCTCAAAGCTAATTTGCTCTAAAGTCCGCGATGCCGTTGGCAAAGCGGACTTTTACTTTGCGACACTTCGTTGACTTGCATCCCCTTTTGGAGGCAACCTTGGGCATCCGCCCCATGGTTTGAAGCCTCCACACGCTGGAGCCGCGTCAAACGACACATTTCGCAAAACCGTAAAGGCTTGCGCGCCGCCGCGGGCGGAGCGACATCTTACTGGTCTGAAAAGGAGTTGCCGCATGGCATTTTTCGCCGCCCGTGACGCTGAAACCACGCTCGCCTGCCCCCGCTGCGGAGCGCGCCTGCACATCGCCCGCACCTGCCACGAAGCCTACATGCGTTGTCCGGCCTGCAAGGCGCAATTCCCGCTCAACGACTATATCAGCCAGGCGGATGAAGTCATGGAACGCTTTCTCGAAAACGTCTATTGCGACCGGATTTGAGCCGTTTCAAAAAGGCTTGTGTCCTTCGCACGAAGTGAGCCTGACGCGGGCAGAGGGCAAAAAGCCCACTAATCACTGCTTCCTTATATTCCGTCCGGCAGCCATGCCGCTGGCCCAGGCCCAGTGTAGGTTATAGCCGCCCAGCAGGCCGGTCACATCCAGCAATTCCCCCACGATGTACAGGTTCGGGCACAGCAAACTGGTCATGCTCCGTGGGTCCACCTCGCGGGTATCCACGCCTCCGGCGCAAACTTCGGCCTTTTTCAGGCCCGCCGTGCCGTCGGGCGTTATCATGCGGGCCTGCACGGCCTCCGCAATCCGGCTGCGCGCGGCGCGGGACAGCTCGGCGATTTTGCGGCGGGCCAGAGGAGCGGGCAGCAGGGCGTCCGTGAGTCGTTGCGGCAGATGGCGGGCCAGCAGGGCGCGCGGGGTCTGGCGTCCGGCTTCGGGCGCATCCAGCAGCGCCGTCACATCCCGACCGGGCAGGAAATCCAGCCGCATGGGCGCGCCCGGCCGCCAGAACAGCGAGGCTTTCAGCGCCGCCGGGCCGCTCAGGCCGTCATGGGTGAAAAGCAGGTCGTCTTCCCATGTATGCTCGGGCCATGCGCGCTCCAATCCCACGTTCGAAACGGTCCGCTCCTGATTGCCTGCCTCCGGCAAACTGATCCGCACCGGAAGGCTGATGCCGGAAAGCTCCAAGAGGGCCGCGCTGTCGGGATCATCGGCGGGCAGGCGCAACGGAACCAGGGCCGGGCGCGGCGGAATGACCGTATGCCCCAGGCTCTGGGCCAGCCTGTAGCCGGAGCCGCTGCCGCCCGCCTGCGGCCAGGCCGGGCTGCCCAGCGCCAGTACCAGGGTTTTGCCGCGCCAAAGCGCGCTCCCGGCCTCCACGCTGAAGCCCTCGCCGTCGTGGCTGACGCTGGTTACGGTCGCGCCGCAGACCAGACGGCACCCGCGATCCCGGCAGTCGCGGACCAGGGCCTGAACCAGGCGCTGAGCCGGAACGGTCAGAAATAATTGGCCGTGGGTGCGTTCTTCCACGGGCAGATTCCAGGCGCGCACCAGGGACAGCATGTCCTCAGGCCTGAAGGCGGCCAGAGCCGGGACGCTGAAGGTTCCGTCGCGGTGCGAGTGGTAGTCCCGCGGCGTGATTCCGCGATTGGTGAAATTGGCCTTGCCGCCGCCGCTGACCGCCAGCTTGCGGCCCGGCACGGCGGCCCGCTCCAGCAGCGCGACGCGCAGGCCGCGTCCGGCCGCCTCCCGCGCGCAGAACAATCCGGCCGCCCCCGCCCCCAAAATGAGCACATCCGCCTGTTCGCACGCATCCGTCCGGCGTGCGGGTCTGATTTCGCCGCGGCGGGGAGCGGCATTTGACAGTTTTTCACGGCGAAGGCTAGAATCATATTTTGCGCACATGGCGCAAGCGTACACGAGGCCTTTGCCCATGCCAATACTTCCTTCCCGCTATACGGCCCCGCCGGGCCTTGCCAACGCTCACCTGAACACCATCTGGCCGGTGCTTTTCCGCCCCCGGCCCCGCTTGCCCGCCAATTTGCGGTGCATCCGCATCGACACGCCGGACGGCGATTTTCTGGATCTGGATCTGCACCCCTGCGCTTCGGGCGCGCCGCGTGGGCTGGTCGTCCTTTCCCACGGCCTGGAAGGCAACAGCCGCCGCAAGTATATTCTGGGGCTGGCGCGGCTGCTGACGGCACGCGGTTTTCAGGTGCTGGCCTGGAATATGCGTTCTTGCTCCGGCGAAGCCAACCGCACCGACCGCCTCTATCACATGGGCGAAACCGGCGACCTGGGCACGGTGGTCCGCTATGCGGAGTCCTTTGACTTGCCCATTCTGCTGGCTGGTTTCAGCATGGGCGGCAATCAGATCTGCCGCTATCTGGGGCGGGGGCCGGTGTCGCCGCTGGTACGCGCGGCGGTGGCCGTGTCCGTGCCCTGTGATCTGGCGGGCGCTGCCCCGGTCATGGACGGGCCGTCCTGCCGCCTGTACATGACCTACTTCCTGCGCACCATGCGCCGCAAAGTACGGGAAAAGGCGGCTCGCTTCCCGCACTATCCTTCCGTGGAAGGCCTGGAGCGCATCCGCACCTTCGCGGAATTCGACGAGCGCTTTACCGCGCCGGTTTATGGCTTTGCCTCGGCGCGCGACTACTGGGAGAAAAACAGCGTGCTGGCCGATCTGCCTGCGGTTCGTATTCCTCTCTATCTGTTGATGGCCGCCGACGACCCTTTTTGTTCCCCCTCCTGTTATCCTTGGGACGCGGCGCGGGAAAACAGCTTCCTGCGTCTGGAAGTGGCCCCGCACGGCGGCCACGTGGGCTTTGTGCCGTGGGGAAAGCCCTACTACAGCGAGCAGCGGGTTCTGGAGTTCATGGAAGAGATCTGGAATTGAGCCGCGGGGCTTGCTTTCGGTTCGGACGGGCCTATCTAGAATGGCAGAGCATGTGCATCTCGAAGAGGCGGGATGCTTTGGCGTCATGAGCTGACGCCCGCGCCTGAAGGCAGGGAGACAAATGCTGTTTCCACTGTATGCTTCAAGAATATATGCAGGAGGCCCTAGCATGGAAAAATATCTCAAAAATCTGGATTACGCGGCAGCGCTCCCCCTGGCGCAGCAGGTGGACTATCTGCCGGGACAGGTCATCAGCAAGACCCTGGCACAGAACAGCGCCTTTGGCCTGACGCTTTTCGCCATCGACAAGGGCGAGGAAATCAGCGCCCACCGCTCCACGGGCGACGCGCTGGTCATTGCCCTGGACGGCACGGGCGAAATCACTATTGATGACACGAAGCATATGCTGCATGCCGGGGAGTGCATTGTCATGCCCGCCGGGCATCCGCACGCCGTGCGCGCCCCCGAGGCGTTCAAAATGCTGCTGATTGTGGTCTTTCCACCGGAAAGCGCTACGGATTAAGCGTCACCTCCGGCCTGGGGGCTATGGGCGGCTCCTCCTGTGAGGGCTGTCCCTTGCCCTCAGGCTTTGTTTTCGGCAGCCAGTTTTTTCTTGGTCAGGGCCGTGGCCGTGGCCGTGAGCGGATCTTCCGGCCAGGGATGTTTGGGGTAGCGGCCCCGCATTTCCGCGCGCACGGCCTGGTAGCCGTTACGCCAGAAATGGGCCAGATCACGCGTAACCTGCAGGGGCCGCCCCGCCGGGGAGTTCAGCCGCAAGGTCAGGGCGATCCGGCCGCGCGCGATGCGCGGGCTTTCCTCACAGCCGAAAAGCTCTTGCAGTTTGGCGGCCAGCCAGGGGCCGCCTTCCTCACCGTAAACAATGGGCCGCATTGCGCCCGAGGGCACCTGCCAGCTGTCGGGAGCTTCCTGCTCCAGCCGCCGGGCCAGAGCATAGGGCAATTGCGCCCGCAGGGCCTCCAGCAGGCGGCCGGACGTTAACCGGCGCAGCGCGGCGCAGTCCATAAGGTAGGGAGCCAGCCAGGTTTCAGGGTGCCCCAGCAGGGCGGCATCGCTCAGATCCGGCCAGGGGTCGCCGTCCAACTCGTGCAGCAGACTTACCCGTGCCCGCCATTGGTGGATTTCGTCGTTCCAGGGCAGACGGGCCAATATCTGCGGGCCGCCTTGGCATATGAATTCACACAAGGCCTCGGCGCACGTCCCGGCGTCGGGGCGGGGCAGCGGTTCGTCCCGCAGCAGCAGACTGCCCAGAGTTTGACGGCGGCGGGCCAGTACCGCGCCGTCGTCCGAAACGCTGACGCTGTCCTCGGTGCTGATCTGCGAGCCGAAGAGTTCTTCCAGTTGCTGGCGGTTGAGCTGAGCGGCCAGACGGATGCGCCCGCGCGAACCGTTGCCGGATACGGCGGCCACGGCCAGAAATTCGCAACGGGCCAGGGCGTCGCTCACGGGCAATTGCGCGGCCCGGCCGGAACGCAGCAGAAATGAAGCCATGGCTTGTCCCCCGGCTTGTCCGGGCTGGGGGGCGGGGAGACGCTGGGCCAGCCATTCGGGCCAGGCCAGGGCCAGCAGCGGCCCCAAGGCGTCCTGATCCGCCAGGGCGGTCTCGAAAATTTCTTGCCGGACGTTTAGCAGACCGGCCAAACGCCGGGCCCAGCGGCGCGTGCGCGTCTTTTCCGGCACGTCGCGGCCCCGGCAAAGCCAGTCCAGGCGGCAGGCCAGATCGCTGCTTGTTTCGCCGTTGCCTTCCCGGCCCGCGCGCGGCAGCGGGTCGCGCTCTTCCAGGAGAGCGGCCAGACAGCAGGCCAGGGCCCCGTGCCCGCGTTCTTTGCCGTGGAGCAGCAACCGGGCCAGGCGCGGGCTTGCGGGCAGCGCGGCCATGTTCCGGCCCAGGGCGGTGGCGCGGCCCTGGTCGTCCAGCGCGCCCAGATCACACAGGGTCTGTCGGGCCACGGCCAGCCCGGCGGCGGGCGGCTGATCCAGCCAGGCCAGGGAGGACACTCCGTCCGGTCCTCCTGTTCCCCAGACCGCCAGCTGCAGCAGCAGGCCGCTCAGATCGGCATCCAGAATTTCGGGCCGGATCTGCGGGCGCATGCCGTTTTCCTCTTCTTTGGCCCAGAGGCGGCAGCAGATGCCCGGTTCCGTACGCCCGGCCCGCCCCGCGCGCTGGGCCGCTCCGGCCAGGGAGACACGGTCGGTGACCAGGCGGCTGAGGCCGCAGGAGGGATCAAAACGCGCGCTGCGCGCCAGGCCCGCGTCCACCACTAGGCGCACGCCTTCAATGGTCAGGGATGTTTCGGCAATGGCTGTGGCCAGTACCACCTTGCGCGTGCCGGGCCGGGCCGGAGCAATGGCCGCGTCCTGTTCGCGGGCGGAGAGATTGCCGTACAGCGGGCAGAGACGCGCGTCCGGCGGCAAACGGCTTTCCAGCAGGGCTGCCACCTGCCGGATTTCGCCCGCACCGGGCAGAAAGGCCAGCAGGCTGCCGGGTTCCTCACGCAGCAGTTGCAGGATTACCGCCGCTGTATGCCGCCAGAGTTCGGGGCCAAAGGGCGTGCCCATGCCGCGCAAGGGCAGCCGCCGCGTTTCCACCGGAAAGCTGCGCCCTGCACAGCTCAGGCCGGGACAATTCCCCAGCAGCCGAGCCACGGCCTGCACGTCCAGCGTGGCGGACATGACCAGCAGGCGCAGGTCGGGGCGCAGGGCGGCCCGGCTTTCCAGGCAGAGGGCCAGGCCCAGATCGGCCTGGAGCGAGCGCTCGTGGAATTCGTCGAAAATCACGCAGGCTGCCTCGGGCAGTTCCGGGTCGGCCTGCAACAGGCGGGTCAGCACGCCCTCGGTAATGACTTCAATGCGAGTGTCCGGGCCGATGAGGCTTTCCTCGCGCATGCGCCAGCCCACGGTGTGCCCCGGTTCCTCGCCGAGCAGGCGGGCCATGTAGCGGCCCAGAGCCCGTGCGGCCACGCGGCGCGGCTCCAGCAGCAAAATCTTGCGGCCTGCCAGCCAGGGCGCGCCCAGCAGCCAGAGGGGCACGCGGCTGCTCTTGCCCGCGCCGGGCGGGGCGCTGAGCACCAGGCTGCCGCCGCTCTCCAGGAGGCGCAGCAGCTCGGGGCGCAGTTCGTCCACGGGACAGGGGGGCCAGGGAGGGCAGGGCGGACAACAACGGCGGGATGGCTCTTGTGAAGCGGGCGGGGTGGGTGCGGAAGGTATCTGGCTCATGGCGATGTGTAAAAAAGTTGCGCCGGTGCGGCAAAACAAATCGGCATCCTGTTTTTTTCACTGGCAATTCAGCGCGCGTCAGTGTATTGACACCTGAAAAGCTCTGTAACGCGGGGAAGAGACCATGGAGCTAAATACAAGCGGCATTATCGGCCAAAGCACCACGCTGGCCGAAGTCTTCAAAATTCTCGGCAAAGTGGCCCCCACGGACAGTACTGTGCTTGTAACCGGCGAATCCGGAACAGGCAAGGAATTGCTGGTGCGCGCCCTGCACGCCAACAGCCGCCGCGCCGACAAGCCCTTTGTGCCCATCAATTGCGGGGCCATCCCCAAGGAATTGCTGGAAAGCGAACTTTTCGGGCATGAAAAGGGCGCCTTCACCCATGCCATCCGCTCCAGGCCGGGCCGCTTTGAACTGGCTGACGGGGGCACCATTTTTCTGGATGAAATCGGCGAGATGGAGCTGAGTCTTCAGGTCAAGATTCTGCGCGTGCTCCAGGAAAAGGAAATCGAACGCGTGGGCGGCAGCGGTTGTAAAAAGGTGGATGTGCGCATTGTGGCGGCCACCAACCGTGACCTGGAAGCCGAAGTGGAGGCCGGGCACTTCCGAGAGGACCTTTATTACCGTCTGAACGTGATCCCCCTGCACCTGCCTCCCCTGCGCGAGCGCGGCGGCGACGTATTGCTGCTCGCGCGGCATTTCCTGGATCATTTCTGCCGTAAGAAATGCCGCCCGACTCTGGCCCTCGCGCCGGATACCCGCCGCGTTCTGGCGGCTTATGCCTGGCCCGGCAATGTGCGCGAGCTGGAAAATTTTATGGAGCGCCTGAGCATCCTGGTGGACGGCGCGGTGGTGCAGCCCTCGGACCTGCCGCGCAAGATCCTGGACCAGGTGGGCGATGTGTCGGCTCTGCCGGAAGTGGAAGAGCAGGGCGTGCCCGAGGATGCCGCCTCATCACCGCAACTTGCTCCGTCCGCGCAATCGCTGCCGGGCGCGCCGCTCCCTGCGGAGCCCGGGCACGTACCGGTCCGATCCGGGGAATTTGTCTGGCCGGATCTGGGCGTGTTGGAAACCCGTGGGCTGAATCTCAAGGATTTTCTGGACGCCGTGGAAAGCCGCCTGATCGACGAGGCGCTGAGCCGGGCCGAGGGCGTGAAGAACCAGGCCGCGGAATATCTGGGCATCAAGCGCACCACTCTCATTGAAAAGCTCAAAAAGCGCAATCCCTGATGCCGGTGGCGCGAAAGAGCTTCTTTTCCGCCATGCGTAGGCATATCTTTTGCATAAAACGGGGCGGATGTCTGATCCGTCATATTTTACTGCCATAGCCAGTGAATAGAATCCCGAGCGCCGGAATGTCCCGGTCTCATAGCGCCGTTGTGCAGGGTGCGTTCCGCCGCTTTTTGCCGTGGCTCTGCCTGCTGTTGGGCGTGTGCCTGCTCCGGCCGGAGCAGGCGTGGGCCATGCTCTGGCAATGGCTGCCCGGCGCGGATGCCGGACGGCTGATCCTGGTGCTGGATAGCCCCGGCCAGGCCCGTAGCGTGACGCGCACCGGCGCTGCGGATCTGGAGCTGCTGCTGAACAGCCCGGCCCATTCTTTGCGTCAGGCCGGGGTTGCCCCTGAGCCCGGCGCGTTGCTGCAAGCTCTGGCGCTCGACAACGGGCGGCTGCGCATCCGCCTTTCCCCGCGCGTCGTCAATTACGTGCTGACCCGCCCCGCGCCTGACAGGGTGGCTATGGAATTCTTTGCCGCCCCGGCTGCGGGGGATCCGACGAATACGCCTGCCCAGGCCGCCGCTCCGGTCGCGGCCCCGGTCGACACGCGGGCGCGGCTTTCCGCGGGCTTGGCGAACGCCGGGAACACGGTAATTCTTCCGGTCGGGCAGATTCCTTCTGATCTTTTGCGCCGCCAGTTGAGCGGATTACGCGCTTTGCCGTATTCCCGGCTGGCGGATCTGGATGTGCCGACGCCTTTGGCCTCGCCTGTTGCGGTTGAGCAGCGATCCATACCGGATTTTTCCCCGTCCGGGGCCGAAAGCGGAGGCTTCTGGTCCGCACCGGCCTATGCCGCTGAGGTTCCGGAAAACAACGGCCCCAAAGAGTTGGGCGACAGGGGGATGATGCTCTCCCGCCAGGATCTGCTCGGCAAGGTCAATACCGGCGGCCCGGAAGACTGGCCCGAAGCCGGCGGCCTCTCCACGGCTACATTGCCGGAACCCGGTAAGAGCGCCTCCGCATCCGCCGGAAATAATGAAAACAGGACAGAAACCCGTCCCGGCGGGGCCGACGGTAACGCGGCTCCGACGCAGAACGTTGAGGCGGCGCAACCCACTGCCGCGCCTGGGGCTCCCGCGCAAGAAAGCGGTGAGACCGCGCCACCCGTTGCCTCTGAAACGTCCTCTGCCCCCGTTGTGGAGCGGAAGGCTGCGGACGATGCCGTGGCTGCCACCCCCGAAGCGCAGACCCCCCAGGCCGCCCAAATCGGTCAGGACGGACAGGATGCGCCAGTTCCGCAGAACACTGTTTCGCGGGAAAGCCGGGAAAAAGCCCCGGACGCGCCTTTGGTACAGGATAAAGGGCCGGAGGCTTCCGGCGCGGTGAACAAGAGGGCCGTGGGCCTGTCTGTGGGCGAAAACAAGGACGAGAAAAAAGACGCGGCTGCGGAAAAGCCCCGGGAAGTCATCTACGTGGATGAGCAGGGCAATCCCGTGCCCAAGCCGCCGGAGCCCGATAAAATGCTGGCCGAGGCCGAACGCCTGATCAGCGAGAACAAATTTGACGAAGCCCTGCCGCAGCTGGAGAAAATCCGCGCGCTGACCGACATCACGCCTGAAATGCGGGAAAAGGTGCTCTATTATATCAGCGACTGCCTCTGGGCGCGCTATGCCGATAACCCTCTGGCGGGTTATGAGGCTATTGTTTCTTCCACCAACGAAGCCATGAACGCCGACCTGCGTTCGCCCCGCGTACCCGATGCCCTGCTGCGTCTGGGTCTTGCCAACGTCAATGTGGGCAATCTGGTGGACGCGGGCGGCTATATTGTGGCCCTGCTCCGGCGTTATCCTGATTATCCCGGTGTGGCGCAGGGCTTCACGGCCCTGGGGCAGGCGCAGCTCAAGCGGAAGCTCAATGCCGAAGCGGAGCAGTCCTTTTCCATAGTGCTGGACAAATATCCCGAATCTTCCCAATTGCAGGCCGCCTCCGTGGGCTTGGCACAGGCGTTTTTCAATCAGAAAAAACCCGACAAGGCCCAGATCATTCTGGATTTCATCAGCAAGCGCTGGCCGCGCTACTATATTGGCGAGCCCTCCTTCCTGCTGTTGCAGGCCGGTAATGATGAGACCCTGCAAAGGATCGACACGGCGCTGGATCTCTATTGGCTCTACATCAACCTGGAGCCCGGCCGCCAGGGCAACGACTCGATTCTGCTTAAGATGGGCGACACCTATCTGCGCCAGGGCAATGCCACCGCCGCTGACTTTATTTATCACGAGCTGGAGCGCCGCTTCGCAGCCTCGCCCGCAGCCTCCACGGCCCGGCTGCGTCTTGCGGAAAAGGGCATTTACGAATCGCCCATCACTTATGAGGAAATGAGCAAGGTCTTCGCCAAGGGTGGGGAGCCGCCGCTGTGGCAGACCTACGCGGCGCTGGCCGAATCCTCCAAAACGGCCCCGGACGCCGTGCTGGCCCGGCTCAAGCAGGCCATGTGGCTGTACTGGGACAAACAGTATACCGAGGCCATGGGCAAAGCGGCGGATTTCATCGACGGCTACCCCGAACATTCCGACGTGCCCCAGGCCCGTGAAATCATCTGGCGGGCTTTTCAGAAGGAACTGGCCAATTCCCTGGCCGAGCAGAATTACGGCCGTATTCTGATCCTGTGGAACGGCTTTCCCCTGGTGCGTGAGCGCTACGGCGCGCCGGACCCGCGTTTGCGCTACGCCCTGGCCCAGGGTTGGCTGGAGCGCGGCAATGAGCAGAAGGCCTTTGAGCTGCTGGGAGAGTTTTTGAAGTCTCCCATGGACCCGCAGTACGGCGAAGCGGCCTTTACGGAATTTTTCAACCGTTATCTCAAGGCCGGGGCTTGGGACAAGGTTCTGGACTTGGGCAAGCTGGTTTCCACCTGGGATATGAAGCCCCAGTTGCGCAAGCAACTGGATTACGCACTGGCTCTCTCCGCTCAGAATCTGAATCTGACCGGACCGGCGTTGGCCATGTGGCAACAATTGGCGGCGCGTCCCGATATTCCGCTCTACCAGCGGGCCTATGCCACCTATTTTCTGGCCCGTGACGCGGAAAACCGCAAGGATATCAAAAGCTCCTACGAGCTCAACCGCAAGGTTATTGACCTGTTCACCCAGCTGCAGGATGAGCGCTCCGACAAGGCCGATCCGCAACGTATTAAGGAAGCGGTGGCCGCGCTGATGGATATTTGCGAGGTGGGCAACCGCATCCCCGAAGCCCTGCAATGGGTGAACCGTTACAATGATTTTGTGCCGGAAAATTCGTCGGAATATCCGGGTCTGCGCTTCCGGGAGGCGCGCCTTTACCGCAAACTGGGCAATTACAGCCGCGCCCAGGCCCTGCTGGAGGACCTTGCCCGACGTTTCCCCGACTCCCCCTTCGCCAAGGCCGCGGCCGCCGAACTGCGTACTTTTGAGGTTTCGCGCGATCTGCAGAACTACATGCCCGGGGGCACCCCTGCGCCGCAACAACAGCCCTCCCAAGCGCAACAGCCGGCACAACAATAGAGCAGGTTACCTTTTGAGATTGTAACACCTCAAAAGGTTGAAACTGATCCCTCCGGCAGGCCGGCGCATGTACATTACGCTTGTACCTATCTCTGCTGTCGCCATCCATAGGGCGGCATAACCGCCAACGGCTGACGCTCGCGTCGGGCGGCTGTCTTCGCGGCCGCCGGGGCAATTTACTCTGAAATCCTCCGATTCCCGCGCTTCCTTTCTTTTCTGCCGTCGTAATGGCATTCTTTCGGCCGCATCCGGCCATCCGTTCCACTGTTCTCATAATACTGATTGCCAGTCGCCGGGCCTTGGCATATGTTTGTAGTGAACAAGAAACAGTTACCCGGCGTCCGGTCGGATTAACGGTGGAACGCCGATCTTGAGGAGCATTGCGCAATGGCGATAAAACACATGCGTCTTTTCTGTGTGGCGGCTCTGGTGTTGCTGATGACCGGCTGTAATGCCGCGCAACAACGCGGCATGCTGGGTTCAGCGTATGTTTCCACAACCCGCCCGGCTATTTCCTTGGAGGCTAAAAATATGCCGCTGCTCACGGCAGGGCAGGGCTCGGTCAATCTGACCTGGAGCGGCATGATGGGCGGTCTGCCCATTCGGGTCTGGCTTGCCGTTTACGGAACCGGCGACATCAGCCCCATGGCTGTGGTGGCCCAGGCCGAAGTGCCGCAGGGCTGGTACTGGGACGGCATCATGCGCCGCCCGTTCAGCGTGGATGAAGGCGTGGAGGTTTTCGACGGCGTGGGATATCAGGCCTGCACCTATATTGTGGATAACGGCCATGACCCCTTCGGGGCTCTGGTGGCCGACAAGACGACGACAGGACAGCCCGTGCGCTGGCTGGCGCGGGGCTTTGCGGCCCGCTATAATTTCAATGACGACAAAATCATTATGGAATATCGTGAACCGCTTCCCGCCGGTATTGAATCTCTTTCGGCCTTGCCTCTGGGTGCCGCCGATACGCTCAGAGCCTTTGAGCAACGGGCTCGGGAAACGTTCAGCGTGGGGCCCGTGCCCTCCGACCTTTCCCAACTGCGCCAGGGCTATGCCCAGGGCGTGCAATGGCAGTACATGGATGAAAATTTCCTGGGCACCGTGTCAAAGTATGATTTTTTTAACGCCAATTGATCCGCTTCTGAATGGATGAAAAATGGCTGTAGCAACCCCAACAGAGCACAATACAATTGACGTGTTGGAAAACTGTGTGTATGGGTAAAAAACCATATAGTATGTGGGGGCTAAAGCTGTCCTGGGGCACGGCTCTGCATTTTAAGGCACCGTGCGTCGCGCTGAAAACAGAAGACATACCAAGAAGGGGTTAGGTAATGGACGATTATTTAAAAGAAGCGCTGGAAATAACCCGTGCGCAGGCCGGTGTACGGATCATGACTGAAGAGGAAATCGCGGCCTTTATTCAGAAGGTGGCGATGGGCATCCGTGCGGTGGCCGAAGGCGAAGCTCCTGTGGAGCTGGACAGCGCGGAAATGGCTCAGGAAGCCCGCAAGTCGGTAAAAGAAAAATCCGTTACCTGCCTTGAATGTGGAAAGAGCTTTAAGATCCTGACCAAGCGGCATCTGGCCAGCCACGGCATGGATACCGCCGAGTACAGGGAAAAGTGGGGCTTCAAGAAAGATGCGCCTCTTGTTTGCAAAGCCCTGCAACGCGAGCGTCGCAAAAAGATGAAAGATATGAAGCTGTGGGAAAAGCGGCGTAAAGTTAAATAAAACGGAAAAAAAGCCCGCTGTATGGCGGGCTTTTCCATATCCGCTGTTGCGCCGGATGCAGGCGCGTATGCCGAAGTGCCTTTTTTTGTGCCGCGTGTGAGCAAACAGCGGCGCGGCTTTCTTTTTAGAGTATTTACTACGTAAAATGCTCGTTTCCGGCGAGCAAAGCCCACCGACGCGCATTTCGCGGCAAGAATTTCAAGGTCCCCATGCTCTCTCCGGCATGCGCCGGAGAGAGCACTTTCATGAATTCCGAAGGTTGGTACGATGAATATGTTTCCGGCGGCAACGCCCGCCCAGGCTCAGGCTCTTTTGTCTTTGCCCGCTGCCCGGCTTTTCGAACAGGCCGGGCGTTTGCGCGAGGCGGTCTTCGGGCGCAGGGTGGATCTTTGCGCCATCATCAACGCCCGCAGCGGCAACTGCGCCATGGACTGCCGCTTCTGTTCCCAGAGTCGGCACAATCACACGCCCATAGCTGTTTTCGATCTTTTACCGGACGAAACGCTTCGGGAACGCATTCTGGAATTGGCCGCTCTGCCCGTAAACCATATCGGCATTGTCACCAGCGGTGCCGCGCTCAGCGAAGCGGAGCTGGCGCGACTGCGCGCCGTGCTGGCCGCCTTGCCTGACAATGTGCGGCCCCGCGTCTGCGCCTCGCTGGGACGGCTGAACTCGGCCCAGCTCGAACAATTGGCCCAGGCCGGGCTCACGCGCTATCACCACAATCTGGAAACGGCACAAGGCCATTACCCGCGCGTCTGCACCACTCAGACCTGGGAACAGCGTCGAGACACTGTGGCCCACGCCATGCGCGCCGGTCTGACAGCCTGTACCGGCGGCCTGTTCGGCCTGGGTGAGAGCTGGGAAGAGCGCATTGCCTTTGCTTTCAGTCTCAAGGCCCTGGGCGTACGCAATGTGCCCATGAATTTTCTGCATCCCCATCCGGAAACGCCTTTGGCCGGTCAGCAGCCGCTCTCCGCTGACGAGGCCCTGCGGATCATTGCCTTGTTCCGCCATATTCTGCCTGAAGCCACGCTGCGGATCTGCGGAGGGCGGCCCACGACGCTGGGGGCACGACAGCATGAAATTTTCGCCGCCGGAGCCAATGCCCTGATGACCGGCGATTATCTCACCACCCACGGGCAGGGCATTGAAGAGGATTTGGCCATGATCGCGGCTCAGGGCCTGGAGGCGGGCGGTGATGCGTGATGCGCAATCCGGACGGGATGCGTTCCGTCGCCCTTTGTGCGCCGTTTTTGTCAGCGGCACCGGGACGGATGTGGGCAAAACCGTTGTCACGGCGGCCCTGTTGCGGGCTCTGCGCCTGGCGGGCGTGGCGGCCCAGGCTGTAAAGCCTGTGCAGACCGGTGTGCGCGCCGGGGAGGAATATGCCGCGTCCCAAGCCGACGCGCCGGTGTACGCGGCGGCTGTGGCCGATCTGCCGCCCCCGCCGGGGCTGGCTCCGGCGGCGGTGCTGCGTTGTTTTTCCCTGCCTGCCTCGCCCCATTTGGCTGCCGCGCGTGAGGGCGCGCGCCTGGATGTGGCGGGTCTGGCCCGGACCATCCTGAATCATTGGGAAAGCCTGGACGGAGCGGCGGATATCCTGCTGCTGGAAGGCGCGGGCGGCCTGTGCGTGCCGCTCAATGAGCGCGAGGACATGCTGGATCTGATGTCCGCCCTGGATCTGCCTGTGCTGCTGGTGGGCGGCAACGGACTGGGAGCGCTGAATCATAGCTTGCTTTCCCTGGCCTCTCTGCGCGACAAGGGGCTGTCGCTATGTGCCCTGGCCCTGATTCCCACGTGTCCCGCTGCCGCGGATGCGCCGGATGACGACGAAGCCTGTATTCTGGCTGACAATCCCCAAATTCTGCGCACGAGGCTGGCTCAGGCCGGTTGCGGCGCGCCCGTGCTGGAACTGCCCCGTCTGGAACGATTGGACGGCGCGGGTTGGCAAATCCTGGCCTCTGGTCTGGCCCCTCTGGCGGAAAAGTTGCGCCGTCTGGCGGAGCAAGGGCGCGGTCCGCAGGTTTCGGATTTGGTGGAACGCGACCACGGCGCTGTCTGGCATCCCTATGCCTCGGCCGTGCATCTGCCGCCCCTTTGCGCGGTTCGGCGCAGCCACGGCAATCGCATTGTCCTGGCCGATGGGCGGGAATTGATCGACGGCATGTCCTCCTGGTGGGCGGCGGCGCATGGCTACAATCATCCCCGGCTGCTGGCGGCGCTGCGGGCCCAGGCCGGAAGCATGCCGCACGTGATGTTCGGCGGGTTGACGCATGTTCCGGCGGTGGATCTGGCCGAACGCCTGCTGCGCCGCATGCCCCAAGGCCTGGAGCGTGTTTTTTTTGCCGATTCCGGTTCCGTGGCAGTGGAAGTGGCCCTGAAGATGGCCCTTCAATATCAGCAGGGCAGGGGAGAGACTCGGCGTACGCGTTTCCTGACACCGCGCGGCGGTTATCACGGCGACACTCTGGGGGCCATGTCGGTCTGTGACCCGGTTACGGGCATGCACAGCCTGTTTGCGGGCCTGTTGCCGCAACAGATCTTCATGGAACGGCCGTCCTGCCGTTTTGACGCGCCTTTTGATCCGGCCTGTCTGGACGACGCCCGCTGTCAGCTGGAACGGCACGGCGAAGAAATTGCGGCCGTGATTCTGGAGCCCGTGGTGCAGGGCGCGGGCGGTATGTGGTTTTACCACCCGGACTATCTGCGAGCTTTGGCGGACCTCTGCCGTAAGGCCGGCGTGCTGCTGATTTTTGACGAGATCGCCACGGGCTTCGGCCGCACCGGCAGATTTTTCGCCGCTGAATGGGCCGGAATCACGCCGGATATTCTTTGCTGCGGCAAGGCCCTGACCGGCGGCATGCTCACCCTGGCGGCCACGGCCTGCACAGGGGAAGTCGCGCAAGGCATCTGCCGGGAAGGCCGGGTCTTTATGCACGGGCCCACCTTTATGGCCAATGCCCTGGCCTGCGCCGTGGCCGGGGCCGCCTTGGACATTTTGGATGAAAACCGTTGGCAGGCGCAGGTGGCCGGGCTGGAAACAGCCATGCGCCGGGGACTGGAACCCTGCCGCCGCGTGCCCGGCGTGGAGGATGTGCGGGTGCTGGGCGGCATCGGCGTGGTGGAAACGAAGCAGCCCGTGAATACGGCGGCCCTCCAGAATTGCTTTGTGGAGCAGGGCGTCTGGATCAGACCGTTCAACCGCCTTATTTACCTCATGCCGCCCTATGTGAGCCCGATTGAGGATGTCGCCCGGCTCTGCGCGGCTGTGGAGACGGCTCTGCGCCGGGGCGTGCATTGCGCATGAAGTTAGGGCCGTTCACGCATGAAACGCGCCGACTGCTCTGCGCGGTAGCCGTTAGCAGGCTCTGCCTGCTAACGGACAGAGACAGTAGTTTCCTTGGCTGTCTGTCCACGTAACTAATTGCTGTCGCCGTCCGTAGCTGCGTTGCTGTCTTTATCCGTACAGCTCACAAATTCGCCTGCGGCAAAAGCTCTCGCGCCGACCGTTGCGGCGCAGGGTGCAGACAAATCCTTGTCGCGAAATGCGAGTAGGCGGCCTTTTCTCGCCGTAAACGAGCATTTCAAGTGCTAACTGTTCCAGACGACTGTTATTCGGCGGGAGGCGGCGGCACCGGCAGGCCCCGGAAGATGAGCCGCGTGGCTGTGGCGTCGGCCAACTCAGCCACGTCCATGAGTTTTTCCAGCAGTTCCAGCAGATAAAAACGGTCGTTCTCGCAACCGTCCTTGAAATCCGCTTCCAGTTCGCCGGAACGCATGTAGGTTTCCAATTCTTCCAGATCGTTGACTGTCAACATGTTGCATCCTTTTGTTTCGCCGCCAAGTCGGCCAGGCAGCGCTCGGTCAGAGCGTCGGCCATGTCTTCCACTGCGGCGATTTCTTCCCTGCTGATGTCGTCGTAATGGATGCCCGCGCTCACGCAGACAACGCACTTTAAAGCGTCGGCCATACGCCGGGCCATGCGTCGGGCCAGTTGATCCTCCCTATGGCCGGGCAGAACAAATAAAGCTGTTTCAGAGGCCTTGTCCGGCACGGCCAGAGCAACTGCTCCCAAGTGCGCCGCGCCGCCGCTCAGAATTATCTGGAGATCGCGTCCCAGATGCTGGACGCGCAATTCCAGTTTCAGCCGTCCCCGCCGCAGACAAAAACGCATATCCGCTCCTTCAGGCGATCTTTTGGCAGGATGGGGCAGAATGGTTGTTATGGCAAGCCGGAGAAATTGTTCAGTCAGGGCAGACGCATCTAATTCCAGCCCTTGCAGGCCCCTTATCTGCCGTGATGAT
>ERZ857951.2344-NODE-2344-length-16962-cov-7.195836_pt1 | contig 16962 bp, 10 predicted proteins | sample MGYA00519759_ERZ857951 | MGnify/ENA primary metagenome ERZ857951 (study PRJEB31778, sample SAMEA3449377) | human gut metagenome | biome: human gut; feature: human-associated habitat; material: faeces | place: United Kingdom | collected 2010/2012 ...
TGACGAGTTTTTCGCCGTTGATGTTGTACACATCGCGCACTTTTCCGTGGTACACACTTTTCTGTCCCGGAAAGTTGAAATCTGTTTTTGTTAATGCTTTCATAATGATATATATATTAAAATTTCGCTTCTTTATCGAACTTTTCGTAAGCATCCACGATACGTTCCACCAGTTTATGGCGTACGATATCTTTCTTATTCAGTTCAACAAAACTGATCCCTTTCACTCCCTTCAAGATGCGGAGGGCTTGCACCAATCCCGATGTTTGTGAAGCGGGAAGGTCAATCTGTGTCATGTCTCCCGTCACAATCATTTTGGTGTTCATCCCCATACGGGTGAGGAACATTTTGATTTGTTGGGCGGTAGTATTCTGGGCTTCGTCCAATATAACGACTGCATCATTCAGCGTACGTCCGCGCATAAAGGCTAACGGGGCAATCTGGATAATGTTCAATTCCATGTATTCCTTTAACTTGGCGGCAGGTATCATATCCTGCAAGGCGTCATATAAAGGTTGTAGGTATGGATCGATCTTATCTTTCATGTCGCCGGGCAGGAAACCGAGCTTTTCTCCGGCTTCTACGGCGGGGCGGCTAAGAATGATTTTTTTGATTTCTTTGTTTTTCAATGCACGCACGGCAAGGGCAATAGCGGTGTATGTTTTTCCCGAACCTGCCGGACCGATGGCGAATACCATATCATTCTTGGCGAATCCTTCTACCAGTTTCAACTGGTTTTCGCTTCGGGGGATGATAGGCTTGCCCGTGACGCTGAACACAATCACGTTTCCTGTCTGTTCCGCTTGCGGAGCATTTCCTTTTATAATGTCAATGATAACTTCTTCTTTCAGTGAATTATATTCGGCGCAGTACTTTTCAAGTTTGGTGATATTTTCCTCGAAGGCACACATTTCTTCCTCGTCGCCCAGCACTTTGATGACATTGCCTCGGGCAACTATGCGTAGCTTTGGATATAAAGCTTTAATTAACTGTATGTTGGCGTTGTTTACACCGTAAAAAATAACCGGATCAATGTCCTCAAGAACAATCAGCTTCTCTATCATTAAGTTGTATTAAAGAAAAATTTCTGCAAATTTAATCAAACGTTTTGGATTCTCTGATTGTTTGGAGGTGAATTTTACTGCATTTTATACTCATCTCCCGATTATCTGGCGGTGATGTGGAAACATCCTTGCTTCAATTCATATTTGATGTAGCATTTTTCAGCTTGTCGCAGGTCTCTTAAAACCTCGGACAAGACAAGTTTCAGTGTGTCGGCACTTACATCCTGTAACGGTCTTCCACCCTTGTCTTCTACCTTTTTAAAACGTTTCCAACTGACGTCAAAGGTGGCTCCAAAGCAGTGTGCCGAGTTGGCGGAAGCATTTCCGTTGCGACGGCGGAGGCGTTTCACATCGTTTTCGGTACGCAATACGGAAGTGATGATTACCTGGTTGGGGTTTAAACCTTTGGCTGCCAATGAATCGAGAAAGTTGGAACCGATTGTATCGAGCAGTGCACTGGCACGCGGTACGAGATAGGGGATGGAGTGTGTCAGTGAATCTACTACATAAAACTCATTGTCGGTAATATGAGTTAGCTTTTCTTTCATATCTTCTGCTGCTTCCCGGTCTGCCAATGGGTGAATCCCTATCTTTTTGGCTACTTCCAGATGTGCGTCATTCAAATCAGGGAAAGAACGTTTATAGCTGACGACGCCACGAATATTGCGTGGCTCATTCAGTTTCAGCGACATGTCTTTCTTTTTGCAGCCCGAAGTAAGCGTTGTAAGCCCAATAACTAGTAAAAATAGCGGTAATATGCGAAGCTTATAAATAGTCATTTTATATTTTTTGCTCGCAAATATACGCTATTTTTTCATACGTTCCATGCTTTGCATTATTTTCAATTCCATACTTTTGAGGTTATTCCAAAATATTCTCTGGTATTTCAGGATAGGTATTTAATATACCTATTATGGTATAATCTGTATTGTCAATTGTTGTTTTTAGTGTGGGTACTATTGTATGTTCGCTTCTGGTAAGAGCTTTTTCTACAAGTTCTTTCCAATCTACACCTAGAAATCTTGATATAAGATTTAGGACAGCATTTGCACTCGTAACCCCATCGTATAGCTCAAATCTTAATTTGTGAGGGGTGGGGGGAACTGATGCATCCGTGAAATTTTCTTGTTCGTCAGATGTATAATTTAATGTTAAATAAGGTATGGCGTATGTAGGAGACGAGTTGCCGGAACCGCTTTCTAACTTGGTGAAAAAGTCGTATGTTCCTTTTGCTATTGGAGTGTGAGATAGTTCGTCTCTAAACTCAATATAACGGAAAAAATAGCATTCTTTAGCTTCATTGTTAATCAGATAAACTACAGTGCCATTGGAAAGTGCCGGATGATTACTTTTTTCTATAGCGTACGCCAAATAGCTGTCTGTTATTTTAATTCTTAAATCAACTGTTTCGTTGGTGATATTATCTTTTACTTTCACCTTTGTTTCTCCTTTCTTTTTTGGGGTGACCCTTAAGCTTCCCATTCCTATCGAACTGGACAAATCTACATCTATATTTAAAATGTCAGTTTTTTCTACAGTTACGGTGTAGTCCCTGTTTCCACCTGTGATGGTGATATTGGTTGTTCCTAACAAAGGTCGTTCGTAATACTCTTTTTCGAAGGATAAAGAATATATCTTTTTTTCATCGTTATTTCCACAGCTAAAAAAGATAATTGTATAGAGAAATGGCAGTAGTGCTCCAGGTAAATGTTTTGTCTTCATGATTATTCTGTTTTATAGTTTTGCAGGAGAGATATAGTTTTATAAGTTCCTGTATTGATGTTGGAGGCAAATATAAAGATTTTATCAATGTGTTGAAGTAAATAGTGTATTTATTTCTTGTCCTCCAGCTATTTTCATACATTTGTAGCGGTTTATAAAAATAGGCCACTTTCCACTAAACATAACACACATGAAAACAGATTTCGATTACAATTCTATGCCCGTTAGCTTCGCTCATTGCTTGAATGGACATTGTTTGCGTGCGGACAAATGTCTGCGACGACAAGTAACTCTCCGAATGCCGAAAGAGCGGGCTGCTGTAATGGTTATTAATCCCGAACATGTCACCTCCGATGGTGAAGACTGTACTTACTTTATTGATGAAAAGCCGGTGTTGTTTGCACGGGGAATGAAACATTTGCTGGATCGGGTGCCGCTTGCTGATGCCACCGTTATCAAGCGACAGATGATAGCCTACTTCGGCAAAACGATCTATTATCGTTGTTGCAATAAAGAACGGTTGATTAAACCAAAGGAACAAAAGTATATACAAGAACTTTTTCGAAAGAGGGGAGTTACAGAAACGCCTCAATATGATGAATATATCGAATACTATGATCTTGGGTAAGTATATCCGTTAGTTCCGGTAATCCCATATATTGTGGGAAAGTATTCTCTTATATTATGGGAATTTATTCCCTCAAAATGAGGGAATAAATTCTCTCCAGCTAGGGAATCTTTTCCCACAATATGTGGGACTACCGGGGGCTGTAATACCCTGATAATAGTTGGCTGCCTTTTTTTTATCTTCGGGTTGGGTTGACATTTATTATGTAGGTATTATATAGCAGTTCCGGTATGAGAAATGCATGATGAAAGTATGAGAAATACCGGTTTTTTATGACATTTCAGGCAAAATACTATGAGAAACACCTTTTTAAAAAGTATTTCTCATAGTGCTATTGCTTTGAATTACAGATAATTATCATGTGAAGTATGAGAACATGAGAAATGATTTCGCGAAATCATTTGGTTCTTCTTCAAATTCCGTGCTAGTAAAGCTCATTGAAAGGTTGATGGATAAAGGGATATCGGCATATTAGAAATAGCAAATAAATTATCCAAGCTATATGCATCTTAAAGTACCCCGGAATAGCCATGAATAAGGTTATTGAACATAAATAAGTAGCACGGAATTTGATTAAGAACCAATCATTTCTAGTGCGTATTAGATTACTGCATCTTTCAGCCATTTTCCGAAAAAACGGTCATAGACAATATACCCATCTGGTGTATTATATATCAGTTCTTTATTCAGTAAGGATTTTAGTGCCACGTTAACGCTGCTGGGCGTTTTTAAATGATGCTTTTTGATGAAGTCATTGGCATTTATGCTTTTTATACAGCCTTCTGTGGCAATAGCTTTCAATAAATCTACTTGATTGTTGGTTAGTAGAGTCAGGTTACTTTGATATATGGTTTCCTGTTCATCTAAAATGTCGTTTATACATCTATCTACCAGTCGGTTATCAATGGGGTTGATTTTCTTTTCATACAATCGGTTGAGTATACTTTGGACGTACCATGTGTGTCCGTTTTCAAGTTGGTACAAATAAGAAAATGTTTCTAGTGTCAACTCTCTTTTTTCCTTAGCAAAGAATGAGTGTGCGAACGAATAATAATTCTCCAGTGGGATTTCCGTTAATACAATGATTTGGGTACTTTGATAAAAAGGACGTTTTGCAGAAGTAAACATTTCTTCCATTACATGCTTTTTACTTCCGGAAAAGATAAAATGTACATTGGGCATGAATTGGATATGAGAGCGGAGCAATGCTTCTACACCTTTTTCCGGATATTCTGTAATTTGTTGGAATTCATCAATGGCAAGATAACACTGTTTCTTTGAGGCTACCATATAATTGAGTATTTCTTTCAATGTTTGTTCAGCGTGGGTAGGAGCAAAGTCTAATGTTACGGTAGGCATACCACTTCTTTCGTCAGCGCTGATAATAGGACGGCAAGATTTGAAGAAAGCAGTCATTTGCCGGAGTATGTTTTGGGACAGAGTATCTAATTCTCCAAGTACATTTTGAGCAAGTAACTGGATGAATGCTTTTAAATCACGTGTGGAGTAAATGTCCATATAAAAATAGGCAGCATTCGGATTATTTTCCCGCTTCATTTGATAGAATACATTTTTGATGAGTCCCGTCTTTCCCATGCGTCGGGGGGATATTAAGGTCAGGTTACGTTCATTTAGTAAAGCTGAAATCATTTTATCAGTTTCTTTCTCCCGATCGCAAAAGTATTCGGGACTGTTGTAACCGTATACAAGGAATGGATTGTATGGCTTCATGACTTATTACATATTTTACGTTACATGTTTTATGTAACACAAAGAACGTAATAAATCTGGAATATTCAAAGATTTATTTGAATTATATAAAAAACAAACGCTGATGAGAACAAGTAATCATTCTTTTCTCATCAGCGTATATTATGTCGGATTACAACTATTTCTTATCTTTTTTCTCGTCAGCTTTAGTTGCAGGCTTTTCCTCCGTTTTGCTTTCCGGATTAATAATACCTTTCACAGTTTCACCGATAGGAAGCTTGTCCAATACGCCAAGGCTCGGAGCTACTGTCTTTACTAATGTATTCAGGAAATTGCTAGTTCCACCGTTTCCTCCGTCGAATACAGTGATATTTCCCAAGTTCATGTGTTCGAACGCCTTTACCTGTTCGCCGGCGATTTCCTTCCATTGGTCTACCATCTTATATTGGATAGCGATAGCCGGATTCGATTCGGCTGCTCTTACCATTGCTTCGAAACCTTCCGCTTCAGCAAGTAATGACCGTTTCTTACCTTCCGCTTCTGCTTCCAGTTTCATTTGGATAGCTTTTGCTTCCGCTTCGGCTTGTGCTAAAGTAGCCTTTGCACGTGCTTCCGCTTCGCGGGTAATCTTTTCAGCGATGGCATTTGCCTGAAGAATAGCTTCCTGTCTGGCGATTTCCGCAGGAACAATCTTTTCAGCCTTCAATGAAGATTCCACTTTCCGTGCCTTAGCTTCTTCCACTTCCTTTTGCGCAATTTCGCGTGCAGTCTGTACAGCAGCTTCCGATTTCGCGGCAGCTTCACCGGCTTGCTTGTCGGCATTGGCTTGTGTTACAGCTAGTTCTGCATTGGAAAGTGCTACCTCTTTCTGTGCGTCATTTCGTCCGATGGCAGCTTTCTTTGCAGCTTCCGCCTGTTTGATTTCCATGTCGGAATTCAGTTCGGCAACGCGGCTTTCCTTTTCGGTATTTGCCTGCTCGATTCGGATATTCTTTTCAGCTTCAGCCTTTGCTACTTGCGATTCTTTTTCCGCGTTGGCGATGGCTACTTGCGAGATTCTGTCCTTATCCGCATTTGCAACAGAGATTTCCTGTTGTTTCTTTGTTTCTGCAATAGCAATATCCTGATCTTTGCGGGTTTCTGCTACTTTCGTTTCACGTTCCTTTATCTGATTGGCAATTTTGATAGCACCCAGCTTTTCCTGTTCTTCGATGTTAGCCTGTGCTTCGTTCAGTGCTTTACTTTCAGCTTCCTTACCTAAGTTGACAATGTAGTTGGCAGCGTCGCGAATGTCACTGATGTTAATGTTCATCAGATACAAACCGAATTTGCGAAGTTCGGTATCGATGTTATCTTTCACTTTAGCCAGGAACTTATCTCGGTCTGAATTTAATTCTTCGATAGTCATATCGGCGATCACCATACGCATCTGACCATATACAACATCAGTAATTAAGTTCTGCTTGTCATCCATTGTTAATCCCAGCATACGTTCAGCAGCGTTTTGCATCACTTCAGGATCGGTGCTGATAGCTACAGTGATTGTAGTCGGCACGTCTACACGAATGTTTTGAGCGGATAATGCACCGGTCAGTTTACATTCGATCTGCATTGGTTTCATGGACAGGAATTCATATCCCTGAATAATCGGCCATACAAAAGCCGCACCACCATGATATAGCTTTGCCGACTTCTTATCTCCTCCCGTTTTACCATATACAACGAGGACTTCATCACTCTTACATTTGCGGTAACGCGAAAGGATACCAATAAAAGTGAGTAGGATGACTGCCACTAGTATAGCAGCCATGATTAACATTTCTTGTGTCATAAAATTGTGTATTTGAATAATTATTGAATGAATAGCGTTCCGTCTTTGTAGCTGGTAATCATTGTTCTGTCGCCAGTCTGATATGCTTTTCCGGATTCGGAGATGACGTCTACTTCGCGCATGGCTCCGTCCCGGGTGGTCTGTACAGTATATTTGCTGTCGCTTTGTTTGAAATAGATCACACATTCCCGTCCCACAAGCTGATCGGTCTGCTCGTTGTGGTTCACTTGTTGCAGTTGATAAGCTTTCTTATAGAGGAACCAGACGGCAAAAACAAAGAAAAGACCCACTAGAATACCGATTATGTAACTTTGAATTTCCGTGTTTCCCGCCAGATACATGTACCATCCGAATCCAATTCCGAAATGGGTAAGTCCTTTAAAAGAAACTACGCTACTGATATCAGCATCCACGTCTACATCTGCATCTATATCTCCGAAAAAGATGGATAATACGAATTGAATAAGAAAGATGCCTGTCGTGACGAGGGCGATGATGAGGAAAATGGTACTACTCATAATTGTGGGGTATTAGTAAATCATGATTATTTTGTTCTGTAAATATACAGGTTTATGTGAATTATACAAAGATAAATGAGATAAAATGATTAATTTTGCGCGCGAAAACCCTAAAATGAGGAATTAGCGTGCAAAGGTATTTTATTTATTTGGCTTACGACGGGACCAACTATCATGGTTGGCAAATTCAACCGAATGGGATTAGTGTGCAGGAATGTCTGATGAAAGCATTGTCTACCTTTCTGCGTCGCGAAATTGAAGTAATAGGGGCAGGTCGGACAGATGCCGGGGTACATGCTTCCCTGATGGTTGCTCATTTTGACTTCGATGAGCCGTTGGATGAAATATCAGTTGCCGATAAATTAAACCGTTTGTTACCTCCCGATATTTCCATTTATCGTGTTTGCCGGGTCCGGCCGGATGCGCATGCCCGCTTTGATGCGACTGCGCGAACTTACAAGTATTATGTAACGACATCGAAATATCCTTTTAACCGGCAATATCGTTGGCGAGTTTATAATCAGTTGGATTATGCACTCATGAACGAAGCTGCACGTACCCTTTTCGAGTACACTGACTTTACGAGCTTCAGCAAACTTCATACGGATGTAAAGACCAATATCTGTAGACTGATTCTTTCGCCGGGCGGCTATCTGTACCATGCGGCGGAAGATCTGATCGGGGAGAGTCTGCGGGAACTGTCTGTCTATGAGACCATCCTGGCGCAGATCGCGGCCGGGCAGGACAAGCTGAATGATCTGTACCGGACGACCGGATTCTCACGCGCCAAGATCAGCGTCTATATGAAGAATCTGGCGGCATTTGATATCATCCAGAAGGTGGTATCGTTTGAGACGGGCGGCTGGGAGAACACGAAGAAAGGTGTGTACCGGATCCGCGACAATTATGTGAATTTCTGGTTTCACTTTATCTATCCGCATCTGTCGGATCTGTATATGACCCGCCCGGAAGAATTCTACGACAGATATATCGCGCCCGGACTGGATGCGTACCTCTCCCGGTATTTTGTGGAGGTATGCATGGAATATCTGGGACTTCTCGGTATGGTGGGAAAGCTTCCGCTTAAGATTGCACGCATGGGAACCTGGGTCGGCAAAGAGGGGAATATCGACATCATTGCGCAGAATGAGATTCGACAGAATATGGTCGGATTCTGCAACTGGCAGGAACCCGAGCTTACGATGGAAATGTGCGAGGCGCTGTTCCTTAACATGAAGCGGGCAAAAATCGGCGCGGAATATTATTTCCTCTTTTCCGCACAGGGATTTGCACCGGAGGTTACCGCCATGGCGGAGCGGGATAAGCGGTTCGTGCTCGTGGATATGAATGAACTGTAAGTTGCCCGATGCCGAGAAAAATGCTATAATTTGCTTCATGCGAAAGTAATTGGAGGAACAGATTGTGGCAAAATCTTTGATCATCACGGAGAAACCGAGTGTTGCGCAGGAGTTCGCGCGGATTCTCGGCGTATCCGGAAGAAATGACGGTTATATAGAGAACGACGGGTATGTCATCACCTGGTGCGTGGGGCATCTGGTGGAGATGGTGTACCCGGAGGAGTATGATGAGCGGTATAAAAAATGGCGGCTGGAGGATCTGCCGTTTCTGCCGCGGGATTACAAATATAATGTAATCCCATCTGTGAGCAGGCAGTATGATGTGGTACATAAAATGCTGCACCGCGAGGATATTGACACGGTCTACTGGGCAGGAGATGCCGGAAAAGAAGGACAGACGATCGAGGAAAATATCCGGAAGTTCGGCGGCGTGCGCGAGGGCATGAAGGAGCTCCGCGTCTGGATCGATTCGCAGACCGAGGAGGAGATTCTGCGCGGCATCCGTGAGGCAAAAGACATGTCGGAGTATGACAATCTCGCAAAGTCGGGCGTGATGCGGACGATCGAGGATTATGCGATGGGAATCAATTTTTCCAGAGCCATGTCGGTAAAGTACGGAAAGCTTCTGAATGATGCGGCGGGAACATCGAGCTATACGGCGATCGCGGTCGGCCGCGTCATGACCTGCGTTCTTGGCATGGTTGTGATCCGGGAGCGCGAGATCCGCAATTTTACAGAGACGCCATTTTACCGTGTCGTGGGAACCTTTCATCCTGCAGGAGAGGAAGAATGCCGGATCACGGCGGAGTGGAAGGCAATAGAAGGCTCTAAATATTTTGAGTCGCCGCTTTTATATAAGGAAAACGGTTTTAAAAAGGAAGAGAGCGCGCAGACGCTGATTGCAGAGTTAAAGGGACAGGAAGCGCTCATTGATTCCGTGGAGACAGGGACGCAGAAAAAGCGTGCGCCGCTGCTTTTCAATCTTGCGGAGCTGCAGGCGGAGTGTTCCAAACGTTTTAAGATCAGTCCGGATGAGACGCTGCAGGTGGCGCAGGATCTGTATGAGAAGAAGCTTACCACCTATCCGAGAACGGATGCGCGCGTGCTCTCCTCGGCGGTGGCAAAAGAGATTACAAAAAATATCAGCAGACTGAAAAATTTTGCGCCGGTGGCTCCTTTTGTGGAGCGCATCATGAAGGAAGGGCGCTACCGGAACATTGCGAACACGCAGTATACGGATGATTCCAAGATTACCGACCACTATGCGATCATTCCGACCGGACAGCTCACAGAGCTGGAATCTTTAAACAGTCTTGAACGAAGCGTCTATGAGATGATTGTGCGCCGTTTCTTAAGCATTTTTTATCCGCCGGCGGAGTATCAGACGGTGAAGCTTGTCGTTGCGGCAGGCGGTGAGAAGCTTTACACTTCCGCGAAGCAGTTAAAGGTTCCGGGCTATTTGGAGATTGCAGGCATTCCGAAATCGGCGAAGGAGCGGAATGCAGCGAAGACGGACGGGGAGGAGCAGACGCAGGGCGGTGATGCTGAGGCTGCACAGGAAGAAGAGGAGAACGCCGGGCTTTTGGCGTATGCCGACAAGCTTCAAAAGGGAGAGACGCTTTTTTCGGACGGCTATGCCATCCGTGAGGGGAAGACCTCTCCGCCGAAGCGCTACACGTCAGGATCGATGGTGCTTGCCATGGAGAATGCCGGACAGCTCATCGAGGAGGAAGAATTAAGAGAGCAGATCAAGGGTTCCGGAATCGGTACATCTGCCACGCGGGCAGAGATCATCAAAAAGTTGGTTCGGGTCGGCTATCTGAATCTGAACAAAAAGACGCAGGTTCTCACGCCGGAGCGGCTGGGGGAAATGATCTTTGAGGTGGTTTCGATGACGGTTCCGGCACTGCTCAATCCCAAGATGACAGCTTCCTGGGAAAAGGGACTGGACGGAATCACGCGGGGAACGGTCGTGATGGAGGATTACCGCTCAAAACTGGAGGATTTTATCCGCAGGGAGACGGTCGCCATGATCGAGCAGGATCTGACCGGCCAGATTGCCACGCGGATCCACCCGCTCGTCGGAAAGGGCGGAAAGGGGCTTGCGGCGAAGCGTAGCCTCGGCATTCCCTGTCCGGTGTGCGGAGGAACGATCGAGACGACGCCGTTCGGTTACGGGTGCAGCAATTATCAGAAAGATGGCGGCGGATGCCGCTTCTCCATCGGTACAATCGCCGGAAGAGACTTAAACGATGAGGAAGTAAAGGAGCTTTTGACCGAAGGACATACCGGCGTGCTGTCCGGGTTTGTCTCGAAGTCGAAGAAAAAGTTCTCGGCGAGCCTCATCCTGGAAAAGGATGATGAGGGAAAAGTTTCGGTTGGATTTGATTTTTCAAAGAACCAGCCGGAAATCCTGGAGGGTGTCGTATGTCCGGTGTGCGGTTCTGCCGTGGAGATCACGCCGTTTGGCTATAGCTGCGTCAAGCACCACGAGCATCCCGATGAATGTTATTTTTCCGTGGGAAAGATCGCGGGAAAGGCGCTGGGCGTCGATGATCTGACGGAGCTTCTTACGACCGGAAAGACCGGTCTGATCCGCGGCTTTACTGCCAGGAATAAAAAGAAGTTCAACGCCTGCTTAAAGCTGGAGCAGACGGAGGACGGAAGAAAGAATATTGCATTTGATTTTTCACAGAACGATGCCGCCGTTGTTCCCGATGTCGTGTGTCCGATCTGCGGCGGGGCGATTGTGGAGACGTCGTTCGGGTTCGGCTGCGCGAATTACAGGCAGGATGACCCGGACAGCTGCCGGTTTGCGATCGGTACGATGGCGGGAAAGGACTTAAACGCAGCGCAGGTGAAGGAGCTTTTAAACCAGGGGAGAACCGGAACAATCCGTGGATTCAAGTCGAAGAGCGGGAAGAAGTTTGACGCCTGTGTCGCTCTGGAACACACGGAAGACGGAAAAATTGAATTGAGATTTGATTTTGAACATGTCGAAGCCAAAAAGATCAAGGATGTGGTGTGCCCGATCTGCGGAGGTGATATCGTGGCGACGCCGTTCGGCTTTGGCTGTGCTAATTATGTGAAGGACGATCCGAACAGCTGCCGGTTCTCTGTCGGGAAGATGGCGGAGAAGGCACTGACGGAAGCGAATGTAAAGGAGCTTCTGACCAACGGAAGAACCGGAACGATCCGCGGCTTTAAGTCGAAGAGCGGGAAGAAATTTGATGCGCGCGTCGCACTGGCAAAGGATGAGAAGGGAAAGGTCACGGGGCTGAAGTTTGATTTTACGGATCTGGAAGCGCCGAAGGTAAAGGATGTAAAATGTCCGGTCTGCGGCGGAGATATCGTAAAGACGATGTTTGGATACGGCTGTGCCAACTATTCAAAGGAGAATCCGGACAGCTGCCGGTTCGCAATCGGCAAGATCGCGGGTGTCTCTTTAAAGGAAGCACAGGTAAAGGAACTTTTGCTCCGCGGGAAGACGGACGTGATCAAGGGATTTGTGGCGAAGACCGGCATGAAGTTCGACGCGCCGCTGAAGCTGACGCCGGAAGGGCAGATCGCATTTGATTTTCCGGAGAAGCCAAAGCCTGTCGAGACAACACTTGCCTGCCCGAAATGCGGGAAAATGTTAAAGAAGAGCCAGTGGTATTACGAGTGTGAGTGCGGTTTTAAGGTCTCCCACACGGTGGCGAAGGTGGCGCTGACCGAGGAGGTCATGCGCGAACTGTTAGAGACAGGGAAAACCAAAGATAAAGTGACCGGGTTTGTGTCAAAAGCCGGCAACACGTTTGATACCTGCCTAAAGCTGGAGGATGACCGCATTGTGTTTGATTTTGACAATCCCGGCACAAAGCGTGAGGGTGTTTCCGGCGGCAAGGGCGGGGAGCGCATGTTCTACGAGGAATTAGAAGAAAATGTACAGCCGCAGCCGCTGGCGGCTGCGGACGGCGCACAGTACATCGAGGAGGACGTGCCTCCGTTTTATGATGCGATGGCGGAGGAGTATGCGGCTTACGAGGAGGAAGAGGCAAAACAGCAGGCGGCTGCATCCAATTTTCTGGATGAATTTCCTGGATGAGAAACGAATGGGGAAAGGAAGCAAAAATCGGATGGCGTGCGGTGCATGCTTGCTATTGACAGCCGGATAAAATGTCATTAAAATTTGAGTAGTTATTGATAGAATCCGGCAGAAGACACAGGAGGAAACAGGGCATGGAGTACAATGAGCAGGCCTTTAAAGAGAAAGCCAATTTAAAGGCAATGAAAGTATGGCTGGCTTTGATTGCGATTATGACACTGTCATACGGAAGCGACCTTTCCAAGGGAATCTATACGGCGACGCAGTATGTTGTTTTTCTGGTTATGGCGTGGGTGCCGTTTGCAATCGGACTGCTGACGTTGAAGTTAAAGGGGAGAGCGACACCGTATTATAAGGATGTCCTGGCTCTCGGATATGGCTTTTTCTATGCCTATGTGGTGTGTATCACGGACTCGGCGACCGCCTATGCATATATTCTGCCGTTGACGAGTATGTTGATTCTGTTCAAGGATCGCAGCTATATGATACGGTGCGCGGTCACAAACGAGATCGTCATTGTGCTCAGTGCACTGCTCCATGTATTCCTCGGCCTGAATCCGAACGTGAAAATGACAGACTATTACCTGCAGTTTTCAACGCTGCTTCTGTGCTATATCTGCTATGTTGTCTCTGTCGACCACTTAAATGAATCCGACGGAGCGCTGGTGGCATCGATCCGGGATAATCTGAGCCGGGTCGTGACGACGGTGGGACAGGTAAAGGGAGCGAGCAGTTCGATTGTGGACGGCGTTACGGTTGTGCGTGAGCTGGCGGATGAGAACCGGCAGGGAGCGGATTCCGTCGTAAGCAGTATGGAGGAACTCACCCGGAACAACGATGTTCTCCACAATAAGACGATGTCCTCCATGGACCGGAGTACCGACATCAGCACGCAGGTGCAGAATGTGGCGGGACTAATCGATGAGATGGTGACGCTGATCCAGGAGTCGGTCGAGCATGCGGATGTGAGTGCGGAAGAACTTGCGGATGTCATGAATACGACGGATACCATGGCGGCGCTCTCCGGCGAGGTCGAGCAGGTGCTCGAGAACTTTAAGCAGAAATTTGAAATGGTAAAGGAAGAGACGGGTACCATAGAGGGGATCACGTTCCAGACGAACCTTCTGGCACTGAACGCTTCGATTGAGGCGGCGAGAGCCGGGGAAGCCGGAAAGGGCTTTGCCGTGGTGGCAGGTCAGATACAGGATCTGAGCATGGGAACCAAGACTTCTTCCGGACGTATCAGGGACGCACTGGATCATCTGGAGGAGACTTCGGAGAAGATGACGGAATCCATCACCAAGACGCTTGAGATGATCCGCATGACAAGAGAGAAGCTCACGCAGGTGCAGGAGAGTGTCACAAGCATTACCGATGATTCCAAAAAGCTGGGACAGAATATCGGGGTAATTGACGGCGCTATGAAGGAAGTGGAAGCTTCCAACAGCGACATGGTGGAGAACATGAAGCAGATCTGCGATACCATGGAGGTCATGACGGAGTGCATCAACCAGTCCGACGAAGCGTCCCGCACGATGCTCAGCAAATACGAGGAGTCTTCCGTCAATGTGGATAAGATTGAGAGTGTGGTAGGAAAGCTCATGGAAGAACTCGGTAGCGGCGGATTCATGGGAATTGGCGATGCGCAGCCGGGAATGCGCGTGGTGTTAGTCGCTAAGAACGGAGCACAGGCAGCCGGGACGGAGTTCCACGGGGAAGTGTTTGAGAGTCAGAGCGACGGAGTTCTGGTAAAGATCAAGCCGGAAGCCGGAAAAACGATTGAGATAAAGAAAAAAGACATTACATATGAACTGCAGATCTGTGTCAACAATGCACTGTATACATGGGAGGATGTCAGCGTATCCGCCGCTTCCAATGCGGGTGCCGACAGCTACCGGATTGCTGTGGCGACAAACCCGAAGGTCATCAACCGCAGAAAGTATCCGCGTATGCCGGTTGCCAATGCATGTACCGTGACGCTGAAAAAATCCGGCAAAGCTTACAACGGCAGGATGATCAATATCAGCGCAGGCGGTTTCGCATTCAGCGCACATCAGGAGGATTTCGCGAATGCGATCGGGCAGGATATTTTGCTGGAAATCCCGGACTTCCCGCTGGAGGAGGCACGGACGCTGGACGGACATATCATCCGCAGTACGGATAATGATGGTGAGTTCATTGTCGGATGCCGTATGCCGGAGGACAGCGAAGAGATCCAGGCTTATGTCAATAAAAATTACAGGGAATAGAGAGGAATTTGTGTGATGGAAACAGCAAAAATCAGCCAGTTATATGACTTAGGGGAGACGATTGCGGCGGAACTGTTTGCGGGACTGACCTATCCGTGGGAGGCTCTGCCGAAAATCAGCGACTTTATAAAGAAGCTGGGACCGACGCTTGACCCGGAGGTCTATGAGCAGCGCGGCGAGAATATCTGGGTGGCGAAGAGTGCGACGGTTGCACCGACTGCTTTCTTAAATGGACCTTTAATTATTGATGAGGATGCGGAAATCAGACACTGCGCTTTCATCAGGGGGAATGCCATCGTAGGAAAAGGCTCCGTGGTGGGCAATTCAACAGAATTGAAAAACGTTGTGATTTTTAATTCCGTGCAGGTTCCGCATTACAATTACGTGGGAGATTCGATTCTCGGTTACAAATCCCATATGGGTGCCGGCTCGATCACTTCCAATGTCAAGTCGGATAAGACGCTGGTGGTGGTAAAGGATCATGATGAGAAAATTGAAACAGGGTTAAAGAAATTCGGAGCAATGCTCGGCGACTATGTGGAAGTCGGCTGCAATTCCGTGCTGAATCCGGGAACCGTCATCGGAAGCCATACCAATGTTTATCCGCTTTCGAGCGTGCGTGGCGTGGTTCCGGCAAATTCGATTTACAAGAACCGCAGCGAGGTAGTGGAAAAGCGGTAGGACAACAGAAGAGGGACAGAGACAATGAAGAGAAGATGGGTGCAGGGAATGCTTCTTGCAGGAATGCTGATTTTGACAGGATGCGGCGCAAAGAACAGTTCACCTGTGGAGAACGGTAAAGATTATACATGGAACGACATTACAGTGATGCTTCCGGAAGACTGGGCGGACCGCTGTACGATCAAAGAGGATGAGAATGGATTTACCATCTATCAGACGGCTTCCTATGAGAAGATGGAAGGACTTGGCTACCTGTGTTCCTTTGAAAAAAGCGACGCATGGATGAATTACGGTGCGGGAGAGAACCTGATCGCCTACACGGAGGACGGAACGCTGTATTACCTGATGCAGCCTACGGATGTTGCGTGCGATACGGAGGATCAGACAATCGTGGAAGAGTACGGATCCATGATGGAGGAGGTCACGGCCATCGCATCAAGTGTGAAGATTGGTGCGGATGACGTTCATTACGATGCCGATCAGTATGTCGTTCCGGTTGGCGCAATACTGCCGGTGACGGAGGAGAATCTGTCGGATCTGTCAGAGCAGGAGCTCTATCTGGCGGCAAACGAGATTTATGCCAGACATGGAAAAACCTTTGATGACACCTACCTGCAGGCGCATTTTGATGCGTGCAGCTGGTATACGCCCGCCGGGGGAGCGACTGCAGGCGATGCGGGATTAAGTGAGATTGAGCAGGCGAATCTGAAACTGATCAAGGCAATGCAGACGGCATATGCGGCGGAACATATATATCCGAAATCCTATTCGGCAGGCGAGACCGCAGAGATCGCTCTTTTGGACAATGGAGTTCTTAACGAAGTCAGCTACACGGTAACCGGTAAGGGGGAGCAGGCGGTCTGCACGCTCACGATCGACGGGACAGCGTACGACCTTGCCGAGTACATTCAGATGCACGCGCCGGTTGCGGATGCGTTTTATGTGACAGACCTTGTGGAGAACATCGGAACACCGGAAGAGGATGATGGTCTGGAGATTGCCGTACTTGATGAAGGGACAGACGGCATCGGAACGACTCATTTTTTCAAATATGATGGAGACCTTTACTATCTGGGCGAGGTCGGAGGATTCCCGTTTCGGGACCGGAATGCCG
>ERZ857951.2357-NODE-2357-length-16890-cov-6.616335_pt1 | contig 16890 bp, 11 predicted proteins | sample MGYA00519759_ERZ857951 | MGnify/ENA primary metagenome ERZ857951 (study PRJEB31778, sample SAMEA3449377) | human gut metagenome | biome: human gut; feature: human-associated habitat; material: faeces | place: United Kingdom | collected 2010/2012 ...
AATTCGTCAAAATGACACTTGACTTAAAGTGCAGTTTAACTTGTATGATAAGCTCATCAAGTATATAACACGCGGCGCGTTCCGTCAAGGAAATGCCGCGGGAGGAGGATGTGAAGCCTATGAAGAAACCCTATGTAATCTGATATATGATGACCGCGGTGGACGGGCGCATCGACTGCGCCATGACCGAGCAGCTGCCCAGCGTGCAGGAGTATTACAGCACGCTCGACTCGCTCGCCGCGCCGAGCCGCGTCAGCGGGCGCGTGACGGCACAGCTGGAGATAGCGCGCCCCGGAACCTTCGAGCCGCAGGACGCGGCGCTCGGTCATGAGTCGTTTTCCCGCAATGCCGACGCCGACGGCTATGAGATTGTCATTGATACGCGCGGCACGCTCCTCTGGGACGAGCCGGACGCGAGCGAGCGCGTCAGCCGCGACTACCTCGCCTATCTCGGCGGGCTGCACATCTCGTGGATCGCCTGCGGCAAGGAGCGCGTCGACCTCGCCCGCGCGTGTGAAATCCTCGCTTCGGCCTTCGGCGGCGAGGTGCAGCCCGCCCCCAGCCGTGAATACGGCCGCGCCATGCTCACGGTGGGCGATGCTGACGACGCGCTGATGCGCGGCCTGCCCAAAACCACGCAGGTATGGATGTCGCACGGCGATACGATCACGTCGGTTCCGGCGAACTATAAGATCGTCGCCAGCACGGAAGACGTGCGCGTCGCGGCGTTCCACGTCGAGGGCGAGCAGACGTGGGGCATCCAGTTCCACCCCGAAGTGTACCATTCGACCGACGGCACGCAGCTGCTGAAAAACTTCGTCGCAGGCATCTGCGGCTGCAAGCAGGAGTGGACATCGGAGAGTTTCGTGGAAGCCACCGTGCGCGAACTGCGCGAAAAGCTGGGCGACGACAAGGTCGTGCTCGGACTTTCGGGCGGCGTCGATTCTTCGGTGGCGGCCGTGCTGCTGCACAAGGCCATCGGCAAGAACCTCTATTGTATTTTCGTGGATTCGGGCCTGCTGCGCAAGAACGAGTTCGAGGACGTGCTCGAATCCTACAAGAACATGGGCCTGAACGTCAAGGGTGTCAAAGCCGGCGCGAAGTTCCTCGGCGATCTGGCGGGCGTCAGCGATCCCGAAACCAAACGCAAGATCATCGGCCGCGATTTCGTCGAAGTGTTCAACGAAGAGGCTGTCCAGATCAAGGACGTGCGCTGGCTGGCGCAGGGGACGATCTATCCCGACGTGATTGAATCGGTGTCGGTGAACGGTCCCTCGGCTACGATCAAGTCGCACCACAACGTCGGCGGCCTGCCTGAGAAGATGAACCTGCGGATCGTCGAGCCGCTGCGCCTGCTCTTCAAGGACGAAGTGCGCCGCGTGGGACGTTCGCTCGGTATTTCCGAGCAGCTGATCGGCCGTCATCCCTTCCCCGGACCCGGTCTTGCGATCCGGATTCTGGGCGATATTACGCCCGAAAAGGTCGAAATCCTGCAGAACGTGGACAGGATTTACATCGACGCCATGCGCGATGCGGGTCTTTACGACAAGGTGTGGCAGGCGGGCGCGATTCTGCTGCCTGTGAAGAGCGTGGGAGTCATGGGTGACGAGCGTACCTACGAAAGCTGCGTCGCGCTGCGCGCCGTGACTTCGACGGACGGCATGACCGCCGACTGGGTGCACCTGCCCTACGAGTTTCTCGCCAATGTGTCGAACGACATTATCAACAAGGTCAAGGGGGTAAACCGCGTAGTCTACGACATCTCCTCGAAACCGCCCGCAACGATCGAGTGGGAGTAGGGGCCTGTGAAGGGTGAATACCCTGATCGGAGGTGAAATGCCCTGACGATAAAGCCGCCCGGTTCTCGAATGAACCGGGCGGCTTGTCTGTTGGGCCGTGTTTGGGCCGTTTTTCGGTCTGTCTATAGGTTCCGGTTATTCGGAATTGCTATGCGGCCTGCTTTTTCTTTCTGTTGAGGAGCGGGAGGAGGAACGAAATCACGGATGCCGCGATCCAGAAGATCGCCGCCTGCGAGAAGTCGTATATCTTCTCGCCGTTCTCCGCCACCGTAATGTTCGCGTCTATGAGCCATCCGCTCGCCACGTCCTGCAGTCCCGCCGCGATGTAGCTGGCCACGCCTACCACTCCCAGCGCGGCACCCGTCGCCTTCCGCGGCACGATGTCCACGGCCATCAGCCCGCCGAGGAAACAGATCAGCACGCCGATCGCAATGCCGAACAGCACCATGCTGAGGACGTTCACCCATAATGCGTCGCCGCCGTATATGAACAGAATCAGCGCCACGGAATTCAGTACGCCGAATATCAGGGCGGGCATATGCCGGTCCCCCTTGAACAGCTTGTCGGAAAACCATCCGGACAATACGGTTCCGATGATTCCCAGCAGGGCGTTTATCGATACGATGGATATGGCCTGCGCATCGGAGAAGCCTTTCGCCTCCTGCAGGAACAACACGCCCCATCCGTTGATGGCATAGCGGGATATGTACATGAATGCGCTCGCAGCCGCGAGAATCCACACCGCAGGCGTCCGCAATACCTGCTTCTGAATCTCTTTTACGGATAACTCCTGCCCGGTCGCCGGCTCTTCGTGCGCCAGCGTCTCCACGGGCGGCAGTCCCTTCGATTCGGGCGTGTCGTGGAGCATCAGCAGCACGATGACGACTCCGATGGCGCCTGCAATCGCAGACCCGAAGAATCCGGCCTGCCAGCCGGCTATCGAAACGATGCTGCCCACGAAGATGAAGGAGAAGAACTCGCCGAGGTTGTGGCTTGCCGAGAAAAAACCGTAATAGGTTCCCCGCTCCTTGAGCGGATACCAGCGCGAGAGGGAGATGATTGCGGGCGGCGCACCCATGGACTGCGCCCACCCGTTCAGGCCCCACATCACGGCGAATGAAATGAAGATAACGGCTGTCGGAATCACCGAGTGCGCGACGCCGAGCGCTCCCATGAGCATGTTCGCCACGGCCGATACGATCAGTCCGGTGGCCATGAAACGCTTGATGTTGCAGTAGTCGGCGATGAATCCGTTCACGAACTTCCCGACGGCGTATGCGAACAGAAGGGCCGAACTGATCACCCCGACCTGCGTGGCGTCGAGCGTGCCGCTGTCGAGGATGGGTTTCTTCATGACGTTGAGCGACGTCCTGCACACGTAATAGAGACTGTATCCGAGCGTTGCGGCGATGAATGCCTGCAGCCGGAGCCGTTTGTATAGTTTCTGCTCTTGTGCGGGATCGAGCTGCCGGCGGGGAACCGGTGAAGAGATGCGGTAAAAACGGGTAAGGAAATTCATTGGCTGAAGTCGGTAGTTTTGGTTTATCTGTTTAAGCGGGTGCATGCGGCAGCACCGCACTATTGATAGAACACTTCAGACGTGCCCGATACGTAACGGGAGAGCGGATTTTTCGTTATAAAACGGCAGCGCCGGAGTCCTCACTCCGGCGGCGCTGCTTTCGCCCTGCGGCGGGGCGGTTAGCGTATGCCGTATTTGCCGAGTATCTTGCGGATCTGCGGCTCGATACGATCGAGCATGTAGGTAAATCCGAGATCGGTCGGATGCGTTCCGTCGGCCGTGGCGATATGGTCGCTGCCCAGCAGATCGCCCGGATCGACGAAATAGATGTTTTTGTCGGTCTTCATGCGGTCGCGGACCTGCGCTTCGGCGGCGGCCTGCTTCTCGCGTTCGAATTTCTCGATCCGGGTGCTGAAGTTGCGGGTTTCGCGCCGGATGGTTTGCAGGAAAATCAGCGGCGTGGTGGGATGCGTGCGGCGAATGGTATCGACGAAAGCGTCGAAACGTTCGTTGATGACCTCGGCGCTGGGATTCGAGAAACAGTCGAAGACGAAGGCGTCGGCTTCGACGCGGGACAGATACGATGCGAATTCGGGCTGCATGGTGCACTGTCCGCTGAATCCCAGATTGATGCAGTAAAGTCCCGTGTCGCGTCCGAGACGAGACGAATAGGCCATGCCTGCGCGTCCGGCCGCGATTCCGTGCGTAATGCTCGAACCGTGGACGACGATCTTGTGGCGGAACGGATTTTCCATCGGGGCGATGACGCTCTTTTCATCGACGCCGATTTCGAGCTTCTTCAGCTGGTCGTAAAGCGGCAGATAGAGCAGGCACTCCTTTTCGCCCTCCGCCATATTGCTGATTATTGCGGCGTCGTGGAGGTCGTTCTTGCCGTTGATCTTCGGTCTGCCGACTCCCGCGAAGACCCACTCTCCGTTGCTGCGGATGTAGAGGTCCAGCCCTTTTTGTGCGACGGCGGCCATGTTGTCGCTCGGATTTTTGCCCGATGTCTCCCAGCGGGCGCGGATCGTGCGGCTGTCCGTGCGGAACACGACGGCCAGTCCCGTCGGGTGGTAGCAGTAGCCGGGTGTCTTTGCGGGCACCCGGAAGCGGGTGGTGTCGATGCGGTTGTAGGGCTGTTCGGTGGGAAGCGCCTTGCCGATGACGGTCAGCGTCGCGGCGTCCACGTAGCGGACGGGGTCTGCGGAACGGGCCGCCGTTGCGAGAAGCAGGCCGCCGAGCAGCAGAAGCAGGTGTGGGTGTTTCATAATAGGTCGGGTTGTTTTTGGTGTTCAGGAATACAAAGATAGTATAATTATGGTCGGACGATATTCGTTCGGATAAAATTTTTCCGGACGGGGACCGCCGCGGCCGTATGGTTGCGGGCGTTCTGATTGTCAGGCGGGCGATATGCCGGCGGTTCCCGGCGTCGGCCGCCGGAGCGTTGCAACGGATTTGAAACGTTCCGCTCTTCGTATTGTCATCGGGGCGTCGCGACGGCGAAACAGGGGGAGCGTAGTTTTGCGGTGTCGAAAGAAAACCGCTTTCCGGATTCCCGCCGCCGGCGAATCTATTGACCGGTCCTGAAAACTTCATCCCTCCCGTTCGCAATGAACGGGATTTTTTTGCGTTTGCAGGGTACGGCCGCCGCGGAAAAATGCCTATATTTGCGGCGGCGATAAGCCCCGGAGAAACGATATGAAAGATTTTGCAGCGATAGATTTCGAAACGGCCAACGGCAAGCGCACGAGCGTCTGCTCGGTGGGCGTGGTGGTCGTACGCGGCGGCGAGGTGACCGATTCGTTTTACAGCCTGATCCGCCCTCGGCCCAATTTTTACAGCCGCTTCACCACGGCCATCCACGGCCTGACCTATGACGATACGGCCGAAGCGCCCGATTTCGAAACGGTGTGGAAACAGATCGCCCCGCGTATCGAGGGTCTGCCGCTCGTGGCCCACAATTCGCCCTTCGACGAAGGGTGCCTGCGCGCCGTTTTCGAACTTTACGGCATGCCTTATCCCGGTTATCGGTTCTACTGTACCTGCCGGGCTTCGCGGCGGACGTTCGGCACGCGGCTGCCCAATCATCAGCTGCATACCGTTTCGGCCGCCTGCGGTTTCGACTTGGCGAACCATCACCACGCTCTGGCCGATGCCGAAGCCTGCGCCCGGATCGCGCTCAAAATCCTGTAAAAGCATACGGTTCTATTGAAATGCACCCCAAAGTTATCTCGTTTTGGGGTGCATTTCATTTGAAAGGAAGTATTTCGTATCAGAGTCCCAGTTCCAGCTGGAACCGGATCTCCCAGCGGTTGTAATTGGGGTCGATCGACTCGCTGCGGTGGTTGTAGGACATGTCGGCCTGCACTTTCAGGCTGTGTCCGATGATGTAGCGGGTGACGCCGACGGTGGTCTGGTTCCAGCGTTTGTATCCGGCGAAAGGCTGCACTTCGCTCTGGGGGAAGAGCGTCGAGTTGCGCAGGGCGATCTCCCATTTCTTGTCGAACAGGTAGCTGGTCTGCACGTTGAGACCCTGCCCGCTGTATACGAAGGCGTTGCTCCGGGGATCGAACAGCGGTTCGTCGCAGCTGCGGCCCATGAAGTCGGTATAGAATGCGAATCCCCGGTATTTGAGGATGAAGTCGGCGAAGTAGGCGCCCAGATTGCGGGTCGCGTCGTCGGGCATGACGGCGCCGCGCTGGCCCTTCAGGCGCGAAGCCTTGTGGTTGTAGGAGTAGGCTCCCGCCAGCAGGATCCTGACCTGTTCTTCGCCTTCGAAGTCGCCTTCGAGCACGTCGCCCTTCGATTTGAACCGCCCCAGCGGATAGAGTTCCAGACGCCCCGTGTAGGCCAGTCCTCCGTTCGACGAACTGCCCCAGTTGCGGCCTTCGCCCAGCGTTACGGAGCCTTTGGCCGAGAGGTTGAATCCGTCGCCCTGACGCATGTTGTATTCGCCGAAGAATCCGAAGTCGCGGTCGAGGTTGAATTCGCTGTTGACGATGCTCCGGTCGACGAACTGCAGGGCGCTCGACGAGTTGGTGCGCGCCCGGTTGGCCTTGATCTTGGTCTGGCCGAACCCGATGTTCCATTTGGGACTGGGCACATAGTAGACGATGGCGTCGCGGACGATGTTCATGTTGCCGTTGGGCAGCGGTTCGGTATCGTAGGAGGTGAAGCCCAGCTGTATGGAGTAAACCAGTTTCGGGGAGTAGATGTGTCCGTCGAAACGCAGTCGCAGACGTTTTACCTGCGCGTCGGTTTTGGTGAGCGTAAAATCCTTGTCGAACGACAGTCCCACCATGTTCTGCATGCGGAAGCGCATGGTCAGCGAAAACCAGTTGCTTTTGGGACGGAACGTGATGCCCTTGCCCACTTCGAGGTTGGGCATGTTGCGCAGACGTTCCAGCAGTTCGGCGTCGTTGTCGAGCGAATCGGCGGTAATGACTTCGGTGCGCCTGAGCGGCGAGCGCTCTTGTGCTGCGGCGAGCGAGCAGCAGCCGGTCAGCAGGAGCAGGAGGAGTGTTTTTTTCATTTCTGTCTTGTCTGTTTGTTTTCGTTCGTCCGGTTCCCCGCAAAACTACAAAAAATATGCGCCTTCCCGGTTAATTTGCTGCAAAGTTGGCATGTAAACCTGAAAAGAATATGAAACAGACTTTGGAATCCTGCCGGAAAGGAATTAAATTTGCTGGAGCGGACGGGGGGATCGGACTGATTCGGAGGACTCCCGGCCGTCCGTCCGAAAAACAATAAACCCCGGCCGGGGACGTTTAATAATGGAACCGTTAAAGTAAACAGTCATGTCAAAGACAAAATTCAAAGGTTCGCCCGTGCTTGTCGCCGGCGAATTCATAACGGCGGGCGCCGAAGCTCCCGCTTTCGAACTGGTTAAGAGCGACCTTTCGCCCCTGCGCTTGAGCGACCTGAAAGGCAAGCGCGTCGTGCTGAACATCTTTCCAAGTCTCGATACGAGCGTATGCGCGACTTCGGTGCGCAAATTCAACAAACTTGCCGCTTCGCTGCCCGATACCGTCGTTGTGGCCGTGTCGAAGGACCTGCCTTTCGCGCATGCCCGTTTCTGCACGACCGAGGGCATCGAGAACGTCGTGCCCGCATCGGATTTCCGTGCGTCGGGGTTCGACGGGGCCTACGGCGTGCTGATGGCCGACGGACCGCTGGCCGGCCTGCTGGCGCGTGCCGTCGTGGTGATCGACAAGGCGGGCAGGGTGGTGTACACCGAGCTGGTGCCGGAGATTACCGAGGAGCCTGACTACGACAAGGCCGTCGAAGCCGTGAAAGCTAACTAACCGACCTAAATAGATACGATCATGATAAGACTGAATGTTTTTATCCGCACGACCGAATCCAACCGTGCGGAAATACTTTCCGTGGCAAAAGAACTGGTGACCGCTTCGCTCAAGGACGAAGGCTGCATTGCGTACGATATTTTCGAGAGTGCGACGCGTCCGGACGTGCTGATGATCTGCGAGACGTGGAGCGACGCCAAGGCGCTGGCTGCACACGAACAGGCGTCGCATTTCACGACGCTGGTGCCGCGTTTGCATCAGTTGGGTGAAATGAAACTGGAAAAGTTTATTTTCTAAACTCCTGCAACGCAAAACGAACCCTCCGCATCTCGATGCGGAGGGTTCATTGTTTTTGAGGCTGAGACATCTTGCCGAGATAATGATTGAAAATTTTTAGGGGCAGGGCTGTTTCTTGCCTCTGAATGAAGTCCAAGTTGATCGCAATTAGCCGGAGATTAATTTCCGGATGATCGGCTTGCGGTTTTTTCTGTTAAGTCCGGATAACATGAGCCGCTTCCTGCGAAATCATGTTATGTACGAAGGGTAAATGCTGGAATCGAGATGAAATCCCATGATTTCTTGAAGATTCGTTGCTGGAATACTGTTGTTTGTTTGACGGGCAATGCGCTGATAGTCAGAATTGTATTCATTTGTAATGAGAGGATAAGAATTTATTGCGTTATGTTGTTGATTTCAAGTGTGTTGTCGTGACGGTTGAAAGGTGGGAAATCATTGATTGTTGGATTGCAATGTGTTTTACTCGATTTATTTTTGTGTAAGACATGCCGAATTCGATTTAAGGCAGTCGGATCAATTAACCCACCAAACTAAACCTTATGAAGACGATTTTACAAATTATGCTGTTGCTCGGCATCGCAAGTATACCTGCAGCAGCGGAAGAAAGCCTGCCGGATCTGAGTCGGGAGAGCAATGTTTCAGCCGAAATGCCTGAAACCATCAAACCTGTTTCGTCGTCGGGCAATGATATTTCAACATTATCGTCAGAGAGTGACTACACGCTTAATAGTCTGCAAATTCCCCGGCAAATTCCGCCTTCTCCTACGGCTGCATCTCTGGGTATTTACGGTGCTGTTCCCGTAGGCCATTATACGGGAATACCTCAGATCGAGATTCCGCTGTACGAGATCAAATGCGGAAGTTTGACCATTCCTATTTCGTTGTCTTATCATGCATCGGGAATCAGGGTTGCCGCCGAGGCCGGCTGGGCCGGTATGGGATGGACTTTGAATGCCGGTGGGGTGATAACCCGGTCGGTTGCGGGTGTGGATGATCTCAATGATGTAAACAATAAGTATTTGCTTGGATATCCTAAGGCCCCGGACATGCCTGATCTTAATGAGTATATGAAACTTTCTACTTATGGGTATGAGCTTGCTCCAATGGCTCAAATCAAACCGGAGGTACAAGATGCTCTTTCTAATATGATAACAGTAACTTATGATACAAAACCAGATGTATTTTGTTATAATCTGGACAAATATTCTGGACAAATGGTTTTCCCGAAAAAAGCTTACGAAATGGGGGCCGGAACCTTTCCTTCTCCGATTATTTTGAATCGTGATCCTATTGTTATTTCCTACCATCGAGATGGTTTTTATGAACAGGATGCGGGCGAATGGGTGGTGAATACACCTGATGGTGCTCATTACTATTTTCGGACTGCTGAACGGACCCAAGATACGACGGAAATTATTATTCCTAGGGTTGTAAACCCGGACAGAAATCCTCAACCTGAGGTTTATACCGCATGGTATTTGGACAAAATCGAAGGTCCATATCATGAGATCGTTGAATTTGTATATGCAAATAATTCAAAAATACAGAGTCAAAAACAAGGATATTACAATTATGGTCGCTATACATATGCATCTCCCAATGGAGTGAAAATTTGCCCTATACAGACTCATACATATTCGACGAGCGTATATGATGAGATCATATTGCGAGAAATTCGTTTTCCTTGTGGCAAAATCATATTCAAAACACACGACCGATCGGATTTGTTATATCGAGGCGATGAAATTCCGCAGGCGCTATCGGAGATGTTGGTCATCAATAATGAGTGCGATACAGTTAAACATATTGAATTTCAAATGGGATATTACAATGACCGATCTGCATCACCACTGGATCGACGGTTGCGACTGGATAGAATTGTGGAAAATGGTGAAAAGGAGTGGAAGTTCGCTTATGATTCTGGAAGTTTGCCGTCTAAAAACTCTGTGGAGGTTGATTATTGGGGGTATTATAATCAGAAGCACATGAATTTATATTATTGTCCTATAGAGGACATTCCTCTTTCAATGTGTGTGAGACCGCAGGGTACTAGTGGTGGTTCCGTATTTAATCTTGGGGCAGACCGTAATGCGGCTGAGGCAGCCCTTAATGGAATCCTTACCCGTATCGAATACCCTACGGGGGGAAGCAGTGAATTTGAATATGAGTTGCATGATTTTTTGCCGGCAAACAGCTATCCCGAAGATACTTATTCTGAATTCAAATACAAGTATGAATATATTCAGGATTCTCGTCAGGAGGATGACGAATTGATTGTGAATTTTACGATAACAACCCCAGTCCCAATTTATTGCAAAACAATTGGTCGCTATTCGGAAGGATTGCCTTGCCAAGGAACGAGCATTTCAAACACTCCTTATATAGATTTTAGTAAAACTGATTTTACCCAAGTGGATCCTGTCTGGCGACTAGAGCGAAAAAATGTCAATGGAAATTGGTATTTAATAAACCAACGCTATTGGGGGGATATAACCTGTGCAGATGTTATTAGTCGAACTGAAGCTGCATGGGATGTATTTGGCATTGGGAATATCGTGGAGCCAGGAGAATATAGGATCATCATGCCTACATTCAGTAATACTAGAGCAAATGTCGAGATGGTTATTCCTCATTTAAAAGAAGCCGAGGATTATTGTGGAGGCGGTGCACGCATTAAGTGTATTCGAGATATAGATGATTGTAATATACAGGAGCGCCGGTTTACTTATTGTGACGAGGATGGGGCGAGTTCTGGAATAGCTCATTACTATCCGAGGTCTATTTTGAATTTTTCATCTAATTACGGGGTGGTGCAAAATTATTTGCATAGTTCTTCGAATATATTTCCCGGAGTTGGGGTAAATGTAGCATATAGTCAGATGATTGAAACGGTATTGAATACTGATGCCGTCGCTTGCCAAATACAACGCTTGTTTTATAATAGTTACGAACCACAGTTATATAGAGTATTTAATAGTGGAGTTCCTCAACGTATCTTTCATCAAAATGGGAGACTTAAAGTTATAGTTAGAAAAAATGCCATGGGCGAGATTACCCATCGGACAGATTATCAGTATTTGTTGGATGAAAAGAGTTGCGATACAATTCGTGGCTTTCATGTGACTTCATTTGCTAGTAGTTTTTTGTTCACACCATATAGTCATTACGCCGAATGGTGGTATTTGGACAATGAACGTACGACGGTTTGGGAAAATGGGAAACCGATAACGTCAAATACAAAGTATGAGTATAATAATGACTATCGGAAACAGGTAAGTAAAACAACGACCTATGCGGATCGGGAGGTGGTCAGGGAAGAATCCAAACATACATGCGATGTTCCGACGTACAGCCACATGGCGGATATGAACAGAATTTTCCCCGTAGAAAATAACCGTTATCGGAATGGAAAGTTCGTTTTTGGCACCCGCAATGATTACGATGAAAATTTGGTTGTCGGCAATATCTCTCAAAAAACTGCTGAGCAGCCTAACTACGAGTCGCGGATACGGATCAAATGGTATAACGGTTTGTATAATCCTGTTTACTATGTTAAGGATGGAACTGAGAATGTTGTTTGCCTTTGGAGCTATTCCGGCGAATATCCGATCGCAGAGATAAAAAATGCTACGATGGATGATGTCCTTAAAGCCTTGGGGCAGGAGCAGGGAGATTTGGCTTATTTCACCACGCTGGCAAAGCAAACGGTTCCCGATATGACGCCGATCAACTCTTTACGGGCTAAGCTTCCTGATGCTCAGGTTTGGACGTACACTTACAAATCTCTCGTGGGCATGCTGACTGCTACCGATCCTGCAGGGAAGACAGCCTATTACGATTACGATTCTTTCGGCCGTTTGACCGGGATGCGCGATAACGACGGAAATACAATTCAATCATTTGATTACCATTACAAGCAATAAGCCATGAAAACCAAATCCCTCTATATTGGCACATGCTGCAGTTTTCTACTTTCGGTTGCCGCTTCGGGCGCTCCACAAGCTCCGACCAACCAAAATTACATCAAGACCCGAACCTATTGTACTTCGAATGGACAAACGTATTATGACGATCTTCAATATTACGACGGTCTGGGTAAACCATATATGTCTGTAAATGTCAATGCAACCCCTTCAAACAAAGATTTTATCGCATTGACGGAATACGACGATCTTGGGCGGAAATCCCGTGAATGGTTACCGGTTGCGCTTGCGACAACCGGCGGATATGCCGCTCCCGAAAATATCAAAGCCGCGGCTTTGGGAGCGGGAGGGTATAACGATGAAATGCCCTATGTCTCCTATGTCTATGAAGATTCGCCCGATGCTCGAGTACTCGAACAACGCCAACCGGGAGCGTCTTTGCAGGGGAGCCGGCCGGCAGCGGCAAAAGCATATTATTTGAATGATTCATCGGACAGTTTGTGCTGCTGGAAGCTGTTGGTTAAGGCTACAACGCGGGATACGGCAGTGCTTAATTACGGCTTGGCGGCGCCTATGACGTTGTTTGTCACACAGACATACGATGCCGACGGGGATGTCGCATACGAGTTCCGGGATGCCCGCGGACTGCAAGTATTAACCCGGCAGAAGATCGAAGCCGGCATATATGCGGACACTTATTATGTTTATGACGATTCGAATAATCTGCGGTTTGTTTTGCCTCCGGAGTTTTCGTCCAAAATTGTCGATGACAGTATCTTTCCGAGAGCCGATTCGTTATTGGCCCAATATGCTTATATTTACAAATATGATGAACGCAACCGGTGTGTAGCAAGGAAACTGCCGGGGGCGGATTGGATTTATGTCGGATATGATAAAACTGACAAACCTGTTTTGATGCAGGACGGCGAACTTCGTCGGCATAATAGATGGAATATTACTTTGTATGACACTTTCGGCCGCCCTGCGATATCCGGAGTATTATCAGGAACGAATTTGTCTGCCGGTACCTATAAATCGCGGGCCGTACGAGCTGTTTTTGATCCTAGTGCCACGGCGACTTATTGCTACCGGACAGACTGCGGAGTAGATCTGTCCGAATTGCAGGTCACAGAGGTTCATTATTATGATGATTACCGCCATCGTTCGTCCTTGCCGGCTTATTTCGGAACTTTGGGCTATGTTTCCCTTTCTGGATATGGAACGCGCTTCGGTTCCGATACGGATGCCGTAGCTTCGAAAGGGCTTGAGACCGGGTGCCTGTATGCCATGCTTCCCGATATCGAAACTTTGCTGGGCGCGAATTATTATTATGACGATAAAAACCGGATAATCCAACGCAGGATGCAAACCATGCACGGAGGCCTTTATGCTGAAGATATTGCCTATAATTTTACCGGCAATATCCTCTCCCGGCGGGAATCCTGTCAGCCTCAGCCCGATGCAGCAACCGATGTCCTCATAAACAGCTATACCTATGATGACCGCGGACGGCTCCTGAGTGAAACGGCATCCCTCAACAGAACGGCAGTCGCTCCGTACTCGTGTTCCTACGATGATTTCGGTCGTCTTGTATCGACGACGCAGGGCTCCGGCTCCCATGCCGTTACTACTACGCGGCAATACAATATCCGGAATTGGCTCACATCTCAGCAAAATTCCCTGTTCGAAATGTCGCTGGCTTACAATATACCGCAGTATTCAGCCTCAGAGGCTTCCTATACAGGAAATATTACGGAATGGAGTTGGAAATACGGACCCGGTGATACGGAAAATACCTATGCTTTTACTTACGACAAGTTATCGCGCCTGACAGATACGAAACAATATGTCAATGGAGCGGTCAGCGATTTATTTGTCGAGAAGAACCTGTCATACGACCGCAATGGCAATATTCGGACCCTGAACCGGACGGAGACGGGGGAGCTGTTCCATGCATTTTCCTATGGGTACACCGGCAATCAGCTTACGACGCTGTCTGACGGGGCTGCGGATTATGCTTATGCCTACGATCGGAACGGTAATATGACCAACGACGGGATGAACGGTCTTAAAGTTGTGTATAATCGCCTGAATTTGATAGAAAAAGTGTTGCGCGGCGATACGATTCTGGTAAAATATTCGTATCTTTCCGATGGCACGAAGTTGTCTGCGTTCAATTCCGACGGCAACGGCTTGGAGTACCATGGTTCTTTGGTATATAAGAAGCAGGGGAGCGGCATCTCTTTGGAAAGCGCCGGATTTACCGGCGGGCGGTTTATTTCCACCACTAACGGTCTCGAAACTTATTTCCATTTGACGGATCATCTGGGGAGTGTTCGAGTGGTTGTCGGCGCCGACGGCGAAGTGGCGGAGCGTAACAATTATTATCCTTTCGGCTTACGTTGGAACGACGCGGAACAGCGGGTGACGGATAACCGTTACCGTTATAACGGGAAAGAAGATCAGTCTTTTGCAGGTATTCCCTATTCGGACTACGGGGCGAGGATGTATGATCCCAGTCTTGTCGTATGGCATGGGATGGATCCGTTGGCTGCAAATTATTATTCAATCAGTCCTTATGTATTTTGTGCCGATAACCCTATACACTATGTGGATGATGACGGACGGAAATTAAACCCCAGCAGTGCTAAATTGAAACCACACCTCAAAAGGGTGATGTCAACTACCAAAACGGGACAGCGGCAGTTTAATAAGATGGTTAATAATCAATCAGATATAACAATTAACTATGTAAATGGCTATCATCCGGATGGGCGGACAATTTACGGAGAAACAGCTATTAAGTCTCATTTTAAAGACCCCAAAACTGGTGAAATAGTTGGAGGCCGAGTTATTATTACACTTTATGTTCAAGCCATTAATGATCGGGCGAAAGAACTTAAAATTGATGCAAGCGAGAGCGAAGCAGCAACATTGGCCGAAGAGGCAGAGCATACGGAAGCCGAAAACATAAAATTGGCAGACAGAGAAACGAAAGAAGAGAAAAAAGAGCAGGAAGAAAATCCAGATTCCGATGGACTGAAATATGAAGAAAAGGAATCTGAACGATTAGCGCATCAGCAGCGTGATGAGTTATTACGAGAAATACTAAACGAAGATAATAAGTTGAAATTATGAATGTCAAATTGAGTATACTATTTATCCTTGCGTATCAAGTTTGTGTTGGGCAGATTCATATCACGGAATCTCTTAAGGATCAGATATGCTTTGATACTTTTGGCGAACGGATTGACGAAGTAACCATTGATGAGAATGGTAACGAGTTGAGTTCCGTCTTGTTCCCTGATAATATGATATCTATTTGGAGCTGTTTTTCTGCTACTCGTTGGGCGATAGACAATCAATTTACTACGCTGAAATATGATTTATTGGAGATAGAGGCGATATCACGCCGGAGTGAATTGTGGATCGTGATCGGAGAGAAAATGATCTTCTTTGAATGGGCATATGACTATAAGACCGCGATTAAGCGTATGCTTCGAATTTTACGGAAGTATAAGGTCGATGAAAGTTTGGAACCTTTATATTGCGGATATTTAACTCGTATTTTTATACAAAACAAATATAATAGACCGCCGGAAAACAATATAGTAAAAGAATATCAACCTTATTTGTTCAGATTAGGGGGAATTCACTAGATGACATGCAAGAGTCAGGGTGGAGCAATCCGTCCTGACTTTTTGCCGATGCAAACTTTTGTGTCGTTGTTAAGAAATTGATAATAGTGTATCTAAGGTAGGACCCGTTACCGTTATAACGGAACAGAGAATCAGTCTTTCGCAGGCATTCCCTATTCGGATTACGGGGGGAGAATGTACGATCCCTGTCTTGTCGTATGGTATGGGGTGGATCCGTTGCTGGAGAAGAATTATTCACTAGGTCCGTATGTATTTTGTGCGAATAATCCTATATACCATCTAGATACAAATGGAAGGGAGTTCTCGGATGCATTGAAATTGGCTGTTGAAGAGTTACTGAGAGCTGCTCTAAAAGTAGAACAGAAACACAATGATAAGATTGAAAAACAAAAAAGTAAAATTGCTTCTGGAAAATTGAAACAGGAAGGTGTGGACCGAGCCAACTGTAAGATAGCTAGACATGAGGTTCAGAAGAAGGAAATTGCAGACATGCGTGGTGAATTAAATGAAATGGAACAGTCAGATCAAAAATATGATATTCGCTTCAATGCTCCTTCTCCACCAGTAAATGATGATAATGTTTACATTGGTTCGACTACTTATAATAGAGCTACCGATGCTGTAATAATAAATGTTTATAATTCGACAAACGTTGGAAATACAACGCTAGCTCATGAATTAAAACATCCCTATCAGTTTGAAACGGGGACTTTGAGTTGTAGCCTTAGATCTGGTTATAGCGGTATATATTATGATTATCATGATGAGGTCGAAGCATTAGTATATTTGGCGGTCTGTCCAAGCCGAATTCGATGTATACACCCGAACGATTTGAGGGGCATAAGTCTGGTCCTGTTCCTATAGCGAGATATTTTGATAATACATTTAAAGATATTTTTAGAATCGGTAGGATTTTTAACTATTAGAAAAGATCAACGATAATCCCCAAAGATCTATGAAAAAACTTATTTCTATAGGACGGTTTTATGAGATGACAACCTACTTCTATTTGATTGAATAGGAACACACAATTTTATATGCTCGATTCCGGGGATGATTGCGAATTAGGGAAATGTCCTATTAGTCAAGATACATTATAATTGTTATCCCCGTTTAAATAAGTCACGTTGGTGTAAATCCCCTGTTTTTAAGATAGATACAGTAAGTCAATATTATGCAGATCGTTCGGATGACACAAAATGGAGAGAGATCTATGAGGTCAAATATTTAATTCGTAACGATACTCTTTACTCTTTATCTGCTCTGGAACCGGGAATTTATTCGGACTTATTTCAATTTAAGGATGATGCTTTTTTAATTAAAATAACGAAGATATAAGTTGAAATTATGAATGTCAAATTGAGTATACTATTTATCCTTGCGTATCAA
>ERZ857951.2377-NODE-2377-length-16763-cov-17.375329_pt1 | contig 16763 bp, 9 predicted proteins | sample MGYA00519759_ERZ857951 | MGnify/ENA primary metagenome ERZ857951 (study PRJEB31778, sample SAMEA3449377) | human gut metagenome | biome: human gut; feature: human-associated habitat; material: faeces | place: United Kingdom | collected 2010/2012 ...
TATCGGCCGTTTCCTCGACGGGTTCATCTTCGACACGAACATCGACGAGGTGAAGCAGATCATCTACGGCGAGGTGCGCAAAACCGGTTCGGCGCACTCGTACGACGTGCAGAATCCCGATCTGATAACCGCGTTCTATTACATCGTCCCGCATCTGAAATACGGGCAGTGGGCGACGCTGGTCACCACGTCGACCAATGCCTACGGCACGACGGGCAAGAGCGGCGGTTCGAGTACGTCGACCTCCTCGAACGGCTACACGTCGAGCTATTACGATTACCTGAACTACCTGAACTATTCGCAGATGTATTACGGCAATAACGGCTATTACGGCGGTTATTACAACGATTACTACGGCTACGGCGGTCTGGGCAACTACGGCTATTACGGCGGTTATTACGGGGGCTACGGCGGCAATTACGATTCGGGCGAGACCGTAACCACGACCGAGGTCTATACCGACATTCCGTCCTTCTCGCCGCTGATTTTCCAGATCTACATCGAGCCTGACGGCGAATGATCCGCTTTTCCGGCGGTGTGGAATGCACCGTGAAATCTGAAAAGTCCCCGCTTCGGCGGGGGCTTTTGTTTTGGAACAGGGGACTTTCGCTTCTTTTCTTTCGCGTTGCATTTTTATTACACTTTTTCAGGCAGAAATTTTGCAGTTCCGTAAAATTGTATTAATTTAGTTGTGTAGAACCATCAACCAAAAATTCAACGGATATGATTATCACATTTAACGAGTTGCGCCGTATCAAGGACCGGTTGCCCAGCGGCAGCTCGCAGCGCATTGCAGATGAGTTAGGAATCGACGTAGACACTGTCCGCAATTACTTCGGCGGTAAGCACGAATCGAAGGAGTGCGTCGGCGTGCACTTCGAACCGGGACCGGACGGGGGTGTCGTTACGTTGGACGATACGACGATTCTCGATGTTGCAATGCGCATCTTGAGCGAGCAGTAACGGAGTTATAGCGATTTGTCCGGCATCCGCCGGAAGAAGGGCCTGCGTTTTGCAGGCCTTTTTGTTTGTGCTTTTGTCACCGAGAGTACATGAAACATTCCGCGGTCCTCGCCCGCGGGGTATCGCTGCCTTTTGGTGGCAAAGATCTTCGCAGTCCGGCGACGGCGGGTCCTTTTAGTCTTTTCGTTCGCCCCAGCCCTTGGGAGCGTCCGCTTGAGCGGCGCGGGTTGTTTGCAGCCCGGCAACCTGCGGGTTTTTTGCTGCCGTTGCGTTCTCCCCAGCCCCCCCCCTTGGGGGCGATCGTAGGCTTCTGTGCTTTCTGCTTGTCCCGGACGCATCCTTCCCGCCGCGTTCCGCGGCGAACGACTCCCGCTTGGCAAAAAAGGCGTTCAAAAAGATGCGGACTAAAAGCGCGAGCGGAGGGGACGGTTTGTTTACAAACCCGCGAATAGTCGCCCGGAGCCAGCGTTAGACCGTTCCGGGCAGGCGGAGGTATCGTCGGAGAGTTTTTGTGGCACTTTTTGCGGAAAAAAGTGCCGGAATCTGCGGAGTTTATTCTGCGATAAAAAGGAATTTTGTTTATGAAGGTACTGGTTATCGGCGGCGGAGGCCGCGAACACGCCATTGTCGACGCGCTGTCGCGTTCGCCGCAGGTTGAAAAAATTTACTGCGCACCCGGGAATGCGGGCATCGCCCGGCAGGCCGAGTGCGTGGCCATTCGTGAAACCGAGGTGGAACGCCTGCGTGACTTTGCCGCGGAGCGGGGCATCGGCCTCACGGTCGTGGGTCCCGAAGTGGCGCTGGCGGCGGGTGTCGTCGACTGCTTCAGGGCCGCGGGGCTGCGCATCTTCGGTCCGACGAAGGCTGCGGCGCGCATCGAGTCGTCGAAGGAGTTCGCCAAACGGCTGATGGCTAAATATGCCATCCCGACAGCCGGATTCCGCGCATTCACCGACTATGCCGGGGCGCTGGCCTATGTGCAGGGGCGTCCTCTGCCCGCAGTGCTGAAATACGACGGACTGGCCGCCGGAAAAGGCGTGGTGATCGCCCGGACGATGGCCGAGGCCGAAGCGGCGTTGCGGGATATGTTGCTCGACGATAAGTTCGGCGAGGGCAAGGTGGTCGTCGAGGATTACCTCGAAGGTCCCGAGTTTTCGTTCATGTGCTTCGTTTCGGGACACAAGGTGTGGCCGATGGCGCTGGCGCAGGACCACAAGCGCGCCTACGACGGCGATGAGGGTCCCAATACGGGCGGTATGGGCGCCTATTCGCCCCTGCCGTTCGTGACGGCGGAGGACGAACGCTATGCGCTGGAGAAGATCATGCAGCCCGTGGCCGACGCGATGATCGTCGAGGGGTGTCCCTTCGAGGGCGTGCTCTACGGCGGACTGATGAAGACTGCGCGGGGTATCGAGGTCATCGAGTTCAACGCCCGTTTCGGCGATCCCGAGACCGAGGTGGTGCTGCCGCGCCTGAAGAGCGACATCGTCGACATCTTCTGTGCCGTGGCCGAGGGCCGCGATACGCAGTTGGAGTGGCACGATTTCGCCGCGCTGGGCATCGTGCTGGCCTCGAAGGGCTATCCGGGCGACTACGAAAAAGGACACGAGATCAAGGGCCTGGACCGCGTCGAAGGAGCTGTTTATCACATGGGGACCCGGGCCGACGGCGGGCGGATTCTCACCAACGGAGGCCGCGTGCTGTTCGTGGTGGGCAAGGGCAGGGACCTGGCCGAAGCGCGGAGGAATGCGCTGGCCGACGTGGCCCGCATCGACTGCGACAATCTGTTCCACCGCACCGACATCGGCCACCGGGCTTTCGACGATTTGGAAAGATAATACGAGCGATATATGGCAAAAATAATCAGCGGAAAAGAACTTTCAGCGAAACTGAAACTTGAAATGGCGGACGAGGTGAAGACCTTCCCCGCGAAATATGGCCGTGTGCCCCATCTGGTTGTCATCCTCGTGGGCGAGGACCCCGGCAGCGTGAGCTATGTGACGGGTAAGGCCAAGGCTTCGGCCGAGGTGGGCATCCGCAATACCACGATCCGAAAGCCCGAGTCCGTTTCCGAGGCCGAACTGCTGGACATCATCACGGCCCTGAACCTCGATGACGAGGTGGACGGCATTCTGGTCCAGCTGCCCCTTCCGAAACATATCGACGAGGACAAGGTGATCGCCGCCATCGACAAACAGAAGGATGTCGACGGCTTCCATCCCCTGAACGTTGCGGCGCTGTGGCAGAAACAGCCCTGCACGCTCCCCTGCACCCCGAAAGGCATTCTCAAGATGCTGCGGGCCGCAGGCGTGGAGATCGCCGGCAAGCGCGCCGTGGTGATCGGCCGCAGCAATATCGTGGGACTTCCCGTGTCGAAACTGCTCTTGGACGCGAACGCTACGGTGACGATGGCCCACAGTCGTACGCGCAACCTCGCCGAAGTGACGCGCGGGGCGGAGATTCTGGTGGTGGCCATCGGTCGGCCGAAGTTCGTCACGGCGGAGATGGTGTCGCCGGGCGCCGTGGTGATCGACGTGGGGGTGAACCGCGACCCGGAGACGGGTAAACTGTGCGGCGACGTCGATTTCGCGGCCATCGAACCCAAGGCCTCGGTGATCACGCCCGTGCCGGGCGGCGTCGGGCCTATGACGATCTGCTGCCTGATGGAGAATACGATCGAGTGTTTCCTCCGGCGAGCGGGCCGGTAGCTGGAGGAACGGAGCGAAAACTTCGGTTTTTTTGCGCCTCCGCTGAAAAAAATCAGCCGTTGACTCACGGGTCAACGGCTGATTTCGTTTTACAAGGTTTCTGTTATCAGAGTTTGATCGGTTCGGATATTTTGATATTGTCGAGGAACCAGCGGTTGGCTGTCCCGACTTCCCACTGCGTCTGCGTAATGGTGATCTTCGTATCCTTGTTGACCGTAATGCCCTTCAGGCTGACTTCGGCGCGAACCCATTCGAGCTTGTGACCATCCTCCCATCCCAGTTCGGGTATGTCGATCTGCACTTTGTCGCTGCCGTTCTCGAAGATGACGATCAGATTGACGGGGTCGATCTTGCCGGACCCCTGGCGCATTCCGCACCAGTCGAACGAGAGTGTCACATTGTCCTTTGCTTCGGGAACCCCGTCTATCGGAGGAAGAATGATACCTGCGTGATTGCCGGTCTTGCCGAATTTGAGGTAGTTCTGCTGGAGGTAGATGCGTTTGTTGTCGTTCTTGTCGTAGATAAACTTGTAACCGAGTTTTTCGACAGCGTCGAATGCAGTCACTCCATCGACAGTTATGGAGGTAAGCGCTGTCGCTTTTGCATCGAGGTTATCCGTCTCGACCGTTTGGCCGACACCGCTTGCTACGGACCACGGTTCGAGCCATTCGAAGTTCTCCAGGAAATAGACGATCTCGTTCAGGCCGTTGTCCTCGACATCGGTAGCCATGATGCGCTGTACAGGCTCGGCCAAACCGGCGTAGTAGCCCGTGACGGTTACGATATGGCCGGTCAGGGAGGAAAGGCCCAGACTCGACGGGGCGTCCACGACGCTGACCGAGTACTTGGCGTCCTCCGAAACGGTGAGGGTGCTGCCGTTGAAAACGCCCTTGACGGTGACGTAGCCCCGTTTGGAGGAGGTGTAGTCGTCGATCTTTGCGCTGATGTCCTCCGGTTCGGGGTAGTTCACCGCTCCGCCGGACAGAACCGTCACCTCGTCGCAGTCGATTACCGTAGCGAGTTTCTGCGAGTCGGACGACTTGGTGCCCAAGAGCGAAATCTTGTCGCCGACGGCAACCGTCGTGGCGTCCGAGACGAAGATATTGTCCGTGTTTTTGTCGTCGCTGATGACGAAGCCTTTGGTCGTCACGGCCACGACGATCGCCGACGGTACGGAAATGACCGTTTCGTCCGCCAGGGCGGCGAGTTCACCTGCCGTGTACTCCTTCACATCGCGGTATTTGTCTCCGTTCTGCGTGATGAGCACCTGTGCGCGGCTTGCAAGAGTCCGTCCCTTGAAGACGAGGGTGGCCTTGCGGGGGTTGTCCTCCGCGCCGTCGCGCATGTTGTCGGTCACCGAAACCGTCACGTCCATGACGCCGGTTCCCGAGTTGGGCGTGACCGTCACCCAGTCGGGGACTTCCGTCACCCAGTCGGCGTCGGCATAGATGGTGATGATCTTTTCCGCCGCTCTTTCCGCTTCGAAATTCAAGGTGTTGGCGCTCGCCAGAACAGCTTCGGAAAGGTGGTCCTCATCCTTGTCGCAGCCCCAGAAGGAACACAGGGCCGCCATGAGGATCGGGGCTGTCATATATTTTACAAATCTCATAATCTTGTTTTTTAGGTTATTTCCGACTTAAAAATCGAGTCCGTCGCTCCATCCCGGATTCTGCGTGAGGTTCGGGTTGAGCGAACGCTCGCCGCTGGGAATCGGGTAGAGGTAATCGCGTTCCTCGTTGAACGGAGTGCGCAGATTCTTTACGGTTTTGTGATAGTAGACATAGCCTTTGTTTCCCTCGGAGAGGATGATGTCCGAACCGAGTTCGTATACCGAAACTCCTTCGCCGCCCTGGGGTTTGGTGCTTCCTGCAGCATAGAGAATCAGATCGGCCGTTTCTTTGCCCGCAAGCTTGTATTCGCCGGGGCCCGGGAAATACATGCCGGAAATGGCCTGGTCGATGCAATAGCCGGCTTTCCAGCGATACAGATCCTGAAGGCGGAAACCCTCCTGGATCAGCTCGACGGTTCGTTCGCGGCGGATTTCCAGAATGGCGTTTACGATTTCGTTGGAGCCGGTCACATTGGGATAGCCGTACTCCTCGGACGAAAGATACCAGTCGGGTTGTTTGTCGAGATCCCTCATGGTGAGGGCCGGCATCCCCACCCGGCTTCGGATTTCGTTGACGGTGATATTCAGATCATCAGGCGAGAGCGATCCCAGTTCGGCCTTGGCTTCGGCATAGTTGAGCAGCACTTCGGCATAGCGGAAAACCGGCATGTCGCAGGTCGAACGGTCGTTGCGGTCGATCTGTCCTCCCGAGGCCGTCGTGTCCTGAACGAATTTGATGGGTTGGTAGCCGGTGATCGTGACGCCGAGATCGGGTCCCTGTACCCGCTTGGCGCCGATGCGCTTGTAACCCGGGGTGCGGATCGACTGCGCCAGGCGCGGGTCGCGGTCCTTCACCTCCTCGGTGAAAGGCATTGTTTGCCACTCTGTCTTAAATTTGTCGGTGAATGCCTTGCCGTCCTTCATCAGGTACATGTTGATGAATTTGCGGGTGTAGCCCGGGCGGCCCTGTGTCGGCAGCAGCGTGTAGGCCGTCGCATTGTGGTAGACCTGGGCCTCGTAGCTGTTCCGGATGGCGAGGATATACTCTTCGGTGCTGGCATTCTCCTGTGCGAAGAGCATCATGTAGTCCTTGTCCGGATTTTTGGTGGAGTAGAGCTTGTAGGGACCTTCGTCGATGATCGTTTTGGCGGCCTTGGCAGCTTCCTCCAGATAATAGGTGTAGTCATGTCCTTCGAGGTTGATGCCGTGGTATTTGCGGTAGGTTCCCTCGAAGAGGCAGAACCGCGCTTTCAGCGCCAGCGCCGCCCATTTGTTGACGCGGTAGGTCGATATATCCTCCGTAAGACCGCCGCTGTTGATGGCTTCGTCGATATCCTTGATCATATTGGTCATGATCAGTTCGCGTGAATCGCGCGGTTTGTAGAGCGCTTCGTCTGCCGAGCCGAGCTGCACCTCGTACCAGGGCACGTCGCCGAAGCGTTTCACCTTGTCGAAATAGAAGGCGGCGCGGAAGAATTTGGCCAGGGCCGTATATTCGGTCACGGCCTTCTTGTCCTCGCATTGATCGACATATTCCAGCAGGGTGTTTATGCGGCGCAGGTTGCCCCACGACCAGCCGCCGCCGGTGTTCGGAACGGTGCGCTTGTCGCCTCCGTAGAGAACATCGGAGAGGGTCATCTGAACGAGCAGGTCGTTCTGCTCATCGTAGGGCGTCTTGTCCAGCAGGTTGTCGTAAAAGGGGTTGGAGAAGAGTTCCAGATCGCTTCTCGTCTTGAAATAGTCGAACTGCGTCACCCGATCCAACGGTTCTTTGTCCAGCAGGGAGTCGCAGGCCGATAATCCTGCAATCAGCGTTGCTGCCAGTATGATTAATCGCTTCATGGTATTCGGATTTTGAAATTATTAGAAGGTGATGTCGATGCCGAACATGAACGTCTTGGCCCACGGATAGTAGGCGTTGTTGTTCACGCCGGAACGGTTGATAGCCGCTTCGGGATCGACGTACTTGGAGTTCTTTTTGAGCGGCGACCAGTAGCAGAGGTTCTCGCCCGAGAAATAGATGCGGATCTGGTCGATGCCGGCCTTCTTGGTGAGGGTCGCGGGGATCGTGTAGCCGACGGTCAGGTTTTTCAGGCGCAGGTAGCGGATATTTTGCAGGTAACGGTCGTTGACCTTGCTCAGATAACCTCCCGATGAAGAATAGGCTCTTGCGCGCGGGAAATAGGAGTTGGGATTGTCCTCCGCCCATACCTTGCCGAGGAAATCCGTCGGGAGGTAGGAGAGGTAGGGATAGGAATAGCAGCCCCAGAAAGGCATCATTTCTCCGTGGGGATACCAGTAGTGGTTGCCGGTTCCCTGGAAGAAGACCGAAGCGTCGAAGCCCATCCAGCGGATCGAGGCGTTGATGCCGTAGGAGAGCGTCGGGAGCGAGTTGCCCAGGATCGTCCGGTCGCCCGGCTTGTCGACGGTGTCGTTGCCGACTCCCCAGACGCCGTTGCCGTCTAGGTCGACGAACTTCAGGTCGCCGGCCTGCCAGCCGCCGGTCAGACGGCCCGTGCTGTAACTCAGGTCGACCTCTTTGGCATAGGCCTGCGCCTCTTCGGTGGTCTTGAAGAACCCGTCGGTCTTGAAGCCCCAGATTTCGCCGATCTCCATGCCGACGTAATAATCTCCCTTTGTCAGGTTGGTCAATGACTTGTTCGGGTTGTTGTCGTATTTGGTGATGACGCTCTTGTAGTCGCTGAGGTTGAAACCGACGCTGTATTCGAACGGTTTGCCGGCGAGTTTGAACTGGTCGCGCCAGCTGACGGAGAGTTCATAACCCTTCGTGCGCAGTTCGGCGGAGTTCATGCTGGGCGAATCGGCCCCGTATACGCCGGGCAGCGCCATTCCGTCGGTCAGCATGTCCTTCGTGTCGCGGATGTAGACGTCGCCGGTGAAGTTGAGCCGGTTGTTCAGCATGGTGAGATCCAGACCCAGGTCCCACTGCTGGGCGGTTTCCCAGGTCAGGTCGGAGGCTACGGGGGCGCCCAGCGAGGAGTATTTGCCCTTTATGCTGCCGTCGAAGGTGTAGTTGCTGAAATCCTTGTTCGTGATCAGGCGCATGTAGGTGTAGTAGGACGACACGTTCTGGTTGCCCAGGCTGCCGAACGAAGCGCGCAGCTTGAGGTTGTCCACCAGGTCTTTGGCGTTGCCGAAGAACGGCTCCTCGGAGATGCGCCATCCGGCCGATGCCGAGGGGAACAGGCCCCAGCGGTTGCCCGGTGCGAAACGCGACGATCCGTCGTAGCGTCCGCTCACCTCGAAGAGGTAGCGCCCTTTGTAGTCGTAGTTGATACGGGCGAAGAAGCCTGCCAGGGCGTATTCGTTCTGGCCGCCGCCGTAAGCGCCCTCCGTGGGAGATCCCGTTGCCAGATTCAGGTCGTCGAGGTTTATGGAGGAGAGGTTGATGCCTGCCACCGAGACGTTCTTGCTGGACCACGTTTCGTAGTTGAATCCGGCGGTTGCCGACACGTGGTGCGCCTCGCCGAACGTTTCGTCGTAGTTGGCGTAGACATTGGCCGAATAGTAGTTGCGCGTCTGAACCACTTCGTCGAGCTGGTTCATGCCGGCGCCCGTGTCGTAGGCGAGCAGCGGCCCGTCGGGGTATTCGCGGTAGTTCATTGCGGAACTGCGGCTCGTATTGCGGTTCTGGTAGAGGCGGTAGGTGAAGTCACCCGTGATGCTCAACGTCTTGAACGGCGTGATGACCAGGCGTGTCGTGTTCGAGAAGTCGTTCGAGCGGTCGACGTTGCGGTGCGTGCCCTCGTTGAGCAGGATGTGGCGTCCGTTGGCGATCTTGTAATCGAGATACGGCGTGCTGTAAAGCCACGATCCGTCGGGGTTCTTCATGGGGAAGTTGGCCAGTGCGTGGCGGGCGCTGTAAGCGATGGTGTTGTCTACGCTGCCGTCTCCCAGAGACTTGTAATTCGACGAGAAGAACGACGTGTTGTTCGAGAGCGTTGCCCACCGGTTGATCCGAAAATCGAGTTTCGCACGCAGGTTGTACTTGTTATACACGTCGGGATGTGCGCGCTGAATACCTTCCTGGCGGTCATAGGCGCCCGAGACGAGGTATTTGATGTCCTTCGTGCCGCCGCTGAGCGAGATGTTGTGCTGCTGCACGGGCCGACGCTGCTGGAAGAGCATGTCCCACCAGTCGTAGTTGCCGTAGTAGACCCACTGTTTGCGGCCGTTGCGGATCTCTTCGACGACCCACGGACGGTCGGGATGCTCGGTCCTGTCGTTCACGCGCGCCAGCAGCTGCTGCATGTCGTGATCGTTGTATTTGACATAGTTCGTTCCGGAGTCGGCCTGCCAGAACTTGTTGACCGTATAGACCGACCAGTAACCGCGGTTCTCGTAGTCGGTCGAGGTCGTGGCCTCCTCCCAGCCGAAACGGCCGCTGTAACGCACCGTCGCCTTGCCGTCCTGGGCCGAGCCGTTCTTGGTGGTGACCAGGATGACGCCGAAGGCTGCGCGGGCGCCGTAGACGGCTGCCGCCGAAGCGTCCTTGATGACCGAGATCGACTCCACGTCGTTGGGGTTGACGCGGTTCAGGTCGCCCACCACGCCGTCGATCAGCACGAGCGGGTCGGCCGAGTTGATCGAGTTGACGCCGCGGATGTTGATCGCCGGCGTGCTGCCGGGTTTACCCGAGGAGGTGGTGATGTTGAGACCCGCTACGGAACCCTGCAACATGCTGCCCAGCGAATGGGTGACGCGGTTTTCGAGCTCCTTGCTCCCTACGGTCGCAACGGCGCCGGTCAGGTTGACTTTTTTCTGCGTACCGTAGCCGATTACGACGGTTGCATCGAGCATGATGGCGTCCTCTTGCAGGTAGATCGTGATGCTGTTCCGGCTTGAGGGAACCGTCACTTTCTGGGGCAGGTAACCCAGGCAGGTGACCTGGAGAACGGCTTCTCCCGACGGAACCTGGATTTTGAAGGTGCCGTTTTCAGAGGTTGTGACGCCTTTGGTCGTACCATCGACCAGAACGGCTACACCCACGAGCGGCTGTTGATTGGCGTCGAGGACTTTTCCCGACACCTCCCTGTTCTGGGCCGAAAGGGCTGTTATTCCCCCTCCCAATACCAGAAGAAGAGATAGAACCAGTGGTCTTAATACTCTCATAAGATCTGTGTTTGTTGGTTAGTAAATGATGATTGTGGTTGGGTATGTAGCGAAAATCACTTGCGTCGGTAGGCATCCGTGGAGAATGCTTTCGGCCGCTGCATGTTTTCGGTCCACTCGTTTCCGAATTCGTCCTTGACGGTGATCACAAGGTCGGTGTCCGCATCGTCCGCCTTCACCTTGAAGAAGTGCGTGAACTTGTCGGTGATGAACGACGGGGTCGACTTGAGTCCCGCGTTGTTGAACCGCTTGACCGAGAGCGCCGCGATATGGAGCGGGTCGTAGGCCCAGACTTCGGTGTAGGGCAGCGTCTTGCGGTTTTCGTCGACGACGCTCAACGTCCAGTCCGAATTCCAGTTCCAGATGTTGATCAGCACCTCGTTGTCGTTGTTCTGCGGATAGGCGTTGACATATTGCATATAGGCGTTCTTGACCGAAGCGGAGATGTCGGAAGGCATCAGCGGAACGTCGGCCATCGAAAAATGCACGTTGTTCAGGTCGTAGCTGCGGAACTGGTACTCTTCGGGCCATCCGGTCGATTTGTAGAGACATTGGAAATCGGTTCCCGTGACATCCCAGATGCCGTAGCCGCCCGGAGTTCCGTCGGTTCCGATGTGGATTCCGGGCGTGAGGTTGCCGGACCACCACCACGAAGCGCATACCGAGCCGGAGTTATACTCCCGGAAGTTATGCCCGTCCACGATCGGAGCGTCGGGCGTCACGTTGAAAAGTTTGTGGGTATGCCCCGTCACGAAGCGGACGGTATATCCGTCGAGGATGTCGAAAAGCCGCAGGGTGTTGACCTGATCGTGGTCGATCTTGAATCCCGATGTGGTCGGATAGAACACCTGCGCATGCATGGCAACGACGACGGGGGTCGTCTTGGCCACGTGCGACAGGTCTTTCGCCAGCCAGTCCAGCTGCTCGGCGGAGAGGCTCTTGACATAGTTGCGGGATTCGGTTCCGTCGTAGCTGCTGCAATCGATGTCGTCCATGACGACGTAATGGACCTTGCCGATGTTGAACGAATAGTAGGTCGGGCAGATCTGATCCACATATTTGACCGCCGCATCGTAGTCCGACCTGGTCTGGAAGTCGTTGTCATGGTTGCCCATGGTGTGGAAGATCTGCAGATTCTTGATCTGGCTGTTGATGGTGTTCAGGTACTGGGGGAAATAGTAGCTGTTCGAATACCAGTAGAGGTCCCAGGTCATGTCCCCGAGGGTGAGCGCATACATCTTCTCGCCCTTGTGGCGGGTCATGTAGTCCGTAAGGTCGGAGGTGAACTGGGCGAACTGTCCCAGGTCGCCCGTTCGGTTGGCGAGGTGCATGTCGCCCAGCATGAAGATCTTGTAGGAGTCCTGTCCGTCGACCTTTTCGAGCTTGAAGTCGGCCCGTTCGACGACGTCGGCGCTGTTTTTGAGCGCGCGGTGGAACTGCGGGAGCACCCCGACGGACGGAACTTCGTAGCCGCTCGGGACGGAGATGAAGACATATCCCCACTTTTTGGCCGATTTGAGCTGGTAGATGCCCTTTTCGTTCGTGACGGTCACCTCCGCGCCGTCGGAGACCACGACGTTCTCCACGCCGACGCCGGCCGACGACACGATCCCGTAGACCGTGGTGCCTGCATCCGGTTTGAAATCTATGTCTTCGACGATGTTGATGTAGATTCTTCCGAACGATTTTTTGCGCGCGTCTCTTTTGACGAAGACTTTGTAGTAACCCGTTTCACACCCGTCGGCCAGGCGTACGGTGAAACTGTCGGAAGTGGTGTTGACGATGGGGCAGACGTAGGAGATGCCTGCGTCCGACTCAAGAATGAATGTGTCTGTGGTCAGGGGCGATTTCCCCCCCCCACTTACGGCGAAAGTGCACTCGCCGCCTTCGGTGACGTCTACCGACCCCGGAACCGTGAATTGCACGTCGAAATTATCCGCGGGGGTCTTTTCGTCATCGCTGCCGCCGCAGGCGAAGAGTTGCGAGACGGCGATGAGTGCCAGTAACAGATACTTTAATACGTTTTTCATTTTAAGTTCTTCGATTATAATTTTTTTATTTGTCCGCGTTTTGTAAATCCGGTTGTTTGGACACCTCGAAGGCCCGGAAAGACCCGGTCGGGGACTCCGTCCCGAAGTCTCCGTTTGCGGCCCTGCCGGCCTTCGCATCTTCCGTTATATATATGGTAACCATCTGTTTACCGTGTCGCTTCTGTCTGAAAAACTTTTCAAATATAACTTGTTTGTGTTTCGATTGTGTTTCGAATACATTTCAAAATTAAACTTATTTTATTAAAAAACAAAATCGGATGATTTTTTTTGCAAATAAAAAATTTTAATTTTTAGTCGTGTTTCGTTTGGTAGATTTGCCATTTCCCTTTTATTTCTTTTTCGTTGCCCTTGATTTGTGGAATGGTTGTGAAGCGAGACTGTCGGGCGTCTGTTTTTCGGCGACGGCAGTTCGGAAAACGGCATGGCGGAGAAGAGTGGCGGGCGGAACCGGAGGTGTTGTCGGAACCGGTCCCGGCCGCTCGGGGCGGGCTGTCGCCTGCGCCGGGAGCGGCAGTGTGGCGGACGGATTCCGGCGCAGGCCGAAAAGACGCTCGCGGAGGTGAGTTCCGGAGGCTATGAATGCCAGGAGGCGGTGAGCTGTTCGGGGAGCGGAACCGAGGAGTCGCGCCGCCAGACCATCGCCCGGTCGGCGGCCGCGTCGCCCGTGCCGAAGTCGAAGCGGTCTGCGGAAACGAACCTCGCCGGAACGTCGCCAGCGAACCCGAAGCGTCCGTAAAATTCCCGGAGCCACTCCTTGCCGGGCGTCGGGATGAGGAGCGCCGCATCGTCGCCGCGCTCCGCGATGAGCCGCATCGCTTCGCGCATCAGCTGCGAAGCCAGTCCGCGTCCCCGGAACGCCGGGTCCGTCGCTACGCCATAAATATAGGTCGTGCGGCCCAGCTCCGTCCGGAACGGCAGGAGGTGGAGCATCGCCGCCATGCGGCCTTCGGCCTCGGCCGTCAGCATCCGGCGGCGGGAGTAATAGCGCATGATGAACGAGTCGGCGAACTGCTCGTCGTCGCCGAAGGCCTTCATCCAAAGCTCTTTGCAGGCCACTTCGTCGGGGTGCATGCAGATCGCCGCGAATTTGTGCTGGAGGAACGCCGGGTGGTAGGAGAGTTTGGCCTGCCGCAGTCCGTCCAGCCCGAGGTCCTCCTCGCGGTTGATCAGCGTGAAACGTTCGGGGAGGTGCTGCGCGAAGAGTTTGTTGATGATCGTGAAAGCGCCGTCGAACTCCGTGTCGGCCTTCTCTACATGGGTGTCGAAGGTGTGGTCGTTGACCGCCGAGCCGTAGGTGAAGGCCGCGAGGCGGTCGCCGACGTAGATGCAACCGCCGATCAGCCCCAGTTCTTCGAAATGCTCGAAGGCCCGCTGCATGGCCCGCTGCTCGGCGCACAGCTCCGAGGTGTGGCCTTCGTGGGCCTTGCGCCATTCGCGCTCGAGGGCCATGCACTCCCCGAAGCGGTCGGGCGTCAGCTCTTCGTAGCGGTAGTCGGGATATTCGGCCGTGAAGCGGTTGATGTGGTTGCGCTTGGGCTGATAGCGGCGTCCGGCAAGGTTGCGAAGATCGTCGGCGTTGTAGACGTAATCTTCCAGCGCGCGGTCCGACTCGAACGCGAAATGGCAGGGAACGATCCGGCGGATCGTGTCGCGGCCTTCGTCCGTCAGGCCGATGATCCGCAGCCGCTGTCCGTGGGCGTGGGCGTCTTCGCGCAGGAGGGGGAGGATCGGGCCGAAGTCGCCCTCGCCGACGGGCTGCATGTAACCGATGCGCTCGCCGCCGTCGATCTGGAAGCGGATCACCAGGAATCCGCCGATCTCGGCCCACGCGCTGTGGAACACCGCCTGCCAGCAGTACATGTTGGCGAAGGCGAGGTCGCAGTTGCAGATGCCCGAGGGCATGGTATAACGCTCGATGACCGCCCGGTCCCCGAGGCGCACGGGTTTGAAATCAATCATTTGCCGTGTAATTCTTTTTCTCGATATGGGTGTAATACTGCTGGACCAGCGCCCGGAAATTCTGTGCCAGACTGTCGGCGGCCGGGGTGGCCGGGCATTCCTGCACATTCATGTCCGAATCGTCGAGCACGATTGCGCCTTCTCCGGTCAGCGCGCGGAACCGTCCGTCGTAGCTGACCGACCAGCGGGGCCGCTGCGGTTCGTTCAGCACGTCGCGCCCGAATGCGAAATAAGGCTCCCGGTTGCCCGTGAGTCCCAGCAGGGTGGGCATGATGTCCAGTTGCTGCGTGATCTCGCCGACCTCGCCCCGCAGGGCGCCGTCGGGGGTGTAGATGAAGCCGATGATGTGCATGTTGCCCGGGTAGGAGCGCGTCTCCTCCGCGAATTTCTCCGACGACACGTGGTCGGCCACGAAGACGAAGATCGTGCGGCGGAACCACTCCTCGCCGCCGAAACGCTGGAAGAAGAGGCGGAACGCCCGGTCGTCGTAGGCGACGCCCTTGTGAATCCGGGTGTAGCCCTCGGGCAGCGTCGCGGCGTACTTTTCGGGTACGACGAACGGGTGGTGCGACGAGAGGGTGAACAGCGCGGCGAAGAAAGGTTCGGGCATCGCCGTCAGCTCCTCGCCCGTGAATTGCAGGAACTCTTCGTCCCAGATGCCCCAGTAGCCGTCGAAATCCCTTGTTCCGTGCTTCGCCTCGTAGTCCTCGCGGCTTACGAGCCGCTCGACGCCTGCCGAACGGGCATAGGCCCCGAAGCCCATCGAGCCGCGTTCCGAGCCGCAGAAGAAGGCCGTCGCATAGCCTTTGTCCGCCAGCATGGCGGGCAGCTGGCGGCTCTCGCCCAACGATTGGGGCATCAGTACGAACGGCGTGCGGAACGAGGGGATGCTTCCCAGTACCGAAGGCATGGCCTGGATCGAACGCGAGCCGTTAGCGTACATCCGTTTGAATGTCAGTCCATTGCGCATCAGCGAATCGAGGAACGGCGTGAAACCTTTTTCCGGGAGGTCGGCGTAGAGTTCCGGATGGAGGAACGCGGAGTGCTCGGCCGACATGCTCTCCATGATGAAAATCATCACGTTGCGGCCCGTGAGATCGACCGCCGTGCTGTCGGCGGGCCGGTGCACGGGCGTGAAGCGCTGCGGCAATTCCTCCGGGGTGAAATATTTCCTGTATTTGACGCTTCCCGCGTTGCCGATAGTGCGCAGGATGCAGAACGGGTTGCTTAAAATCAGATTGGCTTTGCCGCTGTCCGCCGTGTAGAGCATGGCATTCGACAGCGTGATCGGACGGGTCATGCGGGTCATGCCGCCGCGCATCCCGGCGACGCTCAGCCCCGCCGCGAGGGCGAAGACGACCGTGCCGCCGGCATAGTAGGCCCAGCCGCGTCTCAAAAGGCTCTCCTCGCGCGTCCGGCGGCGGTAACCCCACGCCAGCAACGCCACGAGTCCCGCCCACAGCAGCACGAGATACCAGTTTTCGGCCATGAACTTTCCGGCCAGCTGCAACGAGTTGTCGTTGTCGGCGAAGAAAATTTCGTCGGCCGTGAAACGCTTCTGCGTGTAGCGGAAATAGACCGTGTCGGCGAGATTCGCGGCTGCGATCAGCACGGCGTTGACGATCACGTAATACCAGAACAGCATGCCCCGGTACCAGCGCCGTTCGCGCAGGTGCAGGGGCAGGAGCGACAGCAGGATGAACACGCCGTCGGCATAGACGACCGATACGGTGTCGAATTTCAGCGACCCGGCCACGAGCTGCCCCAGTTCACTCCACACCGGCGGACCGAGCAGGGCGGCGTTGTAGACCCAGAACGCCGCGCGGCAGAGCATCAGCGCCGCGTAGAGCAGTGCGATGCGCCACACGAGCAGCGCCAGCGGCGTATGGAGCAGGCGTTTCATCCTCTATTCGCAGGCTTTCAGCGACATGTCGAGCGACTTGATCTGGTGCGTCAGCGCGCCCACCGAGATGAAGTCGACGCCGCACTCGGCATAGTCGCGCATCGTGTCGAGCGTGATGCCGCCGCTCGATTCGGTTTCGCAGCGTCCGGCGACCTTCTCGACCGCCCGGCGGGTCATTTCGGGGGTGAAGTTGTCGAACATGATGCGGTCGACGCCGCCCGCCGCGAACACCTCGTCGATGTCTTCCAGCGTGCGGACCTCGCACTCGATGGGGATCGTCTTGCCTTTGGCCGCGAGGTATCGGCGCACACCTTCGATCGCGGGGCGGATGCCGCCGGCGAAGTCGATGTGGTTGTCCTTCAGCAGGATCATGTCGAAGAGGCCCATGCGGTGGTTCTCGCCGCCGCCGATCTTCACGGCCATCTTGTCCAGCACGC
>ERZ857951.2386-NODE-2386-length-16677-cov-3.792985_pt1 | contig 16677 bp, 8 predicted proteins | sample MGYA00519759_ERZ857951 | MGnify/ENA primary metagenome ERZ857951 (study PRJEB31778, sample SAMEA3449377) | human gut metagenome | biome: human gut; feature: human-associated habitat; material: faeces | place: United Kingdom | collected 2010/2012 ...
TGAGGGCGAGATCTATGAGAGTATCGAAGATATTTGGCCGGATTACCCTAGTAAGGAGGATTTTTTCTTTAACGAGGAAGAGTATTAATTTATAAATGACCGAACATATAAAATTCTCGATAACTTGTGATAAAGTTATCGGGAATTTTTTATTGATGAACATCGTTTTTGGTATTTCTATTTTCTAACTCGTCTCAGAATATTCTGCATTTCGTAGACTATTTCGGGGTGTTGGTCCGCAAGGTTTTCCTTTTCATATTCTCTAACTCTCATGTCATAAAGTTGAGGAGTTTTCAAATTTCCAGTCTCTACTTTTGGGCCCCAGGTAATCATGGCAGGTCCATCGTTTGGTTCAATATATTTCCAATTTTTGGTACGTACAGACATGGTTGAAGATTCTTCTATAATCCATGGGCGATCCGTTTGATCCTTTCCGAGCCATGTGTTTAAGCGGTTCTGGCTATCTGGCGCACTTCCTTTTGGTAATTTTGCATTGATTAGAGCAGCCATTGATGCAAACCAGTCGATTTGTGATACTAAGGCGTCGGAAATTTGTGAACCGGGTATTTCTTTCGGCCAACTGACAATTGCAGGTACCGCCGTTCCTCCTTCAAATGCGCTGTATTTATTACCACGAAAAGGACCTGCAGGACTATGTCCGTTAAGCAATTCCTCAGCATGGTCATCATAACCGTCGTCAACTACCGGACCATTGTCACTAGAGAGGATAATTAATGTGTTTTCTCGTAATCCCCGTTCTTCAAGAGCTGCTATTATTTGTCCCACTGTCCAGTCAAACTGGGCAATAGCATCACCACGTACTCCCATTTTATTCTTACCTCTAAAACGTTCATGCGGAAAACGTGGTACATGTACGTCGTTTGTAGCAAAATACAAGAAAAAAGGCTGGTTTTTGTACTTGTCGATAAAATCAATAGCATGTGCGGTGATGGAGTCGGCTATATTTTCATCTTTCCATAATGCTTTGCCACCACCTTTCATGTATCCTATGCGACCAATTCCGTTGACAATAGCCATGTCGTGCCCATGACTATGTTTCATATTGTACAACAGTTCCGGATGGTCTTTCCCTAATGGTTCGCCAGGGAATGGCTTTTGATAACTAACCTCAATAGGAGCAGAAGGGTCGTAGTTGGCTACTTTACCGTTTTCAATAAACACGCATGGTACGCGATCCGCTGTGGCTGCCATAATATAGGAATAATCAAATCCCAAGTCTCCCAGTGCTGTAGGTAGTGGAGCATTCCAGTCTTGCATGCCCGATTTGTCACCCAATCCTAAATGCCATTTGCCGATAGCGCCGGTGATATATCCGGAATTCTTAAAAACATCTGCCAGCGTGTAAGTTTCAGGTCGGATAATCATACCAGCATTACCTGCTGCCACACCGGTTCCCGGTACACGCCACGCATATTTTCCAGTGAGCATGGAGTAACGTGAAGGAGTACTTGTTGCCGCAGTGGCGTGCGCATTGGTGAATTGGACACCACTTTCTGCCAATTGGTTTACATGGGGAGTTTGTACGTTTTTGGCTCCATAGCATTCGAGGTCACCATATCCCAGATCATCTGCATAGATAAAAATGACGTTTGGCTGCTTTTGAGGATTTGTTTTGGTTTTGAGCTTTTCGCTTTGTGCCGGACCTGTAACCGCCAATAGGCTTGCAACTGGCGAAAGAAAAGCTAATAATGCATACTGTTTCATGGGTATATTTATTTATAGGTTTTAAGGTAACTTATACCTTTGTGTCTTATTAATAAATACGTATATTTTTAGCCCAGCACTATATCAAACCCAGTTAAAACTAGTTAAAACGCAGAATGTCTCTTATGGTATCGTAATGAAGAAAATAAATAGGTTCAAATTCTTTTTTATGAATTTTAAAGCAAAGTAGATATTACGTTCTACCGCCTTCTCGCTAATGTCAAGTTGTTCTGCTATTTCTTTGTTTGTCATTTGTTGTTTCCTGCTCATGATAAAAACCTCTTGTTGTCGTGGTGGAAGTAAAGAAACTAATTTCCATATATATTCCAGTAGATCCTTAACTTCGAGCGTCTCATCAGATATAGCAATTTTCTCAGCAACCTCAAGAGCAGTAATTTTCATCGTTACCTTATTCAGACTTTTGCGGAAGTAATCAAAAATTGTGTTACGAGTCATAATAAAGAGTAATCCGTCTATGTCTTTGTTTTCGTTGATTGATGCACGCGATTCCCATAATTTGATAAAAACCTCTTGTACTGCCTCTTTTATTTCCTCGTCGTCATTCAGATAAATCTCTGAAAATCTGTATACTTTCCGCCAATAATGATCATATACAAAGGTAAATGAGGTTTCGTCTCCTTGTTTTAATTTTGCTAAAACAGATGTTTTCTCCATTACGTGCATAATTATAATTGTTTTGCAAAGATAAGAAAAAAAGGACTGGTTAGCGTTCTAAAGAACTGCTTTCTGATTTTTCGAAAAAAAGTTCAATGCAATGTAGGGATAGACATAAAAGTTTCGTATTTAATATTAGAGACGCTTGTTTTATAATGAAAATGAAAAATGTGAAAAAGATAGATATGAATAAGAAACTATATGAACAAATCAAAGCTTTATTAGCAGACAAACTGGATGAAAAAGAACAAAAGGAACTATTTCATCATCGAGAGTTTGAAGAAAGAATGCACCTGCAATGGAATATGGATCGACAAAAAGAACTTGACGATGAAGTAGGGCGAAAGATGTGGAAAATGGTAAGACAGAAATGTCTGGATTGCCGACAACAGAAAAAGCATGTTTATATACCATATTGGCTATCTGTGGCTGCCGTAGCTCTTGTTTTGCTACTTGGAGCAACTTGGATGTATTTCTCCGGAAATAAGGTAAATGAGGCGAAAGATGCTTTTGTAGAAGTTGTATCAAAAGAAGGGCGTCTATATATGCTGCCTGATAGTTCACGAGTTTGGATGCATCCGGGAAGTTCTATCCGTTATCCGGAGAATTTTGTTCAGAATAGAAAAGTGTGGTTGAAAGGAAATTCCCATTTTGATGTTTATAAACAGGATGGCAAACATTTTATCGTATACATTGATAGGGCTTTTGTAGAAGTAAAAGGTACTTCTTTTTTAATTAATCAGGAACAGGCAAATATTTCTAAAGTCACTTTGTTTAGTGGTAAAGTCGATTTTACGATAGTAGGTACTGAGCATACTATTGAGATGAAACCTTCGCAAGAATTGACCTTCAACGCGGAGAAGGCAAGCGTGAAAGTGGATGAAATGCAAGGAGTGAAATGGAAAGATGGTAATTATGAATTTACAAATGTTGATTTAAGTTCATGGATTGAGATTGTAGGAAGAATATATAATGTAAAAATATCATTGGAACACGGACAGGCAACCAAGAATCTGTTAAACGGGCGTCTACGTTATAATGAGTCATTGGAAGAAGCTATTGAAAAAATGTGCTTCAGTACAGGGTGGCGATATAGAAAGGAAAATGGAGAATATATCATATTCCGTTAAAGGTATACTATAGTATGTTTGTATAATTTTTTAATGTTAATCTTTTAATTATTTAGTATGGAAGAAAAGCAACAGCATGGCAGGTGGAAGTACCTCATGTGCATTTGGTTTGGAATCTTTTGTTTCCCATTGATTGCAATAGCAGCACAGGGAGTCATAAAGGTGAAAGGGTATTTTAGTGAAGTACAAGCTATCCGTCAGATCGAAAAAAACAGTAATTATGTGTTTTTTTACGATGCAGCAGATTTGGATGAAGTAAAGCGCAAAAACATTGACTGCCAAGGTACGATTGAAAAAGTATTGTCAGTTGTATTTGAAGGGAGTAATGTTAACTATTTAGTCCGGGGAGACGAAGTTGTACTGAAAGTGAATAAACAGAGTGTACAGCAGAAAGGAGAGAAAAGAGTCGTCACAGGTGTGGTTACAGACGCCAGAGACGGCGAGCCGTTGGTAGGTGTGAACATTGTTGTGAAAGGTCAGAAAAGTGGAACTATCACGGATTTGAATGGTAGATATTCTATTTCTGTGAGCGGAGACAAAGCCGTACTGGTCTTCTCGTACATCGGTTACCAGAAACGTGAAGCTCCGGTAGAAGATTTAGGGGTGGTTAATGTCACGATGTCCGGAGAACAGCAGACGTTGAACGAGGTCGTTGTTGTAGGTTCCGGAGTACAAAAGAAAGTGAGTGTGACAGGGGCTATTACAAATGTGAAAGGAGATATTTTACGAATGCCGACTTCACAATTAAGTACTTCGTTTGCCGGTAAGCTGGCAGGTGTGATTGCTACCACTAAAACAGGAGAGCCGGGTTCCGGGGCTGATTTTTATATTCGCGGTATTTCTACTTTTGGCGGGCGTACAACACCGCTTATATTATTGGACGATGTAGAAATTTCAGTATCTGATCTGAACTATGTGCCGGCGGAAAATATCGAGAGTTTCTCCATCTTAAAAGATGCTTCTGCAACTGCAATTTATGGTGCACGCGGTGCAAATGGTGTAATGATAATCTCTACAAAGGGAGGTGATTACAATATGAAGACGAAGGTTAATGTTAGTGCGGAGAACTCTTTCAATATCATGTCCGATTTTCCTGAGTTTGTAGATGGTCCCAGATATATGGAACTTTACAATGAAGCTGACCTGTCGAGAAATCCGAATAAATCGAAAGATCAATTATTGTATTCGGACAGACGGATCCAGTTGACCCGTGACGGGGTAAATCCTTATGTATATCCGAATGTGGATTGGCAGGATGTCATTTTCAAAAAGATGACAATGACGCAGCGTGCCAATATCAATGTATCGGGAGGAGGTACAAAAGTGAAGTATTATATGAGCTTGAATGTCAGCCACGATAGTGGTTTGCTGAATACGGAGAAAGCTTATTCGTGGAACAATAATATTAATATCATGAATTATACGTTCCAGAATAATATCTCCTATAAGTTGACCCCCACAACGACAATCAGGATGAATATGAATGCTCAGATCCGTCAGAACAAAGGGCCTAATATCAATAGTGCTGATTTGTTTAAAATGATTCTGACGACTACTCCGGTAACTTTCCCTGCAACTTATCCTGCGCAACCGGGTGATACGTATATCCGCTATGGATCTGATTATCAGAGTTCGGACTATCTCTATCCTAATCCTTATGCGCAGATGATGACTTCTTATAAGGAGCAGAATGCGAATACATTGAATACAGTCATTAAAGTGGAGCAGGATTTTGGGTTTGTAACAAAAGGATTGAAGGCAAATATCTGGGTAAACTTTAAAAACTGGTCCAGCAGTTCCTACAATCGTTCCATTACTCCTTATCTTTTCAGAGCTGTGGGATACAGTGAAGATAGTCCGTTGGAATATGACTTGGAACGTATTCAGGAAGGTGCAGACTATATAGCACAGTCGGATATTGCCAGAAGTTCGGATCAGACATTTGAATTTCAGGGAAATATCAGTTATAATCGTCAATTTGGTTTGCACAATGTCGGAGGTATGTTGATGTACCGGCAAAGGGAATACAGAAGTGATGTGCTTCCTAATCGTAATCAAGGAGTCTCAGGACGTTTCACATATGATTACGGACAACGTTATCTGGCTGAAATCAACTTCGGTTATAACGGTACGGAACGTCTTGCCAAGAAGAAGCGTTTCGGTTTCTTCCCGGCAATGTCTTTAGGATGGGTTATCAGTAATGAGAAGTTCTTTGAACCTTTGAAAAATGCGGTGAATAACCTGAAAGTGAGAGCCTCTTATGGATTGGTAGGTAGCGATGATCTGGCACAAGCGGGCGGAAGCTATTATTTATATATTGATAAGCTGACGGATAATAAATTGGATCAGATAAAGTGGACATTTGGAGAGAGTATGAATCACACATTGGGAGGTCCGGAGATTGCCTATTATGCAAATCTGGATGCTGTGTGGGAAAAAGCGAAGAAATTTGATATTGGCGTAGATATGACTTTGTTTGACCACTGGAATATAACAATAGACTATTTCTATGACAAACGTTACGATATATTTATGGAACGTCAGTCTTGGCCTAATTCTTTGGGTTATGGTAAAGCAAAACCTTGGGGAAATGTCGGTAAAATGGATAATAAGGGTGTGGAATTCAGCCTTAATTATCATAAGAATTTCTCTAAAGATTTGGGGGCTAGTTTTCAGGCTAACCTGACATATAATAAAAATAAGTTGGTTTATAAAGACGAACCGGATTATCCTACTATTTGGAAGTCGGAAACAGGAAAACCATATTCCAGATTGACCGGATATATTTCGGAAGGACTGTTCCAGAGCCAGGAGGAGATAGACAACAGCCCGGAACAGATGGTAGGAAATAGCACTCCGAAGGTCGGTGATATCAAATACCGTGATTTGAATGGTGATGGAAAAATAACGGAAGACGACCAATGTATGATTTCCAAGTACGGTTCTGTTCCACGTTTGCAATATGGTTTCGGTGGTACCGTTAATTATAAAAAATTCGACTTTGGTATTTTCTTCAGTGGTTCTGCATTGCGTTCCATTCTGATCAATGGTTTGGACCCCTTCCTTGAAGGGAATCGTATACCGAATAAGAATGTGTTGAAATTTATTGCAGATAATCACTGGTCGGTAGATAATCCGAATCCGAATGCCGAATATCCGCGTTTGGGATTGACGACCGGTGATATAGGTAATAATACGGTCAACAGTACTTATTGGTTGCGTAATGGTTCTTTCCTGCGTCTGAAGAATTTGGAAATCGGTTATAAAATTCCGTATGGGCGTATTTATGTCAGTGGTGCGAATCTGCTTCGTTTCAGCCCGTTTGATTTGTGGGATCCGGAATTGAGCAGTTGGAATAGCTATCCGTTGCAACGTACGGTCAATGTAGGTTTACAACTTAATTTCTAATAATCTAAATCATAGAAGATATGAATATTTTGAAAAATATAGTTCGAGTGGGTCTGATTGTGACTGCTCTTTCATTTAATTTAGTTTCTTGTGATTATCTGGATGTAGTTCCGCCTGAACAAGCAGGGCTACAGGATGCCACAAAGACCCGGAGAAGTACTTTAGGATTTCTGTTCACTTGTTATGCAGGACTTCAGGAAGATGATTCTCCTATTGGTCACACAAGTGCTCTTAATGGTTCCACAGATGAGTTTGCACTGCCGATAGAATGGCGGAATGATAGTGGAGCTTTTTGGGATGATTATGCATATAATTTAGTCTCGGCAGCCAATCCGGATGGACTTTGGGATAATTATTATAAGTATATTGGTCAATGCTATCTTTTTTTACGTCAAGTCGAAAATAATCCCGGTGAAACCTTATTGCAGGAATGGTTACCGGGTGAAAAAGAACAGTGGTTGGCCGAAGCTCATTTTTTAATTGCTTATTATCATTTTGCATTACTGAGAAAATACGGTCCTATACCTGTTATTACGGAATATGTACCTCAGAGTACTCCCTCTTCCGAGTTTGGTGGAAGATGTCATTATGATTATTGTGTTAACTGGATTGCATATCAACTTGATCTGGCAGCACAGAATTTGCCGCCGACCCGTGAGGGAACAGAATGGGGACGTGCTACTTCTACGATGGCTAAAGCTTTGAAAGCTCGTGTACTGATGTATGCTGCTTCTCCTCTTTGGAATGGTCAATTCCCTTTTTCTTCATGGAAGAATAAAGTGAATACTCCCGGGGATAAAGACTTTTTTGTAGGTGATGATGCTAAATATAAAGAATCTATCGGACGGGATGATTATGGCATTGAACTGGTAAGCAGTAGTTATAATGAGAAAAAATGGGAAAGAGCGATGGAGGCCTGTCAGAAGGCGTTGGATTTTGCGCTTAATGAGGGTGGATGCCGTCTTTATGGAACGGAAGCTTCTGATATGACATTGTATCAGACAGAACTGGGAAATAATGATAAGTGGTTACCTTATGTGCCGGGAAAGGAGGATAATAATATCCAGGAGAACAGAGAGTTCAAAGAAAGAGTAATGATGCTTCGTTATATGGTTGCTTCCCGCTATCCGCATAATAAGGAATTAATCTGGGGGCTAACCGGTAAGAATATTAATTCAAGAATACAGGGACGTATACCGGCGCATATATTCCAAACAGGCAATAAGACTTCTTGGGCAGGGGGATTTTCAGCTATTTCTCCGACGCTATATACCATTGAACATTTCTATACGGAAGATGGTGTGTTGCCTGAAGAGGCCGCTTCAACAGGCGATTTTGCTTCAAGAGCAGAATGGTTCCAAAAAGCAGGAATAGCAGGAAACAATAGAGAGGATATTATTAAACTTTGTGTGAACCGTGAACCGCGTTTTTACGCATGGATGGCGTTCGATGGTGGTGATTACGGTTCAAAGTTGTTGAAGGCCAGCAGTGGCGATGCAGGTTCGCCATGCGTTTTGAACATGAAGACTGCTGCAGGACATGGATACGACCTTACCAGAAGTCCGCGTAACTATAATGTTACAGGATTTATGACCCAGAAATATGTAAATCCGACAGCTCAATTTGTATTCGATGGTGGAGCTTTCCAGGCTGGAGATACCAAACCGATACCTCTTATACGTTTGGCAGAATTGTATCTGAATCTGGCGGAATGTCAGGCGAACGTAGGTGGTGCCAATCTGGCAAATGCTTTAGCCAACTTGAAGGAGGTTCGTGACCGTGCCGGTGTTCCCACGACTACGACTGTACCGGAACAGAGTAAATTAATTGAAATGATTCATAATGAGCGATTTATTGAGTTCTGGAATGAAGGCCATCGTTATCATGATGTGCGTCGTTGGGCGGAAGGTCAGAAATACTTTGGTGCTAAACGTGAGGGGTTGAACGCAATGGTGAAAGATGTACCGTTTGAAAAATTTAATGTAAGGACTACTATTGACCAGCCTTTCAGATGGAACGACCGTTTATATCTGGCTCCTATTCAGAATGCCGAAGTGTATAAAAACCCGCAAATGGTTCAGGCATACGGTTACTAATTGTATTATGAATTTAAAAAGCAAATTTATGAAGAAAAGTTTATTTATACCATTATTATGCGGATTGTCATTTGTCTATACGGCATGCGATGAATATGATGATACATATCCGAAAGAATATCATAAGATCTTGTCTTTGAAGCAAACCGGAGAAGAAAGTAAAATTCTTTATAATACCGGTCAGGATGCTTCTTTTGATATAACAATCATGAAGACCGGATGTGATCCGTCATTAACGGCTCAGGCTCAATTGACCGTATTGTCGGATGAAGCATTGAAGGAATACAATGAAAATTATACTATTTTGCCTTCAAATACCTATTCTATAGATGGCAGCGAGTTGATTTTTCAGTCCGATGAGAGATATAAAATGTCCAAAGTGGTGATGAAAACGAGTGCAATTCAAGCCTTGGTAGAACTTCCGGAAAATGCTGATAAGACTTTTGTGTTGCCCATTTCACTGGTTAGTGCTACGGATTCTGTAAATTCTATGAATAATCTCTATGTCATGAAGCCTGTGATTACCACTCCGAAGCTGGAATTTAAAGTCTCTGAGGAAGAATGTGTCCAAGGGTTTATAAATAGTTCGGATCCTGTTTTATTTACTATACCTATGGGGTTAGAGATAGACAACCAATGGGATTTCACGGCTAAGGTAGAAGTTGTGAATAACGATGGAAAGGAAGGATACTTGTCTTCTAGCTCAGTAACGCTGGAAAATGATGGTCTGGTAACGTTTGAGCCGGGAAAAGAAGCTTCATTGAAGGTGTCGGTATCGGCAGGAAGCGGTGATGATTTGACAAATCTGGTTGTAGGAGGACGAGTGGCTATTAAAATTACCGAAATAGAAGGAATTAATTTTGATTTTGATAGTCGGGAGTTTAATCTGACAGTGACGGGTAAGGAATATGAGTATAATAACAAAGGGTTGGATGCTTCTATGTTGAGTTTCAATTTCCCCGATTTTGTAGGTAATACAACTGCTGCGAGTTTGTTTGATAAAGATCCTGCAACGTATGTGCAGACTCCATTCCCTAATAGGAACTTTGTTGATACCGGCGGCACTAATCCTTATCTCCAATTGCAACTTCCGGAAGGAGTTACAGATTTTGCCATCTCATGGACACAGTGTTTACAAAATGAAGTCTCTTTATTGAGAGGATTTGATGTACTTTGGTCTGTTGATGGTACATTTGAGGATATTCCTAATGCTCGAAAGTCATATAGTGTGGCTGATTTGAGCGCGGCAGGCGCGGTTAGCTTGGGAGCTTCTTTCACAACATCAGCTTGCCATTGTGATACCCCGGTTAAGTTTATACGTATAGTACAAACTTGGAATTGTGAGAGTACCACTGATGCAGGTGGAAGGTGGCAATTCCGATTGGCTGAACTTAAATTGTACGGAGTATCCATTAAATAAGATATATATCTGAAAAATAACTTTATCCGTTGGTTGGTTTGAGTATAAAAGGATTCCGGCCAACGGATTTTTTATCAGTTAAATCTAATATTATTTATTATGGTAAATTTCTTGAAGACACACTTTGGTACCATGTTGACAGTGTTATGCGTCCTGTTACTTTTTACTGCTTGCAGTGACGATGAAGAGGTGATAGATCCCTTTCTAAAAACAGACTTGATTGGTGAAACAATCAATTTGGGTTCGGATGCCGTAGAAGCATTTGACGTGAAAGTAATAACGAACCGGAGAGACTGGGAAATTGCTTCTTTAGGAGTTGTTCAATGGTGTAATTACGAAATCATTCCGGATGGAGAAAATGCTATCATTCGTTTTTCCGTTGCCGAGAATGAGGAAGCCACGCAACGTGAGACAGAATACCGGTTAACGGCACCGGGTTGCCAGCCTTTGAAAATAAAAATTGTTCAATTAGGAACAGAATATGCGATTCTTTTTGATCAGTCCACCCCTAGGAAAGTAACACAGGAGGGTGAAGAATTTTTGTTGACTGTAACTTCTAATGTCGCTAATGAACCTACGATAGAGGCTGATATGGAAGGCTGGGTTGAAATAATAGAACAACCGATAGTGACAAGAACTTTTTCAGACAAGATTTTTAAGGTTACAGTACATAAGAACATCACGTTTCAGAATCGCACGGGGCATATTAAATTTGTCTCAACTGCGTTAAAAGACCCCGTAGTTTTTACTATCATTCAGGAGAAAGCCTCCACTGAAGGTATGGGTGATACGAAATTGAAGGTAAAAAGCGCGGAACTTATAGAAGGCAATGTTTACGGCAATCAGGATGTCAGTAAAACTATTGATGGAGACTATTCGACAAATTATAGTAGTGCCTCACTAGGTTCGCCGGAAGCCAATAGAGGACATTCTATTATCATTGAATATACATTGGAACAGCCCGAAAACATAGGTTATGTTCGTTTGATGCAACGTTCGAACAATGATAAAAATTCTCTTTTTGCCAGTGGAGGTGTTTCGGTTTTGAAAGAAGGCGAAACTACTTGGAATGAGGAAATCGGTTTTGTAGCCGCACAAACGGCGGGAGCGGCTGTTGATATTAGTGTTAATAGCCTTCAAGTGAGTAAAGTGCGTGTACGTATCGATCGGATGACGCCCGGAATTGATAACGTCAATGTGGCTCTGGCCGAGTTTGAGTGTTATCAGTATTCGGATAATACAAATGACATTTTGGAAGCGCAAAAGTTCTTTACGGACGAGACCTATTCGGAATTAAAGGGTACAGTGACTTCAGAAAGCCTTAAGGAGATCAAGACCGCCGTTATTTATCAATTAGCGAAAGAGTTGCTGGAAGGGAAATACGATAAAAAATTTCGTTTTAGTACCTACCATTCTTGCAAGAGTCCTGAAATAGTGGCAGAAGAACTGACTATAGGCTCAAGAAGCATATATGATAATCCGACGGGAATCTATTTTACGCAGGGAGAGCCGGTGCTGGTTTTCGTTATGTACAAAGGAGCAAGCAATACCCCGCTGAGTCTTGCCATTGCCGATTATAGGGAAGGTGGAAAGAAAAGCGTGATCTCCTTGCGGGGAGGTTTGAATGTGATTACTCCGGCAAATTCGGGTAATGGCTATATTCAATATTGGACGAGAGATGATGCCGGAGATACAGATGTCGATATTCATTTTTGTTTCGGTAAACAGATTGGCTATTGGGATGTAAGACGTGGTGATACGGATGCCACTTGGCCGGAAATATTGGAGAGGGCTAAGAGAAGTGCGGTGGATATTCCGAATGCGATGATGGATATTCTGGGACAAAGAGTACACTTGCAGAATACGGTGAATGCCTTTGCCAAATGTGCGCCAAACGCAATTCAGGCAGTAGTCGATATGCACGACCGTATGTTGGATTTTGAATATCTGATGATGGGACTGGTGAAAAACAATGCTGTGCCTGCTAACCGCTTTTTTGGCGTCCGTTCTTGGGGAGGAAGTCCTAATTGGAACGGAGTATGTGCCAATTATCCCAACACGGAAGATGCGATGTTGGTTCCGAAGGTCTTTTATAGAAAGAATAATGTATGGGTTTTCGGACATGAGTTTGGGCATGGCAACCAGGTTGCCCAGATGAAAGGCAATGGTTGGACGGAAGTGACCAATAATCTTTACTGTTCATTTGCTCAGTATATGATGAGAAACGATCCGTTGAGTGAAGGCTATCTGAGACTGGAACATGAATCCTTCAAGCGTCCGGGAGCACGTTCGGCTTTGGCGGGCGGGCGTATAAATGCTTTCTTGAACGAAGCTTTGGTTGCCCATAAATCGTACTTCATGCAAGTGGCAACTATTTCCACCGACAAACCGGGCGTATGGGAATCTGATCCGTTTGTGAAATTAATCCCTTTATGGCAAATGACTATGTATTTTATGGCAGCGGATATAAAACCTGATTTTTGGCCTGATGTGCATTGGGCGGCTATCCATGATAATGACAAGAGTTACTCTCCGGGGCGGAGGTATGTGAATTTCATGAAACGTGCTATTGACGCTTCGGGACTGAATCTTTGCGGATTCTTCGAGGGTATGGGGCTGCTGAAAGTATTTGATAATGTGAAGGTGGATGACTACACGGTTGCTACCATAAATATAACGCAGGAAATGGTAGATGAAGTGAAAGCTTACGGAGAAGGAAAACCATTGCCTTCAGGCGGTATGCAATACATCTCGGCCAACAGCGTGGAAGCATTCAAGAGCAAAAGTAACGTAGAAGGAACATTTAATTCCGGGATTACCAAAGGAACTGATTATGTCACGGTAGACCATGCTATATGGAAGAATGTAGTTGCTTTTGAAACATATAAAGGCAAAGAACTGACTGATATTTGTGTAGTCGGTACTGGTGACGTGACTAATAAGACAACTCGTGTGGATTATCCTACCGGAGCGACTCGGATTGAGGCGGTAGGTTGGGATGGAAGTCGGACTTTGGTGACCGGCAGTAGATAAAAAAGAGAAAAGCCTTCGATCAATCAGGATAATAACTTAACACATACACTAATCGATCATATGAGCTACTGTTTTAATATTCAAGTAGAGATGCGGAAAAGCATTCTTACTTGAATATTAAAACAGAGCTCTATTTTTAGAATACAGGCATTTGCCAGATGAACCCTACTGAAACCCGGTTGGTACTGTAATTCTCCTGTCCCAGCACCTTGGCACGGGAAGTGAAATCGTAGGACCGTCCTACATACGTGACGAAGAAATGCAGGTTGGTTTCCATTGGATAAAACTCGATACCGGCAAGGTATCCCCATGAAGTGCTGTAATTCCCCTTCTCTATTCCTTCGGACGCCTTCGTAACCGAAGCCGTTTCATACATACCTTTCACGAAAGCGTTCCATTTCGGCAGGAACCGGTAATTACATTTGGCAACTACGGACAGATAACCCGCATCGAATGCATTATGTCCGCCCGGACGGCCGACAATGTTCGTGATAATGCCTTTCCGGTCAATATCTTCCTTTGAATACATGAAGTCGACGAACGCGTTCCATTTGCCGAGATTCAGCTCGTTTCCCACTGCATAATAGTACATATTATGACTTTTGGCTTCGTTCATGACGGAAGCCGACCAACGGGTTTTGAATACATTATTGAAATTACCGTTCCAGTTCAGCGTGTAAACCAGCGGCATTTTGCCCGACTTCAAATCGGGGATATTCCCTTCGGCGTCTTCCGTGATTCCGTACGTACTGTCGAAAGAACTGTTGCGGCTGTTCAATATCTGTAAGTTCAGCTGCTGATCGGGCGTGATATTATAACCGACATTCAATCCCGTCATAAAATTGCTCATATAATCAATCATGTCGCAGTATTGGTAGACATCAATCGGGTTCAGGTCGAACTCGAAACCACCGTATGCGGCACATTGTTTTCCGGCAAAAAGACTGAATTGGTCGTTTAACTGAATTCCGATACCGGCGTAGTCGATAGAAGTCGGCAGGTTGTCAATCATGCTGTTGGCATCATTCGAGCGGTTGAGGCGCTGGCGGTAACGGTATGACAGCCAGTTGTTGATATTCCCTTTCGCTTCGATGCGGAGCTGGTGCATATTAAAATCACCTTCCTGAAATCCATCCCGGAAGTGGGCGTCAAAACTACCTTGCATATTCAGGTATAAATTGAACTTATCCGTCTTTTTCTTTACGTTCGTCAGTTCTTCGAACAGGGGAGTATCGGGGGAGAACTTGTCCTTCTTTTCCGCATTTTGCGCATACACTCCTCCTATGCTGCCCGCAAGGAGCAACATAAAAATCAAATTTTTCATAAGTCAGTCCGGTTTTTAGTATTCGTTAAAGTACTGTTGAATTAGCTTCCAGTCCGTGGTCTTGGTAAGAGCGAGCATCAACAATACGCGCGACTTTTGCGGATTCAATTCCTGTGAAGCGACAAACTGATACTTGGCATCATCCACTTCCGCGTCAAGCGTGGTAGGACCTGTCGGGACACGTGAAGAACGAACCACCAGGATACCTTTTCTACGTGCGTCGGTCAGTACCGGGAAGATATTCTTGTGGATATTTCCGTTTCCTACTCCGGCATGGATGATTCCTTTGTATCCGTGTGTCAGTAGCGGAGTCACCATATCTGCCTCGATGTTGGAGTAGCTGTATACGATACCGACTTTAGGCAATGAAGTGAGGTGAGTCACATCAAATACGGATTGAGTGGTATGTTTCTTCAGTGTCACCTGGTTATAGAAAACCTGCCCGTTCAGCACATAACCCAGTGCGCCGGAGTTGGGGGCCTGGAAAGTCTGTACGTCGACGGTATTCATTTTCACGGTACTTTCCGCTCCGAGGATCAGGCCGTTCATGGCAACCAGTACACCTTTATCTTTAGATTCCTTGGCGGCGGCAGTGACTACGGCATTGTAAAGATTCAACGGGCCGTCGGCACTTAGCGCGGTAGACGGACGCATGGCACCTACCAGCACGACAGGTTTGTCACTCTTGACAGTCAGGTTCAGGAAGTAAGCAGTTTCTTCCATGGTGTCCGTTCCGTGAGTGATAACGATTCCGTCGATATCCGGACGTTTCAGCAACTCGTTGATTTTCTTGGCAAGTGTCAGCCAGACTTCGTCGTTCATGTCCTGCGAACCGATTCTCACAATTTGCTCGCCTGTCACGTTGGCGATATCCTTTATTTCGGGCACTGCATCAAGCAATGCGCCGATAGCAACCTGTCCTGCTGTGTAGCTGGTTCCGGTGGCGGAGCTTCCTGTACCCGCAATAGTTCCTCCGGTGGCAAGGATATGAATATTCGGTTTTGCGGCAAAAGCCATTGCAACGGTACATAGTAGTGCGACTACTACCAGACCAAATCTCTTGAATTGTTTCATAACTGAATGATGTTTAGGTTAATAATATATAGTTAGAATATTTGTATAAAAAGCAACCCTAGTCCGATAGCAACAGCCGTTGATACAAGTCCGGGCATCATGAATGAATGATTCAGCACATATCTGCCGATTTTTGTTGTTCCCGTACGGTCAAAATTGATAGCGGCTACTACGGTAGGGTAGTTTGGAATAAAGAAATATCCGTTCACTGCGGGGAATAAGGCAATCAGCATATAGGGGGAGATACCGAGTGCAATGCCTAGCGGTACTAGTGCACGTACGGTAGCGGCCTGGCTATATAATAGGATAGACATCACAAACAGTGCAATTCCGAAAAGCCATGGCATTTGACGTACGATACCTTCGATGGAGAAAGTCAGTTGCGCCATATTACCTTGAAGGAACGTATCTCCCATCCAGGCAATACCGAAAATGGCGATTACCGCTTGCATTCCGGCAGGAAATACAGAGCCTTGTGTAGCTTTGATTCCGTCTGTTTTTGTTAGCAATAGGATGATGGCGGCAGCCGACAGCATGACGATTTCGATGATAGAGGACATTCCTAAAGTAACGATTTCACCATCGATAAGAAAAGACGGGCGCATCCCTTCAAAAGAGCCGAAAAGTACGATGAAGGCAGTAGCCAACATGAAGATGATAACAGAAATCATAGCTGAACGTTTGTTCTTGACATCCTTGATTTTTATTTTCTTGTCGTTGAAAAGCCCTTCTTTCAGACGTTTCTGGTATTCGGGATCTTCTGACAGGTTTTTGCCCACTCTCATAGAAAAC
>ERZ857951.2391-NODE-2391-length-16647-cov-3.215586_pt1 | contig 16647 bp, 12 predicted proteins | sample MGYA00519759_ERZ857951 | MGnify/ENA primary metagenome ERZ857951 (study PRJEB31778, sample SAMEA3449377) | human gut metagenome | biome: human gut; feature: human-associated habitat; material: faeces | place: United Kingdom | collected 2010/2012 ...
CGGCCTACTACTTCATGGGAAAGGACAACATCACCTTCCACTCCCAGATCTGGCCCTCCGAGATGCTTGCCTACAACGGCAAGGGTTCCAAGGGCGGAGAGACCGGTGAACTCGGCCCGCTGAACCTGCCCGAGCAGGTGGTGGCCAGCGAGTTCATGACGATGGAGGGCAAGAAGTTCAGCTCGTCGCGCGGCATCGTCATCTACGTCAAGGACATCCTCGCTCGCTACCCCGTGGACGCTGTGCGCTACTACATCTCGATCGCCGGACCGGAGACCTCCGACGCCGACTTCACGTGGGCCGAGTTCGTACGCCACAACAACGAGGAGCTGGCCGCGAGCTGGGGCAATCTGGTCAATCGCGTCGCCAACCTGATCAACAAGAACTTCGGCGAGATCCCGGCGCTCGACGAGGACTCGATGACCAACGAGGACCGTGCGCTGCTCAAGGAGACCTCGGACGCGTTCGACGAGATCGGCGCGCTGATCGAGAAGCATCACCAGAAGAACGCGCTGGGCGCCGCGATGCGCGTGGTCGGCGACATCAACAAGTACATCTCCGCCGAGGAGCCGTGGAAGATCAAGGACGACGAGGCTCGTCTGGGCACGGTGCTGCATGTGGCAGCGCAGGCGGTGTACGACGCGAACCACCTTCTGGCGCCGTTCCTGCCGCACGCGTCGCAGAAGGTCTACGAGGCGCTGGGCGGCTCAGGCGTATTCTCGCCGCTGCCGCGCCTTGAAGAGGTCGAAGACCTCGACAAGCCGGGCTTCACGTACCCGATCATCACCGGCGACTACAAGCTCGGTGAGACCGTGCACCCGTGGGAGAGCGAGCGTCTGGTGGCCGGCACTCCGGTGCCGAAGCCGCATCCGATTTTCGCGATAATTCCGCCTGAGGCTGTGGCCGAGGAGCTCACCCGCTTCGACACCGAGCTCGCCGCCCGCAAGAAGGCCGAGGCTGAGCGGTTCGCCGCGGCCCAAGCCGAACTCAAGCAGTGAAATCTAGGCGCTGACAAGGGCCGTTGACTGTTGAGGCTTTGTTGTAATCCCCCTGACATATGAATGTCAGGGGGATTTTTCGTCCGATGCGTGAGCAACGGTAGAAAATAGGAAATATTTTTCGTATATCATGCGCAACTGACAGCCATGCGAGGAAGTGACGCCGCGCTTTGGCGGCTATCGCATGTGTTGCGATGACCGGCATCATGCAAGTACCGGCGGCGTCGGCCGCCACCGGTACCGGTTTCACGGCCGGCGAGCAAGTCGACCTGACCGATGTGGCACCCTCTGGTGCCAAACAGTCGTTCGCGCCCGCCGCGGAATCCTTCAGCATGGCCGTTAGCGAGCAAGCCATGCGCATGAGGGTCATGGACGGGGTGCTCAAGGCGCTGCGCATGCGCATCAACGGTGCCATGGAAGCTGGCGCGGCCATACCCCTCGCTGAGAGACGTCGGCAATTCCCCTTCACGCCGATGACCACCGGGACACTGCTGCTGACCCGTGACGAGCTCATGGACGTGCAGCAGCGTATCAATGAATACCTGCGGCTGAGCGAGCACCGGCGCGGCAGCGATTATGAGTATCAGGTGTCGTATGCGTGGTCGCTGCTGCCATCGAACCCGGCTGCGGTAGTTGGGGAGGATGTGGATGCGGGTGGGTCCGCAGAGGATGATTGCGACGACCGGTGACCATCCCCAGTCGCTACGCGACAGCCCCCGCCAGCGGGGGCAAAACGGTACCGTCGCTACGCGACAGCCATTCGGGCCCTGCAATTGGGGACGGCCTTCGGCCGCAGCCCACTTGCTCGCCTGTCGGATCGCCTTCGTCTACAAACAGCTCTGCCGTTTGCTCAGCCCGCCGCAAAGTGACGGAGGGTTGTTACCGGTGAAGAACGGCCATGTTCCTTGCCTATTGGCCGGTTTTCCGTACATTGTGCCGGGATGTGACTACATGCTCACAAGTCGGGCACACATCTCACAGATAATTCCGAGGAACGTGCATCATTCCTCCAAGCATGATGCGGTTATATAGAACATGTCAGCGGTTGTTACAACGTTGGCGAGGTTGTTGAAACCCCATAATTGAACCCCTTCTTCTCTCTCTTCTCTCACCCGGCGGCTTCCCCGCCGGGTTCTTCTTTTCCGGTGTGTGGTTGCGCCTATCGGATAGGAGCGTGAGGGCCTTTCATCCAACCCCTGATGCGACACGCCCGGATTGCGTAGCACAATCGTCTATCTGCGTTCACAGGGTCGCGGCATTCCGCCATTCTCCGGAATGCCGTGCTTCAATTGTGCGAAGCAATCCGGGCGTGTCGCATCAGGGGTTGGATGTCGGACTGCCGCGCACGGCGGATTATGAAGGGATTTCGATCGTGCGGGCGGCACGACCACAACAGTTGCATGATGTTCCTTTCATTGTTCGGGTCGGCACCCGGCCTACCGTACGGTGAAGCCTTACTCTTCTCCATATTTCTTGAGCGATTCGCCCCACTGCTGCAGGGCCTCGTGCAAGGTGAGTTTGCCGTGGTATGACTGGCCGATGGAATCCACGGCGATCGAGTTCGCGTACGCCGTGTACGACAGATACGTGAAGTCGGTGCGCATGTCCTTGTACGCCTGGGCGATGACGGCGTGGGGCTTCTGCCCTCCGAAGAAATCATCGGTCTGGGCCGCGGGTCGCCGAGCGTCGATTTCAGCGGAGGAATGCCCTCCTGCGCAAGATTCACCTTCACGCCGTCGCCGTGCGCGAACGTGTAGGCGGCCTTGGCCTCGCGGTCGTCTGTGCCGGTCGGCAGTGCGAGCGCACCGCCTCCGTTCTCCCCGTTCGGGGCCTCCCCGGCAGCATCATCGCGCTGGTGGTGCCGACGGCGTCTTGTCGCAGATCCTCAAAGGGGCGCAGGTCACGGCCATGGAATCGGACAGCGCGGTGAGCGTCATCGAAACGGGGTCGTCCGGGCAGCGCACACAGCAGATGCTCGACCATCTCGCCGACAAGGTGAACGGCGTCATCCTGCCCACCGACGCGCCCGGCATCAGTTTCATCCGCGACTATGCGAAGCGCGTGCCGCTGGTCGTGCTGAACCGTTCTCTCGAAGGCGTGGCCAGCGTTGTGCCCGATCCGCGCATCGGCACCGTGCGCGCTGAGTCTGCTGAAACACTACCATCACACCGCGGTCACGTACGTCGCCGGCCCGGCCGCGTCATGGGCCAATCAGTCGAGGTGGGCCGCGGTGCATGACATCGGGAACCGCATGGGATTCAAGGTCAATCAGATAGGCCCGGTGCACCCCACAGTCGAGGGCGGCTATCAGGCCGCGCTCGCATTGGAGGGCGGGGACACCACCGCCATCATCACCTACAACGATCTGATCGCGGTGGGCATCGTGCTGCGGTTCACCGCCGACGGCGTGAACGTGCCCGGTGATGTGTCGGTGATCGGATTCGACAACACGCTGATCGCCCCGGTGGTCATGCCGCCGATCACCTCGATCCGCATTCCGCGCGCCCAGCTGGGGCAGGTGGCCGTACGCCGTCTGCTGCTGATGATGATATCGCCGATGATCCTGCTGAGGGTGTTCCTGTGGATTCCGGGGATGCCGTTCGGCATATACGTGTTCGCCTGCTGGCGGTGTACCTGGGAGATGACGCCTGAGACTGCCGGATTCGGCGCGCACGCGCGGGGCGAGAAGCGTGACGGGCACGTCGGCATGGCGGGCTGGCTGCGGCGCGCACGGCTGGTGTTGCGCGAGTATGCGAGCACGCTGCGCGTCAAGGAGCTCCGCAAGCATCTGGCCATCTACCTTCTGGTGCAGGTGACGATGGACGTGTTCGGCCAGACGTTCGTGTTCTTCGTGGTGCACGACTGGAACCATACGGCGGCGTTCGCGTCGCTGCTGCCGGGATGCGCCGCCGTCTCGCTGCCGCTGATGCCGGTGTTCGGCTGGGCGATGACCAAGATAGGCCCGAAACGGCTGTACGCGATCAATTTCATCGGCTGGCTTGGTACGGCCTGGCTGTTCGCGGCGTGGATGCTGGTCGGCACGCTGCCGGAACCGTGGTGGGCGGTGTTCCCGTACATCGCGGACATCGACCAGATCGTGACTCGCCGGTACCGTTCCGCCACGTTCTCCGGCATTCAGGCATCGTTCCGTCAGCTGGGCTCGGGAATAGCGACGATTGCCGCCGGCCTGGTGCTGGGCGCGGTCGGCTTCGACGCGACGCGCGCATGGCAGACGACGGTGGCGGGCATTGGATTGGGAGCCGTGCTGCTGGGCTGGTTTACCGTCTTGCCGTCGCGATGGTCATCTGCTGGATTGTGTCCGCCCATCTCGCCATCAACAAGCGTACGGACGGCATCGTATTGACAGAGATCACCCGCCTGCGCAACGGCGGCGACAAGGTCGACGTCACGCCCGAAACCCGTCATGTGGTGGAACGACTGACCGGTCTGCCCTACGAGAGCTGCTGGCGGTAGCCGGCGAGGCGAGACTCATGAACGGCCGCGCAGCAATGCCGTGCCGCTCGCTACACTGGTGAGACATGAGCAAGCATCATCATCGTGACCGCAGCTGGGCGCCCGCGCCGTCGCCGCTGCCCGACGACGCGCACGTCATCGACAACCATACGCATGTGGCATCCGTCATTCCGTTTGCGCGGGCCATGAGCCACGAAGCCGTCGAAAAAGGACAGCCGGAAGTACCGGTGTACGACGTGGAGCAGCTGCTCGCCCAAGCCGCGGCAGTCGGCGTCACCGGCATCATCGACTGCGGGTGCGAGCTGCCGAACCTCATGACCGCCATCCAGATGGCCGTCGACCATCCCGACTCCGTTCATGCCGCCATCGCAATCCACCCCAATGAAGCCGTGCTCCACGGTCACCGCGGCGTCCCCGGACCGGACGGTCTGTCGCTGAAATACAAGCCCCACCATGACGTGAGCTTCGACGACGCACTCGCCGAAGTGCATCGCCTGGCCCTCGCATACCCGCATCAGGTGGTCGCCATCGGCGAGACCGGCATGGACCTGTTTCGCACCGGGGAAGGCGCGAAGGAACTGCAGCGAGACGCCTTCCGCGAGCATATCGCGCTCGCCAAGGAGCTGAACCTGCCCATGCAGATCCACGACCGCGACTCGCACCGGGAGGTCATCGAGACGCTGCTCGCAGACGGCAGCCCAGAGCGAACCGTGTTCCACAGCTACTCCGGCGGCGCCGAAATGGGCGAGATCGCGCGCGACAACGGCTGGTATCTGAGCTTCTCCGGCACGGTCAGCTACAAGGGCAACGACGGTATCCGCGAATCAGCCCGGCTGGTCGGACTGGACCACATCATGGTCGAGACGGACGCGCCGTATCTTACGCCGATGCCATACCGCGGGCGCACCAACGCGCCGTACATGATCCCGTACACGCTGACGGCGCTCGCCGACGTGTTCGACCTGCCCGTCGCCGAAGTCGCGCGTGCGACGCGGCGCACGACACGCACGGTATACGGGGTGTGACGAGGGGCGGCAAGGGCGCCCGGCGTCCTCCCCAAGTTGGAAAAAACCGAAAAGGGGCATATACTGACCGCTTGAATTTGAAATACCAAGGTTTCCGTTAGTAGCTGTACCTAGAATATGCGGATATCATGTGCGGATTATCCCCGTCGATGGAGGAAGCATCATGGCTCAAAAGCCCGATGAAACGTTGTTACGTGCCGACACGTTCACCAACGTCCCGAAAGTCTCCCGTCGCACACTGACGAAAGAGGAGCGCGAAGAGCTTGCAAAGCAGCAGGCGGCAGAAACCAAGGAAGCGGAAAAACTCGCCAAGACCGCAAGCAAGGGCGCGATCGGCCGCTGGTGGCGCAGATTGCAGTCCGGCCCCAACAAGATCTCGCTCGGCATGGCCATCGTCGCGCTCGGCGTGGTCTACGGCGACATCGGAACATCGCCCCTGTACACCGCGCAGACGTTCCTTTCCGGCCAGGGCGGCATCGCCAACACCGACCGTGAGGCCGTGCTCGGCATGCTGTCGCTGGTGTTCTGGTCGATAACGCTGATCACCACCGTCAAATACGTGCTCATCGCCATGCGTATCGACAACAAGGGCGAAGGCGGCATCTTCGCCCTATATTCGCTGATTCGCAGGCATGGCGCATGGCTCGCCATCCCCGCCATGCTCGGCGGCGCGGCGTTCCTCGCCGATTCCGTGCTCACCCCGGCCGTGTCGATCAGCTCCGCGGTCGAAGGTCTGAAGACGCTGCCGCCATTGGAGGCGCTGTTCAAGGAAAACGGCAACCTGACGCTGATGATCACCGTGGTCATCATCGTCGTGCTGTTCTCCGTGCAATCGCGCGGCACCGAAAGCATCGGCCGCGTGTTCGGCTCCGTGGTGCTGGTGTGGTTCACGTTCCTCGCCGTGGTCGGCGCGGTGAACCTCTCCGGCGATTGGTCCGTGCTCGCGGCGCTCAACCCCGTGTACGGCGTGAAATTCCTGTTCAGCCCGCACAATGCGGCCGGCATCGCCGTCATGGGCACCGTGTTCCTGTCGACCACCGGCGCCGAGGCGCTGTACTCCGACATGGGACACGTGGGACGCGGCAACATCTACTTCACGTGGCCGTTCATCAAGGTCGCCCTGGTGTTCAACTACTTCGGTCAGGGCGCGTGGATCCTCAAGAACCAGAACAATCCCGAGTACCAGCACATGGAGGGACTGAACCCGTTCTTCCAGATGATGGATCCGAACGTGCGCTATGTGGCCGTCATCCTGTCGGTCACGGCCGGCATCATCGCCTCGCAGGCGCTGATCACCGGCGCGTTCACGATGGTGTCAGAGGCGACCGGCCTCAACTGGATGCCCCATCTTCAGGTGCGGTATCCGGCGCGCACCCGCGGCCAGCTGTACATTCCCGTCATCAACTGGGTACTGTGCGCGGCCACGCTCATCGTGCTGGGCATATTCCGGGATTCCGAGCATATTTCGGCGGCTTACGGCCTTGCGCTGACGATCACGATGATCACCACCACGATCCTGCTGGCGGTGTACATGTGGTACGACCGCAAGCGGGTGCTGGCGGTCGTGTTCACCATCGTGTTCCTCGCCATCCAGCTGATGTTCTTCATCGCGTCGATGGCGAAGTTCCTGCACGGCGGCTGGTTCACGATGCTGCTGACGTTGGCGATCCTGTTCATCATGTACACGTGGAACGAGGGCACGCGTCTGGAACGCGCGCAGCGCCGCCACATGATGCCGAAGGACTTCCTGCCGGCGCTTGACCGCCTGCACGGCGACTTCCGCATCCCGTATTTCGCCGACAACATCGTGTATCTGACCAGCGATTCGGATATGCGACGACTGGATACGGACATCTTCTTCTCGATCTTCGCGGATCATCCCAAGCGCGCCCGTGCGTGGTGGGCGGTGTCGGTGCAGACCACCGACGAACCGTTCACGCGCGAGTACTCCGTGCAGAATTTCGGCACGAGCTACCTGTTCCGAGTGCGTATCCGTCTGGGATTCAAGGTGTCGCAGTCTATTCCGGTGTACCTGCACCAGATCATGCACGACCTGTCGGATTCCGGTGACCTGCCGCAGCAGAAGTCCGTCTACCCGAAGGTGGACGCCGACCCGGAGATCGGCACCATCCGTTACGTGCTGATTCACAAGGACCTGATGCCGGAATCCAAGATCTCCACGCGAGGCGCGATGTCGTTGCAGGCCAAGTACGCGATTCGTCACGTCGCCGGCTCCCCGATCAAATGGTTCGGCCTGGCGCCGTTCAACCCGTTGGTCGAGGTTCAGCCGCTGTTCATCTCCACTCGCCGACCGCCGCGTCTGAAGCGCGTCGCGTTGCGTTCGCGCACGCCGCGCGTCAACGATATCGTGACCGTCAGCAAACCGGAAGAACGGCCGGCTGCGAAACCGACCGCGAAGAACGGTGGCTCGGGCAGCACGAAGGCTGCGTCCGCGGCGAGGGACGGAAGCAAGACGAAGCCTGCGGGCTCGGCGCAGAAGGCCACCGCTGCGAAGGACGGCGCTGCGAAGTCTGCAGCCGCAGATGCCAAGGGAGGCGCGAAGGTCGACGCGACGAAAAATGATGCCGTGAAGGTCGACGATTCGGCGAAACTCGCTAAGCAGTAGACGCACACGGGCCGCACTGCCGGCTCGCGTGCGCTCCTGATGGACTGATGGACTGCGGAGGCAAACCGCCCATGCGTTACGGCCTGGGTGCCGCGTATTTGCGCCAGCAACCGCCTCAGTACGGGCGATGGTCGTCGGATGGCGCAGCCATGACAGGACCGTTGCCGGCTGTTCCGTCTGCGCAATAGTCGCTCTATGCGCCACCGTCGCGGTAGTCGTCCCGCTGGTACTGCCGTTCGGTGCATATCCGGTTATCGCAAGGACGACCTCTACTGTCTGTGACCGGCGAGATGGCATCACGGTCTGCGTTTGGCCGGTCAGCCGGCTGCCGACTTGTCCGGGAAACTTGGTCGAAATGGATATGTGACGCCTGCCAAGTTGTCCGAATCCCCGGCGGATCATACTGCATGGCTGTTCAGCGCGGAAGACAGTGAACAGTTGTCCGGCGATGAGATTGTCTCGTACCTGCTGTCCGGTCTGCTGACGTATGACACCACACAGAACGGATGCGAGATATTGGACACGCAGGCACGTGATTTTCAGGTCGCTGAATTATGGATGATGAATGCTGCCGGCTTGCATGAAGACGGCGAGGATGGCCCAGCTGACGATGCTGTGTTTGGCCGCGCAGCTTGTTACGCTGCCATTGGCGTCCATGACGGTTGGATTGCCTGCGCTGGACGGTTCCGGCGTGAGTCTGCCTCTTGCGACGTTGGCGGCGCTTGTGCCTGCGACGATGATTGCGTGGTCGCTGCCTGGCATGTCTGCGGCTGATGTGGCTGCCGTCAGGAATACGTGGCTGATGGATCGTGCGGCGTTGCTGGTGTTGATTGCGGGAATGATGGCACTGGGTGCGGTGATGATACCGGTATATGGCACGGCGGCCGGGGTCGCGCAGGCGCTATCTGTGGGCGGACTTGGCTGCTTCGGGGTGATATGTGGCCGCCTGTGCGGACTGAGAGTTGGCGCGGCGGCACCTGCCTTATACCTGTTCGTCTGTTGTGCGATTGGCGAGCGGGCAGGTGGACGATTGTTCTTCTGGCAGTTTCCCCTGATGACGACGCTTGCCCGTCAATCGGCCGTTTGTGTGGCCGTATTGGTCGTATCGGCATGTGTCTGCCGGGTGCCGGACCGCGTGCGCATCGCGGCCGTGCGCACGCTATAAGGAACTCCTATAGCCGCGCCCGCTTGTCAGCCGCCGCGGCACGATACAGTACCAAGCATGTGCAGATTACTGGGATACGCGACATCGGGATTCAACCTGAGCCTCAACGACGTCCTGGGCATGCACGAGGTGACGGATTTCCGGGATCTCAGCGAGATCCACAATGACGGTTGGGGTGTCGCGTTGCTGTCGAACCCCACTGAGCTGCCGTTTGCCGCCGGCGAGGTACGCAAGCCCGAGACCGGCACGAAACTGTACAAGAGCACACTGGCCGCCCGCCATGACCCGATTTTCCGTGACTTTGCGGACGACCCCGCACGCGGTGGCCTGTGGCACCTACGTCTCGCCAGCTCCAACCTGCCGCTGATTCTGGAGAACCAGCAGCCGTTCTTCGCGAACGGGCTGAGCTTCATCCACAACGGCGACATCTCCGACGACCGCGGCATCAACATCGTGCTCAACCGTGCGTACCCGATCAATCAGGGTGCGTTCCTGTCGACCGGCGGCCGTTCCGACTCCGCGATCTTCTTCTCGGTCATCCTCGAATACATCGCGTTCGGCTTCGCGCTGGATGAGGCCGTGGCGCAGGCGGTACGCCAGCTGCGTCAGGCGTACCCCAAGTCCAGCTACAACTGCATGATCCAAAGCCAGGACCAGCTCGTGGCTTTGTGCGCCGCCGGCCGCGAGAAGACGTCGCCGCGCATCGTCGAGATTTACGACGAGTACGGCAAGGGCGAGAAAGCTCACGATTACCGTGTGATGAGGTACCGTGACGTGCAGGACCGTGACGGCAAGCCGTCCGGTGTAGTCGTGGCGAGTTCCGGCTTCGAGCAGAACGAGTCCGATGGCTGGAAGGTGCTGGAGAACGATCAGATGATCGTGGCGTCCAACCGTACCGGCGAATACCACGTGCGCTCCATCTGAGAGGCGTCTATCGGGCGATTGATGGCACCCGGCATCTGTAACTTGCTCGCAACGCTCTCCTCTTTTCCTCCTCGCCGGCGCGACACGCCCGGATTGCGCAGCACAATCGACGTCGCTGTTTATGATGAAGGCCGGAAAATGGCTGATCTGTGGAAATGCACCTTGCGATTGTGTGATGTTATCGGCGTGTCGCGATGGCTACAATGAGCCGTATGACCGGTTATATCCCCACACTCGACCAGATTGACGAGCTGCACAAGAAAATCGCCCCCTCCCAGGCCGCCTATGACCTGGTGCACACGCATTGCGTTGTCGTGGCGACCATCGCCCGCCAGCTCGCCCGCCATCAGAACGCGCTGTTCACCAACAAGCTGGGCCAGGGCAGCGGCAACGCGCTTGACGATTCCGCCGGGGCAGCTGAACAAGCCGACCTGCCGTCGGACGGCATCACCGGTGGCCGTGTGCCGAAACGCCTGATCGACGAGCATCTGGCGACGATCGGCGGCCTGCTGCACGACATCGGCACGTATCGCGTGCTCAAGCATGACGGCAGTGATGGCGAACCGCTGCAATTCGACGGGAAACGTTACATCCTGCATGGCCTGCTCGGCTACGAGTACTTGCTGGAGCAGGGCGTGGACGAGTCCATCGCCCAGTTCGCGCGCAATCATACTGGGGTCGGCCTGACCCAGCAGATGGTCATCGCGCAGAACCTGCCGCTGCCTCCGGTCGATTACATGCCGGTCAATCTGGAACAGGAAATCGTGATGGTCGCCGACAAATACAACAGCAAGTCGATACCGCCGAAGTTCCTGACCGCGCAAGCCTACGCCAAGCGTGCGGAGCGCTATGGGGAGGCGAACAAGCAGCGCTGGCTGGATCTGGTCGACCAGTACGGCGTCCCCGACGTGCCGGCCCTGGCCGCGAGGTTCCACATGCGCATGATCTAGGTGGAATCAATGCGCCCCCGCTGGGTGGATAGCCCGGTGGACTGCCCACCCAGCGAGGGCGCATCAGATGAGGCCGTTTATAGCTTGATGATGGTTTCGGCTATGTTGGCAACGGCTTCTGATTCGGTGAGGATGATCACGCAGCGTTTGGGGTCGCCGTGGGTGAGCGACGTGAGCAGCTGCAGGATCTCCACGCTGTCGTCATCGTTCAGCCCGCCCGTGGGCTCGTCGGCGATCAGCACCTCGGCCTCGCAGGCGATGGCGCGCGCGATCGCCACGCGACGCTGCTCCACCACGTCCAGCTTGCCAACCGGAGCGTTCGGGGTATCCACATCGAAATGGACCTTGTGCAGCAGCTCGCGTGCGATCACCGGCTTCGGCTTGAGGAACGTGCGCCCGGAGGCATCCATCGCATACACCAGGTTGCGTTCGGCGCTCATGTCGTCTCGTACCGCATACTGCTGCGGCACCAGTCCCAGTCGATGTCCACGGACTTCGCCGGGCTCAAGCTCCAGCAGGTTCGCGCTTTTGTTCATCACATTGCCGTCATGCGGCCGGATGATGCCGCTCATCACGCCCATCAGGGTCTCGTGCAGCACGCGGTCGTTGTCGGGCAGCAGCACCGAGTACACATGCCCGGCATAGAACGCCTGGGTCATGCGGTCGAGCACGTGACGGCCGGACTTCTTGTCGGTCACTGTGACCTTGTTCATCGAGAACGTCGGGTAGGACTTGAGACGGATGCTGTCCGCCTTGCTGCGCTTGAGCTCCTTGTCGATGCGCGATGACAGACGCATTGCAGGGTCGACGCTGGCCGATGCCACGGTGACCCTGCCGGCCCTGGTCTTCTTCTGGCCATCACCGGCCGTCTTGCCCCCGGTGCTCAGCTTGAGTGTTTCGTTGACCTTGCTGGCGTTGGCCGCTGCCACATCCAAGTTCTCGGCGGCGGTGTCCGCCGCCGTGGTGCCGGTATCAGCATCGCCGGTATCGGCACTGGTGTTATCGGCGGTGTTGTCGGCGCTGGCCGGCTCCTGCGCGGCGGCATCCTGCGTATCATCTCCGGGCTTCTCGTCGTCGGCCGGTGCCTCCTCGGCGGAGCCATCCGTCGCGACCGTCGTATCGGCTTCCGCGGTAGTGTCGATTTCCGCGTCGGCAGCGTCGATCACGATGGCGTCGGAGTCGTCACCGTCGTCGTCGAAGACGATGGAGAACTGCACGCTGTCCGGTACCGTCGTCGAATCGCTCGCTCCGGCGGCATCCGGGGATTCGGTTGCCGTGTCGGCCGTGGCGTCGGCTGCCGCGTCTGATTCGACCGCCGTGTTCTCGCCTTCGGAACCGGTCAGTGTGACGTCGTCCTCGTTCATGTCGTCCGCCTTATTCGTGTTCGTGTCGTTCATGCCTGCTCCTGTGCCGATTCCGCCGTATCGTCGGCGTCTGCCGTATCACTGTCGTTCGCTGCGTTGTCGCTTGTTGCGGTGTCGTCCGTCCCGCCGTCATCCACGACCTCGACCTCATTCGAGGAACGGGCCGCAAACAGCGTCCTGACACGGAACAGCAGCACGCGGATCATGGCGATCACCATCAGGACCACAATCGTGCCGAGACCGCTCCAGATGACAGTCCAGATCAGGTTGCCCGGCACACTGACCGCATTGCCGTCGGCGAGCTTCGTGGCCAGCGGCTTGACCGCGAACGCGCCGACGACCATGCCTACGGCGAATCCGACAAGGTTCAGCAACAGCGTCTCCAGCATGAACTGCCAGGCGATACGCCCACGCGAGACGCCGATGACGATCTGGTTGCCGATTTCACGCCGACGGCCGACCAGCAGGCTCGATCCCCACGAAAGCAGCAACAGTACCGCGCCCACAATCCAGAGGGCGGCGAGCATAGGCTTCATCGAGCTCGCCAGGGAGCGCAGCGGCGCGATCTGCTTCTCGTGCTCGATTAGCGTCGGCGAGGTGAGCTCATGGTTCGCGGGCAGCTTTGCCTTCTTGATGACCTTCTCGAACTTCCGATAGGTCGACATGCTGTCGAGCAGGAATGAGATGTTCAGGTCGGGAATCAGCCAGCCTTTGCCGTCGGCCGCATACAGGCCGTCCATCGCGAAGGTGTAGTACGCGGTGTAGATGACGTTGTCGCGGTTGTCCTTGGCGAGCTTGGCGTCCGAACCCTGCCCCGCGGCGGCCGGCTCCGTGTACTCGTAAATGCCGCGGACGGTCTGCTCGATGGTCTTCTTCGCGTCGTTCGGGAACGCGACGGTGAACTTGTCGCCCACGTCCAGGCCGTTCTTCTTCGCGAACGCCTGTGAAATCAGCACGCCTGTCTTCGACTGGCTCGAGTAGTCCAGTTGCTTGCCCTTGACGATCTTGTACCGGCCGAGCTCGTTCTCATGCGCGGCCTCCAGCGAAGAGAAGCTGCGGTACAGCATCTCGCCGCCGGTCTTGTCGGCGCTCTGGTCGTCGGTGCCGGCGATGGCCTTGACGTCGCCGCTCTGCCGCACCGGCACGGTGATGGTGAGCGCATAGCTGTACGTCAGGCCGGCGGCCTGCAGCGCAGACGCGTAGTTGTCGTATGCGTCGAACGCCAGGTAGTTCTTCGTATAGGAAGAATCGGCGCCGTTGTAGGTTGCCTTGGTCTTCGCATCCGGGCGGATGACGGCGCTGATCAGCTGGGGGTTGTAGCCATCGGTGGCCGATTCATCGGCGTGCAGGACGGAGAAACCGAACAATGTCCCGAATGTGACGATGATGGCGATGAACATGGTCAACAGCGTGCGCCATTTGCGGCGGACTATGGATGACCATGCGTTCTTGAGAACGAACATGCGTGTACTTCTCCAGTTCTTCCCAGCGGGGGCTGCGATCATGGCAACCGTGCGCCCGCGTTTTCGTGACAGTGGCCGGGACGCCACCCGAAGAACCCCGAAAGGCCCCGTAAAGCACGGCATCCCGTAGGCAACACTATGGTCGCGCTATGTGTATGTTATCTTGCTCCATACTGTTATACCCCTCAATGAAGTCTGAAAGCAGTCTGACAAGGTCGCGGGTGTTGTGCCGGGCCATCCTTCCGGTCCCGGGCAATGGTGAAAAAAACGTCGAAATACAACGGTTCAGAAAGAAGACTTAGCGTGCGGTAAGCATCGCACGGTATCATCTGAGGTTGTATTACGTAGCGTCGAGAGCCGGTCCGCCCGAAAAGACGGTGTGACGGCAGGCCATCGAACCCGACGGAACGATAACGGTCGTCGCGTGGAACGACGGACGCGACAAAACGGAATGTAACACGAAGCAAACGAGGTTAACCCATGCGCCGATCCCCCCAGCACATCGGACGAAAAGGACATCAATTCCTGTCTCAAGCGCTGCGTCCGCGGCGCATCGTGCTGTATGTGGTGTTCGTGCTACTGGGAGCCGTGTTGTCGGTCGTCGGTATCTACGGAATCTCCGCGCTCAAACTGTACACGGAGGCGAACCGCTTCATCTCCGCTTCCGAAAACCTCGCCAACACCGCGCTCGGCTGCGGTGGCGGAGGTAACATCGGCACGTCCGCACGTGAGATGGTGACGTCCACGCGGGCGCTGCGCGACGAACTGGACAAGTCGCAGTGGACGTTCCTGCGCGACCATACGGCGTACGGGAACGACATCACCGCCGCGCGCACGATGCTGGACGCCATGGGAAACCTGGTGGACGGGCCGTTCACCGATTTGATGGACCTGAGCAAGCAGCTGTCCGGCTTCTCCATGAAAGACAAATCCGTCGACCTGAGCGCGGTGACGGCCATGCCGGGCATCGTCAAGCAGGCCCGAGCCGACATCAAAGTCGAGACGCGGCGGCTGGAGAAGCTGGCGCCTCCGAAGAGCTCGAGCATCGCCTCCATGGTGAAGACCGGCGTCTCCGGCCTGAAATCCGTGGACAAGATGCTCAACGAATACGACGAGCTGATCAACCTGCTGCCACAGCTGCTGGGCGAGAACGGTGAGCGCACGTATCTGGTCGCGATCTACAATCCGGCCGAGCTGCGGTCCGGCGGCGGCATGGTCGGCAACATCGCGCCGGTGACCGCCGACCACGGCAAGGTCACGATCGGCGACTTCATCGCCACCACCGACATCACCTACGGCACGCAGCCGTACGATGCCGAGAACGTCAAGGAAGCCGCGGTGTTCGGCGACCAGGTGTGGAAATACCCGCAGACGACCACCGTCAACCCGAACTTCCAGCGGGCTGCGGTCACATTGAAGAACATGTGGCTCGCGCAGCCGGGCAACGAGAACCAGGAGATCGCCGGTGTGTTCGCGCTTGACCCCGTGTTCCTGCAGTCGCTGATCGGTGCGACGGGATCGGTCAAGCTCAGCGACGGCAAGGTACTGGACGGCACGAACACGGTCAAGTTCTTCCTCAACGAGCTGTACGTGGACCACCCGATCTACAAGGAGCAGAACGCCTACACCAACAAGGCGTCGAAGACGATCATGACCCACGTGTTCTCGGGCGCGGGCACGTCGACGCTGTCGCCGATGCTCAAGGCGCTGCGGCAGACGTCCGCGAACGGCCATTTCAAGCTGTGGATGGCGCAGGAGGAGGAGCTGGCGGCGCTCGTCCAGACCAAGGTCTTCGACGCGAACGTCGCGGGCATGATTCCCGGCAGTGTGGAACAGCCGAAGGCCGGCGTCTACGTGACCGAGGCGAAGCCCAGCAAGCTCAGCTGGTATCTTGAGCCGAGCATCACCGTCAAGAAGACGTGCGGCAGCGATTTCGCCGCGAACTCGTACCGCATCAGCGACGAAGTGGACGCGCCCGCCCGAGCCACCAACCCCATGACCATCGCGAGCGCCGGTCTCGGCGACGAATACACGGTGACGGTACGGTTGAAGAACACGATGACCGAGGAGCAGGCGAAGTCATTGCCGGCGTTCATTACCGGCAATACGGAGAAGGGCACGATGCAGCCGCGACTGTTCCTGATGGCGCCCGAAGGCGGCGCGATCACGTCGCTCGCCTACGAAGCCGGCGAAATGGTGTCGAACGGCACCGTGGAGGACCGCCAGTTCATCAACCTGCGTCTGACCCAGGGCATCAAGCCGGGTGAGACGGTGACCATCGCGTTCACCGTGCGGGCGGCGGAGAAGGCGAAGTCGACGCTGGACGTCGTCACCACGCCGATTATCAACGAGAAGGGCATCTACACGGGCACCAACGGCAAGGTCACCGACACGTGCGGCGCTGATGTGCCGGATGCGGTGGAGGACCAGTGGGCGGGAACTGGCAGCGACGGTTCCGCGAACGGTGACGGCAGCTCGAACGGCACCGACGGCACCGACGGTGGTAAATCCTCCGGCAAGACCTCATCGAAGCCCGCCGACGAGAACAAGAACTCCACCGACTCCTCCAATGGAGGTGCGCTGGACAAGCTCAGCAGCATCAAGGATGGCCTGAGCTGTCCGGTGGATCTGAAGAAATTCATGTAGCCACGGACGGCC
>ERZ857951.2414-NODE-2414-length-16483-cov-4.629352_pt1 | contig 16483 bp, 11 predicted proteins | sample MGYA00519759_ERZ857951 | MGnify/ENA primary metagenome ERZ857951 (study PRJEB31778, sample SAMEA3449377) | human gut metagenome | biome: human gut; feature: human-associated habitat; material: faeces | place: United Kingdom | collected 2010/2012 ...
GCCATCTGTAAAGTTCACACCGTTTACAGTACCGATCACAGCAAAAAACAGCACCGGAATCGCAAGCCATCCAAGGTTCAGATAATGATCCGGCCAGAATGGGATACGCATTGCAAGATCAATATTTGTATAGTTCAGGATATAAAAAACAAAAATACCGGTCACAACGACCTGCAGTCCAAATTTCTGCCATGCCAGCAGTCCGTCTGAACGTTTCAGTACAACTTTCAGATAATCATCCAGAAAACCGATGATTCCAAATCCAAGTGTCAGAAACAGTACTGGAATAATTGCCGGATAATCTTTTACATAGAACAGAGAAGTAACCACTGCAGCGATCAGAAAGATCACTCCACCCATTGTCGGAGTTCCTGCCTTTTTCAGATGCGACTGCACACCTTCCACTCGTTCTGTCTGTCCCATCTTGAGTTTTCTCAGAAACGGGATGATGACTGGTCCCAGGATCACACTGATCGCAAATGAGATCAGTACCGGGAATACAACTTGAATATTCATCCTCACACCTCTTATCATTCTTTCGTTTTTTATTACGTTTGATTATAAGGCTTTTCGTCTGATTTATCAACTCCCAGATACGGGAGTATATTTTCGAAGATACTTCTCACAACGGGAGCTGCGATCGTTCCTCCATAATAAATTCCCTGTGGATCATGGATAATACACAATGCAAGAACTTTCGGATCATTTGCCGGTGCGAATCCCAGAAACGAAGAAATATAGCGATTTGCACTTCTGGGAAGCGTCTGTGATGTTGCAGTCTTTCCGCCAATCCGATATCCCTCCACTGCTGCATTGCGCCCGGATCCCTCCTCAACTACCTGCTCCAGGATATACCGGACAGTTTCAGAGATCTTGCCATCCAGAATCTTTCTGCCATTGGAATATTCCAGCGCCTTTACTGTTTCTCCATCTGATGACTCAATCGCCACTCCAAAATGAGGAGTGATCAGCGTTCCACCATTGATCAGGGAACTCACAGTTGCTGCCAGACGAATCGGTGTGATCTGAAAAGACTGTCCAAACGATACCGTCGCAAGTTCCACTTCTCCCATATTTTTCTTCTGATGCATAATAGTTCCTGCCTCTCCCGGAAGATCTGTCCCGGTTTTATCCAGAAGTCCAAACTGTCTGAAATACTTATAATAACGTTCTACCCCAAGGCGAAGCCCCACCTCTATAAACACAGGGTTACAGGAATTCTGTGCACCTTCCACAAAATTCTGGGATCCATGTCCTGTTCTTTTTGCACAGTGGATTCTGCGATCCTCCACCACTTTATATCCGGGACAATAAAAACGGTCCCCAGGTGAAACAACACCAGCCTCCAGTCCGGCTGCCATGGTGATGATTTTAAATGTGGAGCCCGGTTCATAAGTATCATTCAAACAGGGATTTCTCCACATCTGATTCAGTAATTCCTGCTTTCTTTCTGTATTTGTTTTTCCTGATGCTGTCTGCACTGCCAGTTCACTTTGTTCATTGTGATCTTCCGACGGTATTGTTATCCCGGATTCATTTAACTGCATATTCAGATCATCTGTCAGGGTAAAAGGATCATTCAGGTCAAATTCCGGCACATTGACACATGCATATATTTCGCCGTTCTGTGGATTCATCAGCAGGATAGATACACGTTCTGCCTGCTTTTCCTCCATTACTTTCAAAGCTGACTGCTGCGCAAATTCCTGAATATTTACATCAAGGCTGATCATCAGGCTTTTCCCCTCTATCGGTTTTTCCCTTGTCTCACCCAATTTATCAATTTCCACACCCCTGGCATCTGTTGTTGTCAGGATTTTACCCGGCTGTCCCCTCAGGACTTCTTCATATTTCACTTCCAGACCGATAATTCCCTGATTATCACCTCCCGTAAAGCCAATGACTTTTGAAGCCAGACTTCCACATGGATAGTAACGCTTATAATCCTCATCAACTTTCACCCCTGCCAGACTGCACTCTCTTATCTCATCACCTGTACTTTTTTCCACATTTGTCTTTACTATTTCTATGGAAGAGATTTTCTCCACTCTTTTTCTCACTTCTGCCTCATCTATTTTCAGTTTTTCAGACAGCAGGGCGATTACTTTTTCAGGTTCTTTAATCTGACTGTGGATCACAGAAATTGTACATACCGTCCTGTTTGATGCCAGAACTTTTCCCTTTGCATCCAGAATCTCTCCTCTGGCCGCTTTGATCTCTCTCTCTCTTTCGTGAAGTTCTTTTGCTTTCTTATAATAATAGTCTGATCTGAAACACATAAGATATACCAGTCTTCCGATAAGGCCTGTCATCATTAAAATACAGCAGAGTAATACCACCCATATTTTTCTCTTGTGAAACGTCATATTTTTTTTCATAAAAAAAGCTCCGCAGAGATTGTCATAACAATATATGACCATTCTCTGCGGAGCTATAACTATACGTTTTTATTCCAGACCTGCTTCTTCATTGGTAATACCGTCTGTCTCTTCGTCATTATCCTCAGTCGTCTCAGCTTCATCATCCTCCAGAGGTGCAGGTGCATCAGGATTGGATACTGCATCTCCTGAAGAATCTGCATCCGTACTTCCCGAAGCACTGACAAGATTTGTAGACATCTTATAATTGCCTTCCTCATCCAATATGTGATCTCCATTGGCATCCAGCAGATATCCGTTTTCATCAATCCGGTTTCCATCCCAGTCTATCAGATTGCCATCTGCATCCACTAGATTACCGTCACTGTCAAGTTCACTGTCCGATATGGAAGTACTCTTTAAATGTCCCTTAAACCCTTCCCACAATTCTGTCTCCGGCACTGTTCCATCTTCAGATTCATCCGGCACTACATTCAGATACGGAAGAAGCTCCGAAAGGATTCCCTGTGCAATATACTGCGGATAAGTACTGTTTGCCTGATCCTCTACATTCGGTTCATCTACAACTACATAAATTACCACAGCCGGGTCATCTACAGGAGCAAATCCAATAAAAGAAACCAGATATTTTCCGTTTCCTCGCGGGTATTTCTCCGCTGTACCTGTTTTACCGCCTGAACTGTAACCCTGCACTTTGGAATGACGGCTGGTACCCTGCTGTACACTCAATGCCATATAGCTTCTGATATCACTGGAAATCCTGGAGGAAATCGTCTGCTTCAGAAGTATCGGCGAGATTGTTTTTATAGTTCCACCATTACTGTCAAGAACCTTTGTCACAAGATGCGGCTGATAATAATATCCGCCATTGATAACGGAACTCATCGCATTGATTTCCTGGATCATGGTACAGGTAAAACCCTGTCCAAAAGCAGAACATGCAAGTTCTGTTTCCCCCATACTGTCCTTAGTATGGATAATACCTGCGCCTTCATTCGGCAGGTCAATCCCTGTCCTTGTTCCGAAATTAAACAGACTCTGTGCTTTGATAAACTGAGTAGCTCCCATCTTGGCACCAATCTGCATCATTGCATCATTACAGGAGTTTGCAATTACCTCTCCCAGTGTCTCTGTGCCATGTGCGCTCGGATAAACCGCACACTTGATCATAGTATCTCCAAAAGTCTGCGATCCATCGCATACAAATGTATCTGTTTCCTGTATCGCACCCTTTTCCAATGCAGAAGCCATGACGATCGGCTTTACAACAGATCCCGGCTCATAGGCATCTGTGACGCAGAAATTACTCCACATACCATTCAGAGCCTCCACTGTTTCCACATCATTCATCGCTTTGATTTCATCTTCTGTATATACAGCGGAAAGATCTCTCGGATTATTCAGATCATAACGGTCACCACCATCCATGGCAATAATCTCACCGGTGGACGGATTTTCAACAATGACACCTATATTCTTGGCCCCCATTGCCTCTTTAAATCCATTAACATATTTCTCAACAATCTGCTGTGCACCGATGTCAATGCTGGTCTGAATGCTTTTTCCATTCACCGCAGCAATAATGGTCTGCTCCACATCTGAATCATCATTGATATACCCATACTGTCTTCCGTCTACGCCTGTCAGTGTGCTGTTATAGTACCCTTCCAGTCCGATATCTGCCACATCTCTGTCCAGTGCAAAACCAATTGTATCGCATGCTGTTTCATTAAACGGGTAACTTCTCAGATAATCCTCTTCAAACCAGACGCCTTTGATATTTGCCCGTTCCTTTGCCTGCGCTTTAGTAAGACCAGAATCTTCATCCTCTGCCTTATATTTTTCAAATTCTTTCTTTTTGTCCATAGACAGCTGTTTTGTCAGTACCTGATACTGACTCTGGCTGGTTCTTGAATCGGCCAAAAGAGAACGCACTGTTTCTTCATCAATCCCCAGCACCTCATTTAAGGCACGTATTGTTGGCTCTACATAGTCCTCATCTGAATTTACAGTTTTACAGTCCAGGATCACATTATAAACTTTATTGCTGGTAGCCAGTATATTTCCGTTCTTGTCATAAATATCGCCTCTCTTTGCCGGCAGTACCTGGCTCTCATATTTCTGCTGTGCCTGACTTAACACCTGTTTTTTGTATTTGCTTCCACTGGTAGCATTAATATAAGTAATTCTCAGCACTAATATTACCAGAAGCAGTAACACAATTCCAAACAATATCAGCAGCTTTTCTTTCATGTTTTGATTTATTTTTCTCTGTGGTCTTCTTCGACTCTTTCTTCCCGTATTGCTCAATTAATCACCTACTTTGAATCTGGTATATCCTGATACTGTCTTACATAGCTGTTACCCGATGTAGAATAGGTTACTGTCTGATCATCTGACGGATATTTCATCCCCAGTCTTCCCAATGCAGTCTGCTTAATCTTATTCAGATCCACATTTGATGTCACCTGGCTGTAATATGCATCATTGTCTTCTTTTAAATCTGCCAGTTCCTCCTCAAGAGATGCAACTGTACTCATCTTTGCGGTAATCTCTGATTTGTAACGAAGATATTTCACAGAGCAGAATAATATCGCCACACATACAACTGCCAGAAACGCTACAAATCCCCAGTTCATTGCAGTCGCCTTCTGCCTGTTCTTCTGTGCTTCTTTACTCAACTGATGTTTCTGCCTTGGTACCTGCGCAGGACTCGCCTGCACTCTTCGGTTTCGATTGGTCTGCTGCCTTCCCGGATTCTGTCTTCCCGGCTGCCTCTTTCTCTCCGGAACTTCTGCAAGACGTCTGACCGTATTTCCGTCAACATACATTCCTCTGTTTGTTCTGGCACTGGTTCTGCTTCTTCTTGCTGTTTCACTCCTGGTCGTTCTCGCCATTTCATGCCTCTCTAATTATAATACTCTCTCAAAAATCCGAAGCTTTGCACTTTTGGAACGCGGGTTCTCTTCCATCTCTGTCTCCCCCGGAAGAATCGGCTTTCTTGTGATCACTTTTCCTTTGGATTTCTTCCCGCATACGCATACAGGAAAATCTGAAGGGCAGGTACACGGATTCTCATTTTTTCTGAAAATCGTCTTTACAATTCTGTCCTCCAGAGAATGAAAAGTGATAATGCAAAGTCTTCCGCCATCATCAAGGATATCGATCATTCCATCCAGAGAATCCCGCAGCACATCGAGCTCTCTGTTAAGCTCAATACGGATTGCCTGAAAAGTTCTCTTGGCCGGATGTCCTGACTTCACCTGCATCTTCATGGGAATGGATTCTCTGATGATCTCTGTCAGTTCTCCGGTGGTTGTGATCGGTTTCACCTGTCTGGCGGCAACAATATGTTTTGCAATATTTTTTGCAAATTTATCTTCACCGTAATCACGAATAATACGGTATAATTCTTTTTCTTCATAGCCATTGACAATATCGCCGGCTGTCTGCGTCTGGCGCTGGTCCATGCGCATATCTAGCGGTGCATCTACCCTGTAGGTAAAACCGCGTTCTTCATTGTCAAGCTGATAGGAAGATACTCCAAGATCAAGGAGAATCCCGTCGACTTTATAGATGCCTCTTGCTGCCAGTTCCTGTACCATGTAACAATAATTGCTGCGAATGATCGTCGCCTGTTTATAGGGGGCTAACCTCTCACTCGCAGCAATTATCGCATCCTGGTCTTGATCTATGCCAATAAATCTCCCCTTGGCAGAAAGTTTCCTGCATACCTCACCGGCATGCCCTGCACCTCCTAAAGTACCATCCACGTAGATTCCGTCCGGTTTGATATCCAAACCTTCAATGGTCTCTTCCAGTAATACAGATTTGTGTTTAAATTCCATCTCCGTCTCCTGTCTGGATTTACTTTGCAAGATACTTCAAACGAGACCTGTCAGATTGTGATTCCCATGTCCTGCATGCTCTCTACAATGCTGTCCATGTCATCATAATCACAGATCTCATTCCATTTTTCTTTGCTCCAAACTTCAATTCTGTTCAGATTACCTGTCAGAACCACATCTTTCTCCAGACCGGCAAATTCGCGCAGTGTCTGCGGTACAAGGATTCGTCCCTGCCTGTCCAGTTCACATGTAGTTGCTCCAGCTACAAAGAATCGTGAAAAAGTTCTGGCATTTTTATTTGTAAGTGGTAAAGATCTGAGCTTCATTTCAAAGGATTCCCATTCATCCATCGGATAAATGTAAAGACCGCCATCAAGCCCTCTTGTCAGAACAAACTCTTCCCCTAAGAGCTCCCTGAATTTAGAAGGAATGATCAGACGCCCCTTCGCGTCGATCGTGTGGTTATACTCTCCCATGAACATGTTACTCACCTACTCTCGCAAAATCTGAATCTCCCCTTCAGATTTCTCAGGTGGTAATGGACTCTGCCGTTATTCCCCACTCACCACCACTATTCACCACTTTCTACCACTTATGTGCTTATTCTAAACTATTTAGGCTGAAAAAACAAGGGGGAGAAAAAGATTTTTAAAATTTAGAACTCTGTTAACATTTATGAAACAACCTTATTTTTACGAGAAAAATGGGCTTTTATACACAAAAAGTGGGTTGAATTTCCACTTTCAACCCACTTATCTTTCAGATATATGTTTTTTTACTGTTTTTCTTTCACTGACTCATCCAGAAATCTGTTTTTCCTCTGCCGGCGTATAGTATCTCTTTTCTGTGCCATCACTCTGCGTATGATCACTACAGGCATAAAAACAGCAAATAATATAGCGGAAATTACCAGCGAAATCCCCACTTTTGTCCCCGGAATATAAAGCTTATCTGTTCTGAACCATTCAAAGAAAAACCTTCCCAGACCATAACCTGCCAGATAGATCATAAACAATTCGCCTTCATATTTCTTTTTTCGGCGCATGGCCATCAACAACAGAAATAACAGCAGACACCACAGACTTTCATAAAGAAAAATCGGCTGAACCTGAATATATGAAATCCCATTTATGGTCAGCAGATTATCTCTCATTGCTCCCGAAACTTCTCCTGACCGCACAGCTGAAACCGGTATCTGCATTGCCCATGGCAGATCTGTATATTCTCCGAAAGACTCTCTGTTAAAAAAGTTACCCCAGCGCCCTATAGCCTGTCCCAGAAGTATTCCGGGACACGCAATATCGGCACTCTGCCAGAATGACGTTTTGGTAATCCTGCAAAATACCGCTGCCGCAAGAAATCCAAAGAGCAGACCACCATATAAAGCGTAACCACCATTTCGAAAGTCCAGTATGGCATTCAGATTTTCTTTATAAAATCCCCATGAAAAAGCCACATAAAATAATCTGGAACCTGCCACTGAAACCAGCAGGGAGATAAGTATCATATCGAGATACCTGTTCTGATCTTCCCCATTTCGTTTCGCTTCAAGTGTCACAAGTCCCATTCCAAGAAGAGCACCCACAGCAATCAGTACTCCATATATGGTAAATTCCATTCCAAATATCTGAAATGAGCGCGGCACATAATCAAAGACCAGGCCAGGTCCCGGAAAACGTATCGACATTTCCATAAATCACCTGTTCATCATACATTGAATCGGAATAAGATCACATCTCCATCCTGTACAACGTATTCTTTACCTTCCATTCTTACAAGACCTTTCTCTCTGGCACCTGCATAGGAACCACAGTCCAGAAGATCCTGATAATTTACAACCTCAGCTTTAATAAATCCTCGCTCAAAATCTGTATGGATCTTACCTGCTGCCTGCGGAGCCTTTGTTCCGATTTTAATCGTCCATGCTCTTGTCTCATCCTCACCTGAAGTAAGGAAACTCATCAGTCCAAGGAGATGATAGCTTGCTTTTACAAGTTTCTCAAGTCCTGATTCTGTCAGTCCCAGATCCTCCAGGAACATTTTCTTCTCATCATCATCCAGTTCAGAGATCTCTTCTTCGATTTCTGCACAGATAACGAAAATCTCACTGTTCTGCTCTGCCGCATATTTGCGCACTGCCTGTACATGGCTGTTGCTTTCACCATCATCAGCCAGATCTCCTTCTGCTACGTTTGCTGCATAGATCACAGGCTTCCAGGTAAGCAGATTATAAGTAGACATCCAGGCTTCTTCATCTTCATTTTCCATTTCCATAGTGATTGCCATCTTGCCATCTTCCAGATGTGTTTTTACCTTCTGAAGGAAATCAAGCTCCTTGGCAGCCTCTTTGTCCATGCGTGCTGTTTTTGTAACTTTTGCAATTCTTCTCTCAAGGATCTCAAGGTCTGAGAAGATCAGCTCCAGATTAATAGTTTCAATATCACGGATAGGATCAATACTTCCATCTACATGGATAACATTGGAATCTTCAAAGCAGCGGACTACATGAACGATTGCATCTACCTCACGGATATTTGCAAGGAACTGGTTTCCAAGGCCCTCTCCTTTGGATGCTCCCTTTACAAGTCCTGCAATATCTACGAATTCAATTACAGCAGGTGTCACTTTCTTAGAATGATAAAAATCTCCGAGAAGCTTCAGTCTCTCATCCGGCACTGTAACAACACCTACATTAGGGTCAATGGTACAGAACGGATAATTTGCAGATTCTGCGCCTGCCTTTGTCAATGAATTAAATAATGTACTTTTTCCAACATTGGGTAATCCGACGATTCCTAATTTCATTTTTTATATTTCCTCCTATAAATCCTTTGATTTTATCCCAGTCCAATAGCTAAATCTTTGATTGACCAACATATCAAATGACAATCAAGTGGATATTCACAATCCAAGCTTTTCGCCTTTTAAATCTTTTCCCATATTTCAACTTCTCTCATCAGAAGTCCTAATACAGTACTTTGTATTATACCATAGCATCTTATCTTTGTGAATATTCATTTTCATCTCATCTCCTGCTAATATTTCCACACTTTTCGAAATGAATTTTTCAAATTCTTCTCTCGCCTCATTTCTATTTCTAATTATTGTAAAAATCATTTTTATGCCGGCTCAAAAAATGTCCTTACACATATTCAAAAGATGAAGGGCATAAATACAGCCTCTTATAGAATACTTGAAAACAAAAAAGCACTCACCTATTTCAGGTAAATGCCTTAGTCAAGCGGATATTCACAATCCGCTTTGCTACTTGCTCATAACCGAATAACTGCTCCGCAGTTTATCAGAAAGATTCAGCCTTCCCCTCCGGGAAAATAATTTTAAACACAAAGAAAAAAATCACCATGGAAACTCCACCTGTAATAATTGTCACAAGCATGTTATAGACTGCCGGTGCCACATATGCAGATGCAACTGGCATCCACAGATTATTAAATCCATTACAGATTAGTGAAATTACCACCCATGCAACAAAATACCAGATTGCCTGATATACAGGATTTCCATGGCTTTTAAAAGTAATATTTCTCTGAAGTGGAAAATTGATACACTGTGCAAGAAATGACCCTAATTCATAACTGATAAAATAGCCAAGTCCACCACCGATCAGTATATTCCCCGTTGCATCACGCAATACATTATACCCCAGTAAACTCCATGTAAATTTTACTCCAAACAGATTCATGGAAACCTTTGGCCACATAAATTCTGTACCAGCCAGACCAATTCCCAAAATCCCTGGTAAAAATGTAAATACAAGATACTGGAATACTGTCACGCCCATACTGAATATAACAAAATAGAATATCTGATAAAGCCATTTTGCAATAGCAGAATGTTTCTCTTCAAAACATTTCCATATATTTTTTATACGATTCATCTGCACTTCCCTCCGGCTTCTTTTAATAATTTTTCATATTTCTTATTATTTCTTCTGTTTCTGAAATATCCGCCAACTACTTTTTTTACTCCAAGCATAAAATGGCCATTCACAGCATCGACAATTCCATATACCATTTCCATACTGACTGCTCCGCCGGTCATCTTGGCAATCCCCCGAAACGGCATATTGTAAATAAAAAGAATATTCAGATCCGGCTTTCCCTGTGCCTCACTCTTCTTTTTCATTTTTGTGAGATATCTATATATCAGCCTTGCAAGTCGGCTTTTTGCATAATACATCTGACAGATTGCATCATTGATTCCCAGATTTCCACTCCATCTTCCGTTCGGTATCTCATGGCCAAGAAGTTCACGAAATTCCTCATCTGATATTTTCTGCACGATTCCTGTATAATAGTAAGGCATTTTTGCCGGATTATACGGATACCCTTTACTATTTCCTGTTCTCTCAGTCATACCTGTTAAACGAATATCTGCAACACTGGCTCCTACCATAATCTGATAAGTTCCTGTTTCTATTTCCCACTGTCCCGTTTTTATATTCCAATAACGGAATGTCTTATCATCAAAGGGAATCCTGAGTTGTCTGCTTTCTCCTGCCTTCAGATAAACTTTTACAAAACCTTTCAGTTCTTTTTCCGGTCGGAACACGATTGCATTAGGAAGACCTACATACATCTGAACAACCTCTGCTCCATCTCTGTCACCTGTATTGGTAACCGAAACTTTGATTCCATCCTCTTCTATGATAAGATCAGAATATGTAAATTCCGTATAGGAAAGCCCAAAGCCAAATGGATATTGCACCCGGACTTTTGAAGTATCATAATAGCGATATCCCACATAAACACTCTCTCGGTATTCCGATGTTTTCTCATTACTTGGATAATATCGGAATGCCGGTGTCTGTTCATAAGATATGGGATATGTTTCTGCCAGTCTTCCTGATGGATTCACTTTTCCGGTCAGAATATCCAATGTTGCAGAAGCGCCTGCCTGTCCATTCAGATAGCCATGCAAAATCGCTTTGCAGCAGGTGTGCCATGGCATTTCTATCGCAGATCCTGCACTCAGTATTCCAATAATATTTTCATTCACTTTACTGATATCCTGCAGAAGATCGATCTGATTCTGCGGAATACGCATATGGGTTCTATCCAGTCCTTCTGATTCACTGATCTCATCAAGACCAAAGCAGAAAATCACAATATCCGCGTTCATAGACAAATTTAATGCAAACTTTCTATCATTCTCATCTACATCTCCATTTCTCTGATAGCCTCTTGTCATCCCCAGAATATTCAGATCATATTGTTGCAAAATCGATGACATATCTTCTACTTTTGTTGGATTGACCATAGAAGATCCTGCCCCCTGATATCTGGGTGAAAAAGCAAAATCTCCAATAATAGCGATGGATTTTTTGGTATCCAGCGGAAGAATCTGTTTTTCATTTTTCAGAAGAATCATGCTTTCTGCTGCTGCTTTCCTTGCCAGTTGATGATGTGCATTTCTGTCAAAGTTTTTATCTGAAAGCTTCTTCCCTGATGTCAGTTCCATCACTGCATCCACCAGTTCTCCAACTCTTTCATCCAAATCCGCTTCCTTCAGCTTTCCATTTCGGACAGCAGCAATCACTTCTCTTGCAGAATCGTACCCACAGGACGGCATCTCCAGATTTGAGCCGGCAGAAACACCTTTCACATGGTCATTGCTTCCGCCCCAGTCTGTTACTACAATTCCATCAAATCCCCATTCTTTGCGCAGGATATCTGTCAAAAGATGTTTGTCCTCATTAGCATAAATCCCATTAATCTGGTTGTAACTGCTCATGATTGCTTTTGCGTGTCCTTCTTTAACAGCTATCTCAAAACCGGTCAGATAAATTTCTCTTAATGTCCGTTCGTCAACAACTGCGTCCATTGCCATTCTCCGAAGTTCCTGACTGTTAACCGCCAGATGCTTCGGGCAGGCATAAACGCCTTTACTCTGTATTCCACGAATATATGACGCTGCCATCTTCCCGGAAAGATATGGATCTTCTGAAAAATATTCAAAATTTCTTCCACATAACGGGCTTCTTTTAATATTTAATCCAGGACCAAGCAGGATATTTACATCCATACTTGCTGCTTCCTCTCCAAGAGCCTGTCCAATCTCTTCCCCCAGATCCTGATTCCAGCTGTTTGCAATCGTTGCTGCTGTGGGGAAACAAGTTGCGTTCAGGGATGCATTCAGTCCCAGATGGTCTCCTGCCCCTGCCTGCTTTCTAATTCCATGCGGTCCATCTGAAAGAAAGATGGACGGGATGGAAAGCCTGTCAATTTCTCTGGTCTGCCAGACAGTTTTTCCACTGAGGATTGCTGCCTTTTCTTCTATTGTCATCTTTTCAACCAATTTTTGCTGTTTCATAACTGTTTTCCATCCCACTTTCATCTTTATTCAGCATTCTTTCTTTTCTTATATTCTCTGATTACCAGTACTTCCATTCCTGCCATGAAAAGTGCTATTACAATGTCGATACCAATTCCTGCTTTTTTCCAGTTTTCCATACCTGTTTCTTCGTGTTCTCCATCATAAGCCCAGCTGCTTACAACTGTATACATGACATTTTTGCAGGCATTTCTCATCTGAAGTACAGATGTCGGATGCTCCGGATTGGCTACATTGTTCTCTTCTCCATTGAATGTGGACAACATTACATCTACTCCATTTGCCAAAGCTGCATCTGCATTCATAAATCCATGACCATTGTTTCGGAAGAAGTCTGTAAGTGCCATTCCCCTGAATCCCCATTCATCTCTGAGAACTGTATTCATAAGGTTACTGCTTTCTCCAGTCCATTTATCTCCAAGGAAGCTCCAGGAAACCATAACCGCATTTGCTCCACCCTGTTTTACAGAAATTTCAAATGGTTTCAGATAGATTTCCCGGATTGCCTGCTCATTTGACCAGACACTTACCATCTTTGCATTTCCCTCATACAGAGCAAAATGTTTGATATAAGAATAAACTCCATATTTTCTTGCTCCTTCTACTGCTTTTGCTCCCATATTTCCTGCAAGAACTCCATCTTCTGAAAAGTATTCATAGTTTCTTGCTCCAAATGCGGTTCTATGAGTATTCATACCTGGTGCATACCAGCCCTCTGCACCCATTTCCTGACTGATCTTGCCCATGCATTCACCCCAGGCCTGTGCAAGTTCCTTATTCCATGTGGAAGCAACCACAACTTCAATTGGAAATCCAATAGAACCAACTCCTGTAAAGTTGTTATTAATTGCTGCTGGTCCATCGAAATCAAGTGTAGCCACTTTTCCCACAGAATCCATGGCTGCTGTCTGATAACCAGCCATTGCAATCATATTTGCCATTTCATCAACAGTAAGCTGATCCAGAAGTTTTTCCCAACGAGGATCGTCATAATCAGCATCACGCATATCAGCTAATGTAAGTCCATTATCTGCTCCCGTTGTCGGCATTACATCCTCATCATTGAGATATGTAGTCTTATCAAAGTTGCTGTTCAGATGATATTCAGAAACATATGGCTCACCCAGCTCTGCAGATGCCGGTGCTGCTGTAGCCTCTTCATAATTTGCAAAATGATCCGCACGTGACAGATATGTTATATCTCCTTTTGCATCTTCAAATACATTTGTTGCTGCAGTATCATCTGATGCTCTTTTATTTTCGCCCTTATATACTACATCTTTATCTGCAGTATAAGTTTTCTGATCCAGCACAGTATGTGAATCGCTGTTGATAGAAATCACATAATCGCCTTTTTCAAGAACATATGCTTTTGCATTATTCTCATCATAAGAGGCCATATCTTCTATACTAAATGTAACTGTAACAGTCTGAGATTCTCCCGGCTGAAGCAGATCTGTTTTTGCAAACTCGATCAGATTTGCAGAAGATTTCTCAATTCCCCCATTTGTATATGGCGGTTTATAATACACTTCTACTACATCTTTTCCGGCAACATCTCCGGTGTTGGTTACTTCTACATCTACAGAAATCTGTCCGTCTTTTTCCTCCAGTTCACCCATTTTCTGTTCAAATTCCGTGTAACTCAGGCCATATCCAAATGGATACTGTACAGTCTTATCGTAATCAATCGCACCTTCCTGTGCAGCTGTTTCATAGTACTTGTATCCTACATAAATACCTTCCACATAATTGGTAAATGCCGGAGCATACACCTGCGCAGTTCCTGCGTTCATTCCTTCAACGGCCATATCTGCCAGATTTGTATACTCCGTTTTTTCTGCATTATTCCACCACGGAGCAGTCGTCATATCATAAATAAATGTATCCGGTGTTTTTCCGGAAGGATTGACTTCACCTGAAAATACTTTACCAAGTGCATTAAATCCCACATTTCCCGTTCCGGGGCACCATACAACAGATTTAATCTGAGGATATTCATCTGCGAAACCAAGTTCAAACTGATTTGCTCCATTATAAACCACAATCACATTATCAAAATTTGAGCAAACCATATCCACCATATCTCTCTCAGTTTGTGAAAGCTGTAAATAATGCTCTCCCTCAGGAAAATCATCATATTCATCTGAATTATTATCATATGCTGCTTTTCTTACATCCATAGGAATATCATTATGACCTTCACCTGCTTTTCTGGAAAGAACCACAACTGCCACATCAGAATACTCTTTCGCACTTTTAATAAGCTCATCACTGTAAGTATCTACAGGTGGCTCCGGTAATGTCCAGCTCTGTTTCTGGATAGACATTTCCGGATTATCTGCACCATAATTGTTATAAAAATCAACCAGTTCCTGCTTAATAGAAAATCCGGCATTTTCAAGTCCCTGATTCAGACTGACAATATCATACAGATCATTAATTCCACCGGAACCAGCTCCTCCGTAAGCCGGATTAATAGATTCCCAGCCAAAAATATTCAGTTTTTTTGTTTCATTTAAAGGAAGCAGGCTTTCATTCTTCAGAAGAACAATTCCGTCTTCCATAATTTCTTCTGCTACTTCCGCAGCTTCTTCATTTGTTTCATCGCTTAAAGTTCCATTTCCCGTTGCCAGTCCAATCAACGTAGACATTGGTCCAAAACAGATCATATTCACGCAGACAACAACTGCAAGAACCATCGCAATCGCAGCTTCTCCTCTTATCAGAAATCTTTTGTCCCTGGACATTCTGCGGCATGCGATCATAATTACGATTCCAATTACAAGTGCTGCAACAATACCGATAATATACGGTTTGCATAATTGTAATACCGCCAGAACATCTTCCATTTCAACACTGATCATTCTCTTTTTTCCTCCTTTGACTCTCTCGTCTTTTTCAGGTATCATTTCCTGTTGGCATTACTATAACATGGTTATTATTTCGTGCCGTTTTTGGCACAAGATGCAGCAAATATGGCACAAAATACCAAAAAAAGTCCACCGGACCTTTTTGTCGTATGCTTGGCAACAAAAATACCCAGAGCATTACAATACTCTGGGTAAAAGAATCTTTAATTCAAACCAGTTCTGCTGTACTCCAAATACTACAGAACCATCATATTTTTCTACAGCTTTACGAATACTCTTCAATCCAAAACCATGGTTTTTACTATCCTTTTTTGTTGTTGTAATCAAATCCTCTTCATTTTTGGAAATTTCTGCTTCACAATAATTCTCTATCTTGATGAACACAAATCCTTTTTGAGCGGATACTGTCAGATGAATCAGTCTTTTTTCCGGATCTGGAATTAAAATTACATGTTCAATCGCATTATCCAAAGCATTTCCAAATATAGAACATATATCTGTTACATGCATATGATCCAATAATTTTCCATCTGCCACACAGGTAATCTGTATATGATTTTTTCGACAATGGAAAATCTTAGCTGCCAAAATCGTATCAAGTACCTGATTCCCCGTTCTGCTTATATTCTCAAAAGCAGCGATTTCCTTTTCCATGGAATCAATCCATTTTTTTCGTTTCTCTTCATCTGATTCCGCACGAAGTCCCGTTATCTGGTGTTTCAGATCATGGTATTTCATTTGTATGAGATCCAGGCTGTCCTGATAATTTCGGTATTGATCATACTGGCTTTTCAGCATCACGTTCATTACTGAAAGTTCTTTCTCGGCAACATACTCACTGATCCTGCTCTGATAAGCATGCAGGATTGCAATTCCACCAAAATCGATCAGTGTTCTGATAGAAAAAATATCTGCACGTTCTCTGCTCGCAAATGGTGCATTTTCATTTAAAAAGCTCAGATTACTAAAAGCAAAGATTGTAACAGCCATGATTGCCGCCGCTGTTACTTCCTTTCCTGTCATCTGTTCA
>ERZ857951.2433-NODE-2433-length-16375-cov-4.514583_pt1 | contig 16375 bp, 12 predicted proteins | sample MGYA00519759_ERZ857951 | MGnify/ENA primary metagenome ERZ857951 (study PRJEB31778, sample SAMEA3449377) | human gut metagenome | biome: human gut; feature: human-associated habitat; material: faeces | place: United Kingdom | collected 2010/2012 ...
CACGCTGCCCGGCCCGGAATCAGGCCCGATAGCGGGCACAGCGGGAACCTGGCGGCGACAGGCCAGCCGCCAGCCCGCTTCCAGCTCCCGCGCTGAAAAAACAGCCTCCTCGGCGGGTAGGGGCAAGGGCGCATCCCGCGGGAAACGCAGGCGGCAGCGGCCGCAACGGCCCAGCCCGCCGCAGAGCGCCAGGGGCCGCAGCTTCCCGGAAAGCCAGAGGGCTCGGGAAAGGCTTTCTCCGGCCGGAGCTTCAATGTCCACGCACGGCGCGGGAATTTGTGGGGCCGTACCGCCGGAGGCAACCTCCGCAACGGGAGAAAGGCGCAATTTCATGCCGCCTACCCTGCCCCAAGGCCGCCGCAATGGCAAGCCGCGCGGGCGCTCTCAGGCCCTGTTGCCGCCCACGGCTCTGGTCAGGGCCTCCAGATCGCCTTCCACGGGCTCGGCAAAAGCCAGACCCGCCTGCGGGCCGTCCGCCCACATGACCCGGGCTTCCCGCCCGGCGAGGGCAGCGTCAAAGGGGTCGGCCACAGCGTGCAGGACAAGGATCTCCCCGCCCTCCAGCCCGGCGGGAGCGTTAAAACAGAGGCGCGCGCCCGATCGGCTGACATCCAGCAGCGCGGCCTCAATCTTCCGTCCGCTGAAGGAAACATGCATATTGTAGGGATCGCGCAACTGGAAACGGGGCTCCGCGCGGCGCTCGCCGCGCATGCCGTCGATGATCTTTTTCAGTTCGCCGGAAAGCGCGCTCAAGTCCCGCACATGCCCGTCGGAAGCCTGCATATTGTCCGTGGTGTCGCGGGCCTTGTCGCTGATGCTCTTGATGCTCTCCAGCATGCGCCCGCCGGAGGCGGCCTGCTCTTCCGTGGCTTTGGCGATGCCCGCCACCGTGTCGGCCACCTGCCGCGACACGTCGAGAATGCGGTTCAGCCGCTCCCCGGAACTGTCGGCCAGTTGCGTGGTCTGGCGGGTCAGTTCCACGGCGCGTTCCGTAGCCGCGCTGCCCGCGTCCACGCCCTGCCGGATGGCCCGCACCGCCGCCGCCACATCCGTGGTGGCCTGCATGGTTTTTTCCGCCAGCTTGCGCACCTCGTCGGCCACCACGGCAAACCCGCGCCCTGCATCGCCTGCGCGTGCGGCTTCAATGGCCGCATTGAGCGCCAGCAGATTGGTCTGGTCGGCGATATCCGAGATCACGGTCATGATCTGATTGATGCTCTGGGCTTCGTCGCTCAGCTTTTCCATGTCGGCGCGCAGAGCCAGGGAGTTCTTCTGCACCAGGTTAATGGAGGAAACCACCTGCCCCACGATGTTCTGGCCGTCCGTGGCCGTATTGCGCATATTGTCGGAACTGGCGGCCGCGTCGCTGGCGTTTTTGGAAATGTCCAGCACGGCCATATTCATTTGTTCCATGGCGGTGAGCGTATCGTGCATGCGTTCCGTTGTTTCGGCAGTAGCCTTGTCGGTTTTCACCAGCACGCTGACCAGCTGTTCGCAGGCCGCATTGGCCGCTTGCAGCAGATCCAGCACCGAGGCGGCCACGCCGCGCATGGTTTCGCTGTTGCGTTTGATGGCTTCCTGCTGCTCAAAAGTTGTGGTGGTGTCCAGCAGAATCAGAATGGCATGCGACAACCGGCCCTTGTCGTCGAGCATGGGCTTGGTAAAAATGTCCGCATGCATGGGTTTGCCCGTTTTCCTCTCGACGACGAAGTCCATGCTGGCGGCTTCTCCGCTTTCCAGGCACCGGGTGATGGAAGTGGAGCGTGTCTCGTCATTGTAATAAAATTTGCCGGACCTCATGCCGATGAAGTCTTCCATCTTTCCCGGATGCTCAAAAGTGCTCAGCATGGGAGCATTGGCGAAAGCCAGTTTGTCTTCCGTGTCGAACACGGCGCAGGGCACGGGCAGGGTCTCCAGCACGCCGCGCGAGAAAGCGAGCTGGCTTTCCAGCTTGTCCAGCATGGCGTCGAGGGCTCTGGACAGCGTGCCGATTTCATTGTTCGAATGGGTTTCAATACGCGAAGCGTAATCGCCGGCCATGACTTTTTGGGCAAAATCGGAAAGACGCTCCAAGGGTCGGCAGATGCCCCTGCGGGCGTAGACGGCTGAAATCAGACTGAGCAGCAGAGTCAGGGCCAGAGCAAAACAGAGGAAGAGGCCGTTACGATCGACGCGCTCGACGCTGGCGGCCACCTGTGCGCTGGTGCGCTTTTCCAATGTGGCGAAAAATTCATTGAGCGGAGCCATGATTTTTTCGGTTTCCGCATTATACGCCGGACCAAAGACCAGCTCACGAGCCCGTTCCATATTGGGTTCGCCCTTGACCGTGTAGTCGCCCTTGGCATCTTTGTAGATGCCTTTGACGGCGTTCATGGCCTCGGTTTCCAGAGCGATCAGCGCGTCGGAAAGCTGGTTGCCTTTTTCAACCAGGGCGAATTCGTCGGCGGTGACTCCGTACTGTTTCATCAGATCGGTAAGCGCGATTTTCTGGCCCGGAGCCACGTCACGGCTGGCCGCGCGGGGCGTTTTGCCCGCCCGCTCGTCCACAATGCCGAAATAGATTTTTTCATACCGGCTGTCGCCGGTAGCGGCGTACTGGCGGACATAGCTGGTGAGCTGCTTGGAGGATTCCATCAGCTCACCGGCAAGCTGGACGGCTATTTCCTTGTTGCGCGCGAGATCCAGATTATTTTGAATGGCGTAATACAGCTGGAAGACAAAATAACCCACAAGGCATGTCAGGATAATAATCCCAGCGTTTATGGCGGATGAGGCCTTGCTGATGCTCATGCATTGCTCCTGAGGCAGAGGTAAATTTTATTACGAAAGTTCGTGTTTGCCTGATAGATCGCCAGAAATCAAAAAAGTTTTAGGGCAAAACCCTTGTCAACCGGGCGATTTTTTAAAGATTGTGGGAAAAAAGCGTTTCGTGTTCCCTTGCCATAGCGGGACTTGACGCGCAAGCCCTTAGGCGGACAAAAAGGTATATAATATCCATTATGGGAGGCCGAGTTTGACAACCATGCTGCACCATGTCGCCGTTGCGGCTTTGTTCCTAGCTCTGTCGGTCGCCTTGCCTTGCCTGGCGGCGGAGGAGAGCGGCGTGCCGCAAGCCCTGGCCTCGTCTCCGGCCATTGACGACGGCGCAGCAACGGTTGCGCCGCCCTTGCCCGCCGCGCGGGAAGCGGGCAAACTGCCCCCCCTGGCGGAAATGATCACCTCGCCCTTCGGGCGGCGGCGTATGCCCGGCTGGCTGAGCCGGCGCGGCATGGTGATGCGCGAGCATTCCGGCCTGGATATCCGTGCCCGGCTGGGCTGGCCTGTGGTGGCTTTTGACGGCGGCATGGTCAGCCATGCCGGGCCGCACGGCCTTTCCGGCATAGTGGTGGAAATCCGGCAGGATGACGGCATGACCGCGCGCTATGCCCATCTGCAGAAGGTCCTGGTTTCTGCGGGACGGCGGGTGCGGCGCGGCGAAGCCGTGGGCCTGGTGGGCTGTACCGGCAGGACCACGGGCGCGCATCTGCATTTCGGCCTGCAAAACGCCAAGGGGGAGCTGGTGGACCCCCTGCCGTATCTGCGCAGCGCCGAGCAGTTGTTGCGCCCCGCGCCCGGGCAGATTCCCGCTGAACTCACGCCGCAGCAGTGCGGCCCGGTAATCCGGGGCCGTAACGGACGGCCCGCGCGTATAGGAGACCTCAAAACACTGGAGAATTACAGCCCGCCGCCCATCCCTGCCTGGGGCGAAGGGCGGTAGCGGCATCCGGTGTTCCCGGCCGCCAGCCTGAAATTTCGTCTCCTCTTTCTTTACGCCTGTTTCGCCGCCCCTCGCCGTTTCCGTGCGCCGGGGCGGCGTTTCTGGTTTGGTTTCCGCGCACCGGCAGGCCGTCCTCCGCCCCGCGCGCCGGATTCGTAAAATCTCTTTCTGGCCCGGACATTGCATATCTACTTAACGTTTGGCCGGCTAGGCCGGACAAAGGGCTTTTGTTGGACAGGTTGGACAAGGCGGTTCGCGCCCACATTCTTGGAAAATGGCGTTGTGGGCCGCCGCGGACCGCTTCACGCAGGCCATATGGACCGTTTTGCGCAACCTGTTGTTCTGTATAATTGTTATACAGGTGGCAATAATTTTTACAGTCACCTGTATAGACCAAACAATAAGGATACAAACATGACCACTCTTGGTACGAGATATCCCACCTTGGCGTTTATTTCCGGCGGTGTTGGCGAAGCGGATGACGGCATCCCGCCGCAGCCCTTTGAAACTTTCTGCTACGATTCCGCCCTGTTGCAGGCAAAAATTGAAAACTTCAACGTTATCCCCTATACCTCGGTTCTTCCCAAGGAACTCTACGGCAACATCCTGCCCGTGGACAAAGTGGAAAAAAACTTCAAGCACGGCGCCGTGCTGGAAGTGATCATGGCCGCCAACGGAGCGCGCATTGAGGACCACCGCGCCATTGCCACCGGTCTCGGCATCTGCTGGGGCAAAAAGGACGGCAAGCTCATCGGCGGCTGGGCCGCTGAATACGTGGAATACTTCCCCACCTGGATCGACGACGACATCGCCAAATCCCACGCCGAAATGTGGCTGAATAAATCCCTCAACCATGAACTGACCCTGCGCGGCGTGGAAAAGCACAGCGAATTCCAGTTCTGGCACAACTATCTGAACATCACCAAGCCCTACGGCTACTGCCTGACGGTCATGGGCTTCCTCAACTTTGAATTCGCCGATCCCGTTGTGGTGAAAAACTAAGAAAACCGCTCCGGCCTGTCCGTGAGCCTTTGTGCGCCCGGCCCGCGACGGATTGTTAGCGTGGGCCGGGCGTTTGTTTTAGGAACTTTTGCCGCCGCCGGGCGGCACGGCTCCGACGCAGACCCGATCCGGACTTTGTTCCGCCCGGTCGGCCTTTAAGTAAATTATTTCCATGAAGCCACGCCGGCACAAGGGCGAGGTTTAACATATAGAGGATAGAGCAATGGCGCAAAGCACAACCAAAAAACTCGGGGTCGTGGCGCTGGCCAGCGTGGTGGTCAGCTCCATGGTCGGCGGGGGCATTTACAGCCTGCCGCAGAATATGGCCGCCGCCGCTTCCGTGGGCGCGGTACTCATTGCCTGGGTGATCACAGGCCTGGGCATGTATTTTCTGGCCAATTCCTTCCGCATTCTTTCGGATATCCGCCCGGACCTCAAAGCGGGCATTTATATGTACGGGCGCGAGGGTTTCGGCCCCTTTGTGGGCTTCCTCATCGCCTGGGGCTACTGGCTTTGCCAGATCTTCGGCAATGTGGGCTACGCCGTCATTACCATGGACGCCCTGAATTACTTTTTCCCGCCGTATTTCCAGGGCGGCAATACCATCCAGTCCATTATCGGCGGTTCCATCCTGATCTGGATGTTCAACTTCGTCGTGCTGCGCGGCACGCATCAGGCCGCCATCATCAACACCATCGGCACCATCGGCAAGCTGATCCCGCTGTTTATCTTTATTATCGTGATGGTGTTCATGTTCAATATCGACAAGTTTGATTTCGACTTCTTCGGCAAGCTGGCCGTGGACAACGGCCACCACCTCGGCGGCCTGGGAGCGCAGGTCAAGAGCACCATGCTGGTGACCCTTTGGGCCTTTATCGGCATTGAGGGCGCGGTGGTGCTGTCCGACAAGGCCAGAACCCCGGATGACGTGGGCAAGGCCACGGTTATGGGCTTTCTGGGCTGCCTGGTGGTCTACATTCTGCTGTCCGTGCTGCCGTACGGCTTCATGACCCAGGCGGAACTTTCCGCCGTGCCCACGCCGTCCACCGCCGGTGTGCTGGAGCGTGCCGTGGGTCCGTGGGGAAGCTGGCTGATGAATGTGGGCCTGATCATCGCCGTGCTGGCCAGTTGGCTGGCCTGGACCCTGATCACCGCTGAAATGCCGTATGCCGCGTCCAAGAACGGCACCTTCCCCCGCCAGTTCAGCAAGGAAAACGCGGCCGGGGCGCCGTCCGTGTCCCTGTGGGTCACCAGCCTGCTGATGCAGCTGGCGCTTCTGCTGGTTTATTTCTCCAACAACGCCTGGAGCATGATGCTGAGCATCACCGGCGTGATGGTGCTGCCCGCCTACCTGATTTCCATGCTCTTCCTCTGGAAGACCTGCGAGGACGGGCAATACCCCCAGAAGGCCCCCACCGGACGCGCCGCGGCCCTGGCCTGCGCCGCGCTGGGCACGCTGTATGGCTTCTGGCTGATCTACGCCGCCGGTCTGCACTATATGCTGATGGCCATGGTGCTGATCGCCCTGGGCATTCCCGTATACATCTGGAGCCGCAAGCAGCATCCGGATCAGACGCCGCTGTTCAAGAACTATGAAAAGGTCATTCTGGTGCTGCTGGTACTGGCGGCGCTGGTCGCGATCTATCTGTTCGCGCGCGGCATCATCACGTTGTAACCTCTTGCCTGGAACGGAGACGTTCCCAGAAGGAGTGCCATATATGTCAATAAAATGGAAACAAATCGGCGGATTCGCCATAGCGGCCTTTCTGTTTGTGGCCGTGCAGTCCCAGGCCGCCCAGGAAGACAGGGCGGCGGAAGGCCAGAAGCTGTACGACGACCTCTGCGCCATCTGCCATACGGAAAAACCCGCCAAGATGATGGGCCAGCCCGTGGACGGTCTGGTCGCCAAGATGAACAAGGTGAAAAGTCTGACTCCGCCGCCCAATGAGAAGGTGGAGCAAATGCAGGAAGCGCTGAAGCCGCTCTCCGATCAGGATCTCAAGGATATTGCCGTGTATCTGAACGGCCTGAAATAGCCGTTTGACGAAATAACTCATAGAGAGCAGCCCGGAAAACAGCGTCAATCGCGGTTTTTCGGGCTGCTTTTGTTTGCTGTGGAACGTGCCTGTTGCGTGCTTATGACGACATCCGCGCCGTGATTGAGGGCGCGCCTACGCGGATGGAGACAGAAACCGTTCCGCTTCCGCCACGGCGATGCGCCGGACCAGCTCGTCCGCCAGCGCGCGTGAGGACAGCCGTTGCAGGGCCTCATAGTCTTTTTGGCGTTCCCACGCCGTTTCTCCGTCCTCGTAAACATCCTCCGTCTGTCGCCGGAACCGGCAGGGACCGGCCCCGCTCAGAATCCATTCCGGATTGACGTTTGCCACACGCAGCAAGGTCAACAGCCATTCCGCCGGGATCATGCCCGTGCGCTTGGCATTGGTTACGGCAGAACGGCGCACGCCCAGATAAGCGGCAAGCCCGGTCTGGCTGTGCGTGCCGGTAATCTGGTGAATACGTTTAAGTTGTTCGATGAATGGGGATGGGTTTTCTGCGTATATCATTACTTCACTACCAGATAACTGATTAATTTATTTTGATAATTGTGCCTTTACATCTATCGGTCGAAAATTATTTTCTGACCTGGCTTACCTTATTGCGGGTCTGAAAAGTGCCTTCCTTGTATCGAAGATCTACTTGATAATAAGATAAGCTATGCTTTGATTTGTAAATCAAAATCTAGGCTTGGTAAAGATGTCTGGTTCATGTTGTGCCCTACAAAAGAAAGTTACCCTTCCTCTCCGGAGGGCGGCATGAACGGTAATAGCTTAATTTTGCTTGGAAAACGAATCAGGGAATTGCGAGTAAAACACGGCTTGTCGCAGGAAAAACTTTCCGAACTGTCCGGCATCAGCTCTCGCCATATCAGTGAAATGGAGCGGGGAGAATCGAATCCGAGTTTTCAGGTCATGGAACAGCTCACTTTCGCCCTTGGCGTCTCAATGAAAGAATTTTTTGACTTTGAACACCATGCGGATGACGAGGCAATCCGTGACGAATTGTGTCGAATGCTTGTCGGGTTTTCGCGTCCCAATCTGCAATTGGCCTACAAGTTGCTGCGAGAGCTGTCTGACGGCTGACTCCGTATTGTGCCGCATCTCAATAGGCGGAGCCCTTTATCATTATATCCTCCGCGACTGCCCCAAAAAAGAGGGCGTCAGCTCCCGCGCGGTTCCCTTCGCTCCTTTCCTCGCTTCGTTTCTGACATGCCGACCGATACCGGCAGTATTCCGCCGGGATGGCGCTCATGCTTTTGGGCGTTGACCACGTAGAGCGGCGCGCGCCTGAAGGACAAGTGGCAAGCTCGGTCCGTCGATGCGTGCGATTTTGTGGATACATTGTGATTTCATGGAGTTATTACCGTATAGCGTTCATCAACAGGCAATGCCAAAAAGGGCAGGCAAATTTATAAAAGATCATTTATTCCTTTTTGGGATATTTTTCAAGGTACTTTAGCCTCATCCCAAAAAGGGATGATCGTGAAATCAGTTTTTACTAGAGAATACGCCGCATTTCTGGAGGTTCTTGTCCAAGCTCGGAAAGGGCAAAACCTTAGTCAACAGGTCATTGCCAAACGTTTAGGAAAGCCGCAATCGTTTGTATCAAAATATGAAAATGGTGAACGGCGGCTGGATGTTATAGAGTTCTTTGCTATTGCCAAGGCTTTGCAAAAAGATCCCATTCCGTTGCTGAAAGAGTGTGGGTTGCTTTAAACTCAGTTGACAGGCAAGGGATATTTTAAGGGACACGCTTTATTTTGCGGCAAGATAATGAACAGCAAATATGATGAAAATAATTTGGCAAAAACCTTCATGCCTGCGGTGCTCAGACGGTATCGGGATGCGGCCGGACTTTCCCAGCGGCAGCTCGCCGACAGAGTGGGCATAACCAAAAGTTATGTCTCTTCTTTGGAGCTCGGATACCGTGCGCCTAATCTCAATCTGCTTATCAAGATCGCGCGGTCGCTGGAAATACGCCCCGGCGAGCTGTTGGATGCGCTGGTTGATGAGGCTGAAAAAAATTAGCGTGACATGGGTACATCTGCATGGGGATCATGCAATGATGGAGGATTCATGCCGGGATACTGCAAAGCTGACGCTGAGATTTTGAAACAGTTTGGTGCGGCTCTCGGAGCCAAACGAGAGGCATTGCATATTTCGCAAGAAAAGTTGGCGGAGAGGGCGGGCCTTCATCGAACATATATTGGAGGTGTCGAACAAGGACGCAGGAATCTGGGCCTTCTGAATATTGTAAAGATTGCCACGGCCCTTGGCGTAAATCCCGAAGAATTTTTTATTGACTGCGACTGTATGAAAAAAATGTGATTCTCGTGGTGATATGTGAAGTTAACGAGATTTACAAAAATGAGTGTGAAGTCAGTTTTTGCCAAAGACTATGCTATAATTCTGTCGTTTTTTTGCACAAAACTATCTGCTGATTGCGAGCATTGATGCGGAAACAGGTGTGCTTTGGTATGACCGCTTCCCCTCCTGCCCGGCAAAAGCTCCTTACTCATCAAGGGATGAGCAGAGCAATTTTTTCTTGTGACACCGCTATCCTTCGCACCAATTCATCAGCCAGCTTGCGTGAAGGTAGCCGCCGAAGCGCCTCTTCATCCACTTGGCGCTCCGTGAACTCCGCACCCGTTTCATAATGCCCATCTTCAATCGGCTGCACCATAAAGCATGGTCCAGTACGTGTGAGTATCCATTCAGGATGCACATTTTTCACCCGCATTAGAATGACCAGCCAACCGGAGGAAATTTTACCGCGCCGCTTGGCGTCGGAAATGGACGATGCCTGATGCCGAAAAAGTCAGCCAATTCGATTTGCGTACGTTTGCCGGTGATGAGCTTGATACGCTCCATTTGAGTATCGAAATTCTGATTTTACACATGAACCTCGCTATGCTTGGTTTACGAGTTCGACCTACTATTGATAGTCAATCGACCTACAATAGAAGGTCGATTTTGTAAAGAGGCATTGTATGTAGGGGGAATGAAAAAGAAATATGACGAGGACAAGTTGGCTAAAACCTTTATGCCCGCCGTGATCAGGCGATACCGCGACGCGGCAGGTCTTTCTCAGCAAGAACTTGCAGACCGAGTAGGGATCGCCAAAAGTTATGTATCCTCGTTGGAGCTTGGCTATCGCGCACCCAATCTCAACTTGCTGGTAAAAATCGCAAGTTCGCTTGGAGTTCGGCCGGGCGAATTGATAGACGCGATGGTCGACGATGCCGAAAGGTCTGTTCGCTAAATTCACTTGAGCGCATAACTCTCTAGAGAAAAATAATCAACATTATGAAACTATTGCAGTTATTTTTATCGTCTCCAGGTGATTGTCGAGACGAACGTGATGCTGTGCATGAAGTCGTTAGGAAGATTAATGCAGATTTTGAGTCAGTTGGTGTTCAGATCAAAATTGTGGCGTGGGATAGTGGTTACGGTGTCCCTCTTGAGGCAATGGCTTCCCCGCAGGCGTCTGTTAATAGCTATCTGCCAACGCCGGAAGATTGTGAAATTTTTATTGGCATTTTTAAAACTAGATTTGGCTCGCCAATATTGGATACGACATTGCGTAAAGAGAACGGAGAAATGTTTCATTCCGGAACAGAATACGAGTTTGATAGAGCGTGGCGAGCAAGACGCAGAGGGGCATATTACCCTGAAATATTTATATATAGAGAATGTAGCAACATAAAAGCTTGTCTCAGCGATGAAGAAAAACAGCAACTTGAGCGTCTTGAATCTTTTTTCTCTTCTCCTCCTTTTAAAGAAAAAGCGACTTGGATTGGTTCGGTAAATTCCTTTGAAGGTACAAGTGAATTCGTACTAAAGATTACTAGCCAGCTTCGCATTATTGTCGGTGAATACGTCGCAAATCGTGGTCTGGTCATTAAAGATATCGTCAAAGACAAGGCCAAATCTCTTATAGCTGATGCTGGCCCCCGATATACTCAAGAAATTCACGTTGATTCTGAAATCAACGACCTTTTTGAATGGCTTCTTGCCTCCAACAAGGCAATTTTCCAACTTGATGAGAAAATGAAAAACTGTTGGGAAAAAATATCCAATCTTCCCGATGAATTAGAAAAAGAATATAAAACATACCTATATGGAATAGGAGAAAGTCTCAGCGAGAATAAATTTTTTGGTTCCGGCTTCTCCAATGAGAAGGCTATGACCAATAAACTCATCAACATGCAAGAGGTTTGCAGGGAACAGATTGATAAGTATTCAAAAGAGCGCGCTCTAGAAGAAGCAAACAAGACGACTATCAACAGTATGTACGGTGTCATAAGCGAGATAGGAGAAGTACTCAGCCTTCTTTATCGATTCGGGCGTCCTGCTGAAAAGAGGGTGCTCTTGCTGGTTGGAACTGCCGGCCAAGGCAAAACACACACTCTTGTTCATCAAGTAAATAAACTCGCACAGGAGGGTCAGCTCGCTATCGGAATTTTATGCCAGACTCTCTCGCTGGCTTCGAATTTAGATACAGCACTCGCACAAAAAATAGCTCCGGCAAGCACTTTTGATGAAATATTGGATGCCCTAGAAAATGCTGCGGCTGAAAAAAACTCTCGTGCGTTGATTGCAATAGATGCGCTCAACGAAACTCCGAACAGAAAACGATGGCGACATGAGTTGCTAGGGATATTGCAGAAGATTCTAAAAAGACCTCACCTTACGGCTACGCTTAGTGTGCGGACGGACTATAGGGAAGATGTTCTGCCGACTATGCCCGACGATACCACCCCTTGGGCAGAAGTTTACCACCCTGGATTTCGAGGGCTGGAGCCGGAAGCGCTCCAAGCTTACTGTTCTTTCTATAATGTGAAAGTTCCTCTGGCGCCTTTTATAGGTGAAGTTAGCAATCCACTTTATTTACAACTATTGATAAAGACTTTGATCACCAAAAAAGAAAGGCTCCATCACTTCCCCTCATGGCTCGAGGTTTGGGAGAATTTGATTGAACGTTTAGAAAATGATGCGAGGGGGAAGCTTGATATCGAACCTTCCAGGAAGGTTGTAATAAAAAGGATTCTGAATCGAATTGCCGGGACAATGCTTGATAGCGGTATTTTTTCAATAACAAGAAAAGAAGCTGATATTATAGCGGATGATATAGTTGCTTCGAAAGGCGTCATAGATTTTCTTTGCTCTTCTGGAATATTGATGAGCCAACTTGATGACAATGATAATGACTCTATACAATTTGCATTTGAGCGCTTAACCGAGACATTTCTGGTCGATTGTTTACTGACTCGTATTTTTGATGGAAGTTCAAGCAAAAAAGATAAAAAGTCGCTGTTTATCGAGGCAACAGGACAAGGTTCTTTATTGGGATTTCTTAGAGATGATGGCAACAATTTAAACACTTATGCGTTAAAATACGGCATGTTGAAGGCTCTGTGTCTAGCGACGCCAAAACATATTGGAGCAGAGCTGCCAGAACTTCCGTGGTTCGACGACGCAGACTCCCTTGAGAACTCAAGATGGGTCTATGATTTAAGCCATGCTTTTTGGGACAGTTTAAACTGGAGAAGTACGCCGGATGAATTTGGATGTCATAAAAAAAGATTGTTGAGCCTTTGTTCTAGAGTTAAACAACTTGGAGCATACTTGCATCGCTTTGATCGTCTGATCCAGTACTCCATGTTGCCTGACCATCCGGTTGGAACAGCATTTGACTTGCATTCTCGGTTATTAAAAATGAAGAGTCCCGGTGAAAGGGATGCCGTTTGGACAACGCTCATTACTGAACTTTGGCTCCAAGAGTCATGTACATTACGCTCTTTATCGGAATGGGTTCTCAAAACAGATCTTTCAGGACTCTCCATTCGTTCTGCGCTACCAGTCGCTCGTATGCTCGGGTGGGCCTGCGCCGTTTCACAAGAAAATATGCGCCTTAAGTGTATGCAGGCGTTAACTAAAATCTTGGCCAGTTGTCCAGAATGCACTCCAATAATTTTGGATGATTTTTTATTATGTAATGACGCGTATGTTGTTGAAGGCGTCCTTATCGCAGTTTTAGGGAAAATTCAATTTTCTGTAGACAGTTATGCTGTCGATTCTGCTCAATATATATACGATAAAATTTTTAGAAATGAAACCCCAGCTTGGTGTCACATCACAATACGACACTACGCAAGGTGCGCGATAGAGCATGTCCTCAAAAACAATGTTGTGGAAGGTATAGAGATTAAAAATATTACTCCGCCATATAAAAGTTGTCTGCCATTAGATGATGTTCCAGATAAAGAAGCCCTTAATAATTTGGATAGCTCACGGGGTTATGGACGGATTTTGCACTCTGCACTCCACCATGATTTTTTTTGGTATGTGATGGGCGGAACTTCTGGAGGAAAGCCCTTTTTATCAACCCCTCTCCCTCACTCTCGAGAGCCAACTCGCAGTTATGACAAGGAAGATTATCCCTCCTTAGGTGGTGCGAAAAAAGGTATCTTTGACATTCCCCTTGCTGCTCGATTTGTGGTGAAAAATTGCTTAGATCTTGGCTGGACGTCCAACCGTTTTGATTCATTTGATGAACGACTTGCTGATCATTTCTCACGTATAGAGGGTTACGGCAGAACCGAACGGATTGGTAAAAAATATCAGTGGATAAGCTGGCATACAATGCTGGCCTTTCTCTCTGATAACTACACTATGAACCCACACTATCGTGATAAGCAAATCGTCTATAATTCTCCAGAGCAAATCGGGTACGTTAAGCTCTTTGATCCGCTTACTTGGCTAACCCATGCAAGCTATTTAATGCCCACAACTGCGCAATATTTTATGAATATTCCAAATTTGCCGTCGTGGCCGCTACCCTCGACTAGCAATATGAAGGAATGGGCGCGCTCTTCCTCCAACGATTTAAGCCCGTCTGACGTTATCCAAACATGTCCGTTTCTGCCCACAATGTGGGGCGAAGGGCCATGGCTTTCTCTTTACACTGAGAATGCATGGCGCCAACCTGCGCCACCCGGACACTGGCGAATGAACGAGGAATTTTTTGCTGATCTTTGGGTGCAAATTGTGCCAAGGCTGATCTATTCCCAAGATCTCCCTGTGCTGCTGGAAAAAATGAAATTGAAGAGAAATCAGGAAAAGGTGCAGGAATGGGGCAGGATTTCGATGCCCGAAAAGTGGGAAGGCACCTTGGCCTCGTGGCAAAATCTAGATGGCATCTTTAGCCAAGGTATTGCAAAAACGCATGATACAGATGCGTGGCTTCCTGTTCCATCAATGTCCCTGCTCGGGCAATGTGGTCCTTGTGGCGATGGAGAAGAGGATAGTGCCGTTCTTTTACCATTGCCTCACCTTTTTAAGAAATGGGATCTGACCTTGGATGTGGCCTCTTGTGCCATCAGACATAATGATGATGTTGTTTTTGGTCTTGCTGGCTTATTCAAGAAAAACGCCCTTTATGCGCACATTGAACGTTTAACAAGATTGCTGGAAACGTCTGGTTACAGGCTTGTTTGGCTTGTTCGCGGAGAGAGGAGGGCTTTTCTGGATATTTATTCTGCTAATCAGAAATATGAAGATTTCGTATGGAACGACTATCACTATATCTTGTACTTGGGTGATGACGGTAGCCCTAATGGTGCATTTCGATCATGCAAATACCTGCATGAGGAAAAACGATAAATATAGGCCTAGTTAGCAAATTTTCATTGCCCGCAAACCGTTTGGCTTTTTTGAGTGCGCGTTTCTATCCTGATAGGCCCCAATCTATCACTCAAAAACAGGGGACATAGTGGGGACAAAATCCGCCCCAACAGAAAAAGGACTTGCGGCATATACCGTAAGTCCTAAATTCTGGTCGGGATGAAAGGATTTGAACCTTCGACCCCTTGAACCCCATAATCGGGCATCAGTAAGCCGGACATAAGCCAGCCAACCTTCCGGGAAATGCCCCCGTATATTCCGGTTCCGCCGCTATACATTTTAATACACCCCGTATATCCCGCTCAAATCTCATGGGTCAAAATTTCCAGCACTTCCTTATCCTCAATGCCCAGATAGCGCATGGTGACACTAGGTGATGAGTGATTGAAACGCTTGCAAATCAGCTCAAAACCCACCCCAAAATGTGTCCTCTGAATATACCCGAAGGTTTTCCTCAGAGAATGCGCCCCGTAATTTCCGTCCAGATGAATCGCCCGGCACCATGATTTAATCATCCGATTAACGGTCATGATGGTCAAAGGCTTCTGGTGCCCCTTTGTGGACTGGAAAAGGTAATCATCATCCAAATGGTCCGAAGCCTCCAGATGACCTCTGAGAGCCTTGTAGACTTCCCTGTTAATATAGATGGAGTTGAGCTTTCCGGTTTTTGACTCACGGATTTGGATGGTTTGACCGGGTTTGACGGATTTGACATCCGAGATTTTGAGCCTGAGCAAATCTCCGGTTCTGATGCCGTTGTTGATGCCCAATGTGAAGAGCAGCAGGTCACGTGGTTTTGCGGCCAACAGCTTTTTAATGGATTGGATATCCGCCATTTGGCGGATGGGCTGAACGAGGGTTGAGGAACCGGGCTTTGGGTGATTGGGGTTTGGCATGTGACCACCTCAAATGTTAAATTAATAAGAAAAATCAATATATTGCTTAACATGGCAAGTACACAGTCCGGAATGAATCTGTTTAAGTTGTTGAGATGATAAGGCAAATATTGCGAAGTTAAGTTGTTTTAAGAACTTATTTAATTAAATCGGTGAGTTATATTAAAATTGATGTTTTGAACCGGGAGCAAATTTGGGGGGAATACTCTTGAAGTTGGGAAAATCCATGCGTAAATGGGGAAAATGCATCCATATTTGATTGAATGTTCAATCAATTGCCCTGGCTGTAAATGTAAAATGGGGGGAGTAAAAATCAAGATTTGAGCAGTTTATAATTAATATGATTTGAGAATTGGATATTTGGAATTATGAATTGTTTTAATTTTAAAATCCCTGCGGGATTTAACTTCAAATTTGAAAAGCAGGCTTTTCAAATTCTCAGTTTGTATTTTAATTTAAAATAATTTTATGGAGTTGTATTTTGTGAAATTAAGAAGAAAAAGTATATTCCATTTGTTGAATATTATTTATTGGAAACTGGTTTCCAAAATTAATAGATTGGAGAAAAATTTAAAAATAATAGGAAGTGGAAACTTGTTTCCGATAAATAAGATTCAAGAGAATGAATAAATTTGGTTTTGGATTTTTTGTGTGCATAAAGTTTGGAAATGGAAAAAATTTTGTGGAAAGAGTGGCAACTGAAAATTTGGATAGTTTTCTATCAAAATTTGAAGTTAAATCCCGTAGTGATTTTAAAATAAGTGGAAAATCGAGATTTAAAATTTATAAAAATATTTTGTGCACAATAAAAATTATGAAAATGAAATTTTATGATGATGATAGAATGACAGATTTTATAGCAAAATATTCTTATAATATATTTAATGGCTCTAATTTTTCCCACCCCAAAAAGTGTCATAACTATCATCACTAATAAAAAAGGGAGGCTCAACACCTCCCAATTCATGAAAAAACAA
>ERZ857951.2458-NODE-2458-length-16218-cov-11.146198_pt1 | contig 16218 bp, 10 predicted proteins | sample MGYA00519759_ERZ857951 | MGnify/ENA primary metagenome ERZ857951 (study PRJEB31778, sample SAMEA3449377) | human gut metagenome | biome: human gut; feature: human-associated habitat; material: faeces | place: United Kingdom | collected 2010/2012 ...
GCGTATATCGTTTGTTTGGTACTCCTTTTGGCATAGCAAAACACCCCACTTGTTAAATAGTATATCATACTGTCTAACAAATGGGGTGCTGTTCAATACCAGCCAATGCCTATCCACTTCACAAAACTGCTCAGATACAATTTGGCGCATAATAAGCACTGCAGGATTCGTTAATTTGTAACGCAATCTATAAAAAGGGGAGTGAATGTGATGACTCTCAGAGAATACGCGAAGCTGATGAATGATACCGCGCTTCAAGGCAGCCTTTCGAACGAGGAATATAATCGTCTGTATAAACCCCTATTGGACGGCATTCAATCGATGATTCCGCCAATGCTATTTCGCTATCGTTCCTGTAATGAACTTTCTCTTCAAGCCCTTTGGGATGATAAAATCTGGCTTTCCAAGGGAAATGTCATGAATGATGATTATGATGCGTTGCTGTATTTTGATAAAGCAAAAATCACCGCGCACGTTTTACAGGCTATAAACGAATTTTCACGGCTCGCTTCGGGAAAGGTTTCCTGGGAAGAACTTCCGCAGATAGTACAGCACTTTTTCCCGCGTGAAGTTCTTTGCCAGATGATGGAAGCCATTGCGCATATTACTGTAGGAGATATGGAATCTTATTTACGACACTTTGAAGCATTTTCTCGAAATGCTATTAAAGCATACTCTCCGAAAATTTCGGTTTTAACGCAAAACACATTAAAATTCGCCTGTTTCTCTGATACGATTACATCTGCAAATATGTGGGGACATTATGCATCCTCAAGTACAGGATTTTCCATTGGATATAACTTTCGAGGCTTTCCATGTGTTGATTCTGTAGGTGAAGGAAGCAGTGAGTTGCCCACTCGATGTGAATTGTTCCCAATTATTTACCAATCAAAGCGTTACGACGCAACGCCTTATGCCGAATGGCTTTTAATATGTTCTCTTGTAAACGACTATTTTAAGACATTTTCTAGTCAGGGAAACATACTTGATGCAGCTAAAATCCTTCCGTGCCCCGATATGCTTGCACCTACCAAAATAATGATACATAAATCCACAGAGTGGAAATCCGAGCATGAATGGCGTCTTATGGGGGCTTTCGCAACACCCGCGCTACTTTCAGAAGAACACACATTTGTAAAGAAAAAAGCGTGTGCTATCTATCTTGGTAGAAAGATTTCTCCTATATATGCGCGTTTGCTTTTGGACATTGCAAGAGAAAAAAGAATTCCTGTCTATAAAATGTTTATTAATGCAAACTCGAGAAATTATCACCTAAAGCCACGTTGCGTATTTTCACCAGACGGCGCTGAAAAAGTCTATCCGTTGACCACCAACTGACCACCGGCAGTGTTTTTGGCTGTCTTCGGTCAGTTTTTATCGTTGACACATTGTTTTATATTGCTTGTGATAAGTGTGCCAGAGTGATGCAGAACCAACAAAAAATTACTATATATCATCGAGTTATGTGCCGCGTCGTAGTTCTCCGACCCGGAAGGCCAGAGGTTCGAATTCTGCCGGTCGCACCAAGAGCAGCACCTTATGGGGTGCTGCTCTTTTTGTTATGCGCGAATTTTATGGAGCAGTAAAAGAGGGGGCTTCGAACAGCCCGTGCCCCGCGCTTTGCGTCCCGCGGGGCAGAAACACCCCGATGGGGCGTTTCTAGGGCGCGGCTCGGCGAATTCCTTCGGGCGCACTCAAAAACCTCATTGCAATGTGTTTTTACAATGAGGTTTTTTCTTTAATGTTATTCTGGTTTTAGAATCATTTTAGCCGCATATCATCTGCCGCGTCCGTGTACTGACCTTTTGCCTGCCGTTCGTTTCTCAGCCGATTTAAATTATCGAAACATTCGCTCTATAAAGCAATAAAATAGCAAGCGCATCATCGCTGGTTTTCCTCTTCTCAGGGGATCCATGTGCAACATAAAGCGCTTGCTATTTTCATTTTACTTTTTTTCCGTTAACTCTTTCAACAATGCCCGGCACCCAATGTTGACATCCTGCCAGGTGGCTTCAAAATCACCGGTATACCACGGGTCAGCCACATCGCCGCTTTGCCCGGCGTGCGCCAGCAGCAGCGAGCACTTTCCTTCCGGGTCGCCGCCGCAAATGCGGGCCATGTTGCTCAGGTTCATCCGGTCCATTCCGATCAGGTAACCAAACTCCTCATAATCCTTGCGGGTCATCTGCCGGGCCGCATGTCCATCGCAGCGGATGCCATGCTCCGCCAGTTTGCGTCGGACCGGTGGATACACCGGGTTGCCCAGTTCTTCCCGGCTGGTTGCTGCGGAAGCAATCACGAACTCATCTTCCCGCCCCGACTGTCGCACCAAGTCTTTCATCACATACTCTGCCATCGGGCTACGGCAGATATTGCCGTGGCACACGAATAATATTTTTGTCATCCCGTCATATCCTTTCAAATATCTCGAAGCCGCAATATTACTGTAATCCGTTATTTTATTTTTTCTTTTCAATCTTGTTCCCAAATTACGCATTTTGCCATAAATTTCCATTCAAGTTACTGGCAAATGGTGTAATATGTAATACATGGTATAGCAGCTGCAGCAAACCTCCACCTGTTTATCCCGGCATTCTTCTTGCCCCGCCCGCCGCCAAAAGCTGCCTACAGGATACCACACGCAGCGCTAAATCACAACCAGATTCCCTGCACCGCCCCGTTTTCTGCAAAATTCTCTTGCAAGGTTTCGCACCGCCAACTATAATGTATTTATATATTATAAGTAAAGGTGCATGGCACAGCCGTTTTCCGGGCTTGCCGGGTGCTTTGGATTCCAAACAGAAAGGGGGCCGCCCGATGCCTCGCATTGCCGTGGTGGATGACCAGCCGGATATGCGGCAGCAGCTGTGCAGCATGATTGACCAATACAGCCGCGAGAACAACTGTATGCTGGAAGTTACCACTTTTTCGGACGGTGCCCAGATCATAACCAACTATTGCAAGGGGTTCGACATCATCTTTCTGGATATTGAAATGCCGGAGCTTGGCGGCATGGACGCTGCCGAGCGCATTCGCACGGTGGATCCGGATGTGGTGCTGGTGTTCGTTACCAACATGGCGCAGTACGCTATTCGCGGGTATGAGGTCGACGCCCTGGATTTTGTGCTCAAACCGGTCAATTATTACCAGTTCAGCACCAAGCTGGCCCGCGCTTTGCAGCGGGTGCAGCGCCGCAAAGGCGGGCAGATTGCATTACAGACCGCTGGGGGTGTGCAGCTGCTGAACACCGAGGACATTTACTGGCTGGAAACGCGGGACCGTATGCTGCATTACCATACCTCCACCGGGGTATGGTCCGTGCGTTCCAGCCTGCAAAATGCTGAAAAGCAGCTGGCCCCCTACCACTTTGCCAAATGCAACCAGTGTTACCTTGTCAATCTGCGGTATGTGCGGGCGGTCCAGAACGATATGGTCCAGGTTGGGGAGGACCGGCTGGAGATCAGCCGCCGCCAGCGGGCTGCCTTCCTGGCTGCGGTCGCCGCCTATGTTGGGGGTGCCATGTAATGCTGCCAAATCTCCAACAATTTCTTTCTCTTCTTGTCTGTGGGATACAGCTTTGGGGCGCAGCACTGACCTACTGGCTCCCGCTCCGGCACTCGCCGCACTTTTGGCAGCGGGCGCTGCTTTGCCTGATTCCCTCCATTCCCCTTTCCACATTTTTATTATGGGCGGATCACACGCCTTTCTCGCTGTTCCTGCGGGCGGGGGCGTATATTCTGTTTTGTATGTGGATGATTTTCGCTTCCCACAGCTGCACCCAGTTGGACTGGTCCGGCGCCAATTATTGCGCCATCTGGGGAATTTTGAGTGCCCTGACGACATTTGAGTTATGGCAGCTTCTTGTCTGGTGCCTGGCACAGGTAAACATATTCCTGCCATTGGATCAGCCCTCTGCTTTGCTGCTGCAACTGCTGTTTTTTGCCGCTGCGTACTGCCTGCTGCGGGTAACTGTTGCCCATTCCATGCCATATGAAGGCAGCTACCACATCGGTCCCCGCCAGCAAATCAGCGCTATTATTCTGGGCGGCATGTTCGTTCTGCTGTTTTTAACAATGCAGACCGTCACCAACACCGGAGTATCACGGGAAACTTCTATCTTCGTTGTTGTCCCCCTGGCACTCTGCCAGCTCTACTGCATCACCCTTTTATATTTGCAGACTGAGCTGTTCAAAAAGGCGGCCATGGAAAAAGAGATGAACTCGCTGAACATGCTGTATGAACGCCAGCGCCAGCAGTATCAGGTGGCCAAGCGAAACGTACAGATCATCAACCGCAAATGCCATGAGCTGAAAGTTCAGATCGCTGATCTGCGCCGCATGGCCCCCAACGCCGCGCTGCAGCAGAGCCTGAACGAAGCCGAAGCCGCCGCCCGGCAGTATGACGCCAGCACCCAGACCGGCAGTGAGGTTTTGGATGTTGTGCTGACCGAAAAGAGCATGCTGTGCGAAGCCCACCACATCAGCATCAACAATGTAGCGGACGGTACCTGCCTGCACTTTATGGATCCGGCCGATCTGTACGCTCTGTTTGCCAATGCACTGGATCATGCCATTGAGTTGACCCGCAAGCTGCCGGAGCCGGAAAAGCGGATGATTGACCTGCTGGTCTGCAGGCGGCAGGGGTTTGCTGTTCTGAATATCATCAGTGCGGTGCCCGATGGCCCGGATCCTGGCCGCGAAACCTGCGATGAGTTAAAGATCGTCAAGCGCATTATCCAGAAGTACAATGGTTTTTTGACTACCGAATCCAACGGTGGATTTTTTGCGATAAAAGCCGTTTTCCCGGTCCAATAAAGTTCCCTCAAAATTTCAGGTATAAGATTTACGCCCTTGCATTTGTACATATTGCACAAATGCAAGGGTTATTTTTTTGTCAGGCAAAAACCGTTTATTCCACGCAAATGACCGATTATGCAAAACCCATTGCGACCTTTTTCGCTGTTCGTTACAATAATAACAGCAAAAAGAAAGGATGGCTGCGCCATGCGAGAAATCACCAAAATCATGAAGGGTTGGGAATTCACCGGCCCCGACGGCACCACCACAACGGTGGACCTGCCGCACACCTGGAACGCCCGCGACGGTCAGGACGGCGGCAATGACTACTGGCGCGGCACCTGCATCTACCGCACCCGTTTCGCTGCTCCCCAGTTTAACACCGCCTCCCATCAGGTCTGGATTCAGTTTGACGGCGTCAACGCCAGCGCCCATGTGGTTCTGAACGGCTCCCCCGTCTGCAACCACGACGGCGGCTACTCCACCTTCCGCGCCAACATCACCGAACTGCTGCGGGATGAAAACGAGCTGACTGTGGAAGTCGACAACAGCAAAAACGACCGCGTTTACCCCCAGAAAGCTGACTTCACCTTCTATGGCGGCATCTACCGCGATGTCAGCCTGATGGTGGTCAGCAAGAACCACTTCGCCCTGGATTACTTCGGCGGCCCCGGCATCCGCATCACCCCCACTGTGCAGGGCGCAGATGCCAGCGTTCAGGTTACTACCTGGCACGACGGCGAAGGCGAAGTGAGCATTGAGTTGCTGGACGCTGCCGGCAACACCGTTGCCACCGGCAAAGGCCCCGACATCACCCTGACCATCTTCAACGCACACCTGTGGAACGGCGTTAAGGATCCGTACCTGTACAGCTGCAAGGCCCGCCTTGTGGTGAACGGCACGGTGGAAGATGAGACCACCACCCGCTTTGGCGTGCGCAGCTTCAAGGTTGACCCCAAGAAGGGCTTCTTCCTGAACGGCAAGTCTTACCCGCTGCACGGCGTTTCCCGCCATCAGGACCGCAAGGGCCTGGGCAACGCCATCACCCGCGAGATGCACGACGAAGACATGGCCCTGATCAAAGAGATCGGTGCCAACACCATCCGCCTGGCTCATTATCAGCACGACCAGTACTTCTATGATTTGTGCGACGAGGTCGGCATGGTTGTTTGGGCCGAGATTCCCTACATCAGTGAGCACATGCCCAACGGCCGCGAGAACACCATCAGCCAGATGAAAGAGCTGATCATCCAGAACTACAACCACCCCTGCATCGTCTGCTGGGGCGTTTCCAACGAGATCACCATCTCCACCAAGGACAAGAAGGACATGCTGGATAACCACCGCCAGCTGAACGACCTGTGCCACGAGATGGACAAGACCCGCCTGACCACCCTGGCCTGCTACGCCATGTGCGGTCCCTTCAACCGTTCGGCCCACATTACCGATATGGTCAGCTGGAACCTGTACCTGGGCTGGTACGTTCCGGGCTTTATCCTGAACGACCTGTGGATGGGCTTCTTCCATCTCTGCTTCCCCAACCGCCCGTTCGGCTACAGCGAATACGGCGCGGAGGGCATGCCCAACCTGCACAGCACACACCCCCACCGCGGCGACCACACCGAAGAATACCAGGCCAAGTACCATGAGTACATGCTGCGCTGCTTCAAGCGCCACCCCTGGATGTGGGCCACCCACGTTTGGAACATGTTTGACTTTGCTGCAGACGCCCGTGACCAGGGCGGCGAGCCGGGCATGAACCACAAGGGCCTTGTGACCTTTGACCGCAAAACCAAGAAGGACAGCTTCTATCTGTATAAAGCATGGTGGAGCGATGAAGCCTTTGTGCACATCTGCTCCAAGCGCTTTGTGGAGCGCACCGGCAGCACCGCTACCGTAAAGGTTTATTCCAACCAGAGCACCGTTGCCCTGTATGTAAACGGCAACAAGGTAGGCGAGCAGACCGGCGAGCATGTTTTCACCTTCAAGGTTCCCCTGAACGGCGAACTGCACATTCAGGCCGTGGCTGGTGACCGCACCGATGAGTCCGTCATCCACCATGTAGATACCCCCAACCCGGAGTACAAGCTGCACAAGACCAAATCCAAGAGTGCAAACTGGGTATAATCTATTTTGAACACTCTGTATTTTGTTCTTGCTTAATACAGTTTGTTATAGAGCATTTTCTAACAGGAGGAGAACACAATGAGTAAGAAACCCAAAGTTGGGATGTGGTCCGGCCTGACCGCCGTTACCGCCGTCCTGACCGCAGGCGCCATTGTAGGCACGACGGTTGCGTTCCATTATACGACCACCGTTAATAACTACCTGGACGCCGACACCTACAAGATCATCAAGGGCGACAGCGACGAAGACACTGAGTATTTCAAGAGCGATTTCACCTCTGATGAAGAGCGCGAGTCCTATGAGGCTGAGCTGTGCGCACAGGTTGAAGCCGAAGGCGCAGCCCTGCTGAAGAACGACAACAACGCCCTGCCCCTGGCAAGCGGCGCAAAGGTCAGCCTGTTCGGCCACGGCTCCGTGGACCTGATGTACGGCGGCACCGGTTCCGGCTCCGTTGACACCAGCAAGGCTCCCAACTTCAAGCAGGCTCTGGAAGATCAGGGCATCCAGGTCAACAGCACCCTGTGGGATCTGTATTCTTCTGACGATATGATGAAGAACTACAGCCGCATCACCCCGGCTGCCATCTCCGATACCCTGGAAGCCAACACCCAGTACGCTGTGAACGAAGCTCCCTGGAGCAAGCTGTCCAGCGCCGAGTCCAGCTTTGCTGACTACGGCGATGCTGCTATCGTCGTGTTCTCCCGTTCCGGCGGCGAGGGCGCTGACCTGCCCAGTGGCGAAAACGGCACCAATGATTCCTGGATCAAAGGCCAGGAGGGCGACGGTAACTACCTGGCCCTGTCCGCTGAAGAAAAGGAACTGCTCCAGAACCTGAAGACCCTGAAGGACAACGGCACCTTCAAGAAGATCATCGTTCTGATCAACTCTTCCAACGCCATTGAGATGGATTTCCTGAACCCGGAGATCTGCGGCGAGGATTACGGCATCGATTCCGCTATGTGGATCGGCGACGTGGGCCAGACCGGCATCAACGGTGTTGCCCAGCTGCTGGCTGGCGAGGCTACCCCGTCCGGCAGCCTGGTTGATTCCTACCTGTATGACAACATGGCCAACCCCGCCATGTACAACTTCTACACCCAGGCTTACCCCAACGCAGCAGATTACAACCTGCTGACCGATGGCCCTGATGTGCAGGGTATGTACAGCGTGTATCAGGAAGGCGTCTACCTGGATTACCGTTACTACGAGACCCGCTACGAGGACGCTGTTATGGGCACCGGCAATGCCGGCGACTACAACTGGTCCACCACTGTTGCCTTCCCCTTCGGCTATGGCGACAGCTACACCACCTTCGAGTACAGCGATTTCAATGTGACCGAGTCTGCTGATGCTTTCAATGTCACCCTGAAAGTCACCAACACCGGTTCCACCTACTCCGGCAAGGAAACCGTTCAGCTGTACTTCCAGAGCCCCTACACCGATTACGACAAGGCCAACGGCATCGAGAAGGCTTCTGCCGAGCTGTGCGGCTTTGCCAAGACCGATATCCTGGCTCCCGGCGCTTCCGAGACTGTCAACATCACCGTTGACAAGAGCGAGCTGCGCACCTATGATGCCAACAACGCCAAGACCTATATTGTTGACGCTGGCGACTACTACTTCACCGCTGCCACCGATGCACACAACGCTGTGAACAACATCCTGGCTGCCAAGGGCTACACCGTTGAGAACACCGATGGCCGCATGACCGCCGATGGCGACGTTACCCTGACCTACAAGTGGACCAACGCCGCTCTGGACAGCACCACCTACGCCACCAGCGAAACCGGCACCGCCATCACCAACCTGTTTGATGAAGCAGACCCCAACAAGAGCAGCAGCGAACCCGGCGAAGTTACCTGGCTGAGCCGCTCCAACTGGGTTGCCACCTTCCCCACCCAGCCTGTTGTGCTGAACGCAACCCAGACCCTGGCTGATCACCTGGCTTTCACCCGTTACGACGGCAGCAAGGCTGACAGCGTTGAAATGCCCACCCTGGGCGCTGACAATGGTCTGGCTCTGGTTTCCATGATCGGTGCCGACTATGACGATCCCCAGTGGGATACCCTGCTGGATCAGCTGACCTTCAACGAGATGGTCAACACCATCACCCTGGGCTTCCACAACACTGCCGCTATTGAATCCATCGGCAAGACCCGTACCAAAGACGAAAACGGCCCGCAGGGCCTGACCGCAGCACTGACCGGCGGCGCTTCCGCTATGTGCTACACCTCCGAAGACGTTATGGCCGCCACCTTCAACGTTGACCTGATCAACGATGTGGGCCGCTGCATTGGCGAAGACTGCCTGGCCATGGGTTACTCTGGTCTGTATGGCCCCGGCATCAACATGCACCGCACCGCTTACTCTGGCCGTAACTTCGAGTACTATGCTTCTGATCCGTTCGTTGCCGGCACCATCTGCGCTGCCGAAGTCAACGGCATCCAGTCCAAGGGCGTTTACGTTTACCTGAAGCACGTTGCCCTGAACGACTCTGAATCCAGCCGCCGCGGCGTGAACACCTGGCTGAACGAGCAGGCTGCCCGCGAAATCTACCTGGAAGTTGCCGACAAGGCCGTCACCGATGGCGGCGCCTGGAGCGTTATGTCCGGCTTTAACCGCTGGGGCGCTTACTGGTGCGGCGCTTACGATAACCTTCTGACCGGCTTCCTGCGCGGCGAACTGGGCATGCGCGGCATGATCATCACCGACTACTCCGGTTCCAGCAAATACATGGATCTGGCCGATGGTCTGATTGCCGGTTCCGATATCTGGGATAGCCCGGACCCGACCATCCACACCACCCTGGCTCCGAAGTACGAGAACGATGCTTACATCGTGACCGAAATGCGCGAATCCATGCACAAGATCCTGTACACCGTTGCCAACTCCAACGCTATGAACGGCTGGTCCTCCGCTGACCGCCTGAAGGTCATCACCCCGTGGTGGAAGACCGCCCTGTACGCTCTGGACACCGTTCTGGCTGTTCTGACCGTGCTGTGCATCTGGCGCCTGGTTGTTGCCATCAAGCGCAAGAAGACCTGGACTGCTGAGCAGGCTGCCAACACTGCAAACGCTCAGAATCAGCAGTAAGGTTTAGGGCAATACCGCATAATTCTAAGTGCCGATACGGCGAGCGAGGTGCGGCAGATGCTAAGCCAAAAGCGCAGATAATACTGGATGTCTTATCGAGCATTTTGGCAACGCAGATGCCGTGCCGCAGCCGCCGGAGCGGTGCTTAAGCCGTAAGGCGGGAATTGTGCGGTGTTGCCTTAGCCTCCGCATCTTCCCCCTTTTAAATCGTTTATGCCCCCGCCCGTTTCGGGGCGGGGGTCTTTGTTATGAAAGGAGAATGCCTCCATGAGTGAACAAAACTCTGCGGCGTCTGCCAGCGTCAACCGCGCCAAGCCTTACCAGCTGATGCTGTTCCCGCTTAACAATGGCGCTACCAACGTGTACTATGTTCTGGTGCTTTCCTACATTGCCACTTTCGGCAGCAAGGTTCTGGCCCTGAGCATGATCTTCGCCTCCGTGATGGTCACCGGCATGCGCCTGTTTGATGCCATTACGGACCCAATCATCGGTGCCCTGATGGACCGCACCAACGGCAAGTTCGGCAAGTTCCGCCCGTTTATGGTCATCGGTAACCTCATCATGGCTGTCAGCATCCTGGTGCTGTACTGCCTGACCCCGCTGATCCCCGCCTCCATGGAATGGGCACGTTATGTTGCCTTTGTAGCCCTGTACGCCATCTGGGTCATCGGCTACACCTTCCAGACCTCCTGCACCCGTTCCGGCCAGACTGTTCTGACCAACGATCCCAAGCAGCGCCCCCTGTTCACCATCTTCAACACCGTCGGCTCCCTGCTGGGCATGGGCGCCATGCAGTTCTTTGCCCCCATCCTGGCCAAAAACTATGAGGGCGGTTACGCTTCCGCCGGTTTCTTCCGCACCCTGGCTCCTGTCGGCATCGTGATCTCCATCGCCCTGACCATCCTGGCTGTCATCGGCATCTGGGAAAAGGACCAGCCGAAGTACTTTGGCATCGGCGGCCAGAAAACCGAAAAGATCAAGGTTGCCGAGTATGTTGCCATCATCAAGGGCAACAACCCCATGCAGCGCCTGATGGTGGCTGGTGCAGGCTGCAAGCTGGCACTTTCCATTGCCACCAACACCACTGTTCTGTGCATGCTGTACGGCTGCATGATGGGCAACTATGATGGTCTGTACCTGCCCATGATGGTTCTGGGCTATGTGTTCAGCGTTCCCTTCTTCCTGCTCACCGTCCGCACCAGCCAGAAGAAAGGCCAGAAAGCCAGCCTGATGCGCTATGTCAGCGTTGCGCTGATCTGCTACATCGGCGTTCTGGTGCTGCTGCTCCTGTGGGGCAAGGGCGATGCCTTCACCCTGTCTCTGATGTCTGACGGCAAGGTTTCCATCAACGTTTACACCATCCTATTCATTGCTTTGTTCGGCATTGGCTATGGCGCTTATTACGCTACTGCCGATATGCCCATCCCCATGGTTGCCGACTGCTCTGACTACGAGACCTACATCTCCGGCAAGTATATCCCCGGTATCATGGGCACTCTGTTCAGCCTGGTTGACAAGCTGGTTTCCAGCCTGTCCGCCACCGTGGTCGGCGTGGCCGTCAGCTTTATCGGCCTTGACAGCCTGCCCACCCAGTACGACCCGTACACCCCCGGCATGAACGTGGTTGTTATCGTTCTGTTCTGCGTCATCCCCATGATTGCATGGTCTGCTACCCTGCTCGCCATGAAGAACTACAGCCTGACCGGCGAAAAGATGAAAGAGATCCAGGCCGTCAACGCCTGCCGCCGCGACGCTGTTGCGGGCGGCATGAGCCTGGAAGACGCCATGCAGAAATGGCAGACCCTCGACCAGCTGCCGGCCCAGTACCGCGCAAACTAATTTTTCTGTTTTCTCCTCCTCTGATACCGGTTTGATTGCGCTGGTTATTTAACTGAAACACCGGGTGCCATATGGCGCCCGGTGTTTTGTTTTGCCGCAAATCAAACGTTTCTATTCCATCAAAACAGCAGGCGGGATCCCTTCCTCAAGGGGGCGCCTGCTGCTGTGGCTGTATGTTGCAGGAGAGAGAAATGCAAGAGAATCTTAATGATAACTGTCTTGTTTTACCGATACATCATTCAGCCACATTCCCGGCCTTTTCTTCTGCGTTAATACGGTCGATTTTCTCCTTAATCATATTTCCAAAAGTCTTATCGTCTAGTTCTACACTTTTTTCTGTCGCCACAGATTTGTCAGCAAATACATCAAAACATATGTTCTTTATATGAGATTGTATTAAAACAGAAAGCCTCCGGCTACTCGCACAATGCAGCCGGAGGTTTTCTGTTAAATTCCCAATCCATCCAAAATTGATGACAAAGTAAGGAGGCTTGTGTTAGAATAAAACCAGCTTATGCTTTTTCGCTCTGCATGGCGGCAGTCAGCTTTCTGGCGGCGAACACCAGCACAACAGCGGAGGTGAACAGGCTCTGGATCCAGACGCCTGCAAGCACAAGCAGGATTTAAGGCAAAAATCCCGCTGTGTTTATAGAAATAGACTACATTTTCGACTTTTCAGATACACCCTAGACTATTGCCAGCTGAGGATGGGAAATTATCATGGAAAAAAATCTTACAACCGGCAGCGTGTTCAAAACCATTCTGACCTTTGCCCTGCCGTATCTGCTCTCTTACTTTCTGCAAACGCTGTACGGCATGGCTGACCTGTACATCACCGGCCGGTTCTGCGGGGTGGACAGCATCACCGCCGTTGCCAACGGCAGCCAGGTCATGCACATGCTGACCGTTATCATTGTTGGGCTTGCCATGGGTTCCACCGTCATCATCGGCCACGCCGTGGGGGCGGGCAATATGCGCGATGCCGAAGCCGCCATCGGCAACACCGTCACCCTGTTCATGGCGGTCTCCCTCGGTTTTACCGCCGTGCTGGTGGCCGCAGTGCGCCCGCTGGTCGGCCTGATCGGTGTTCCGGCAGAGGCCGTTCCCGGCACGGTGCAGTATCTGACCATCTGCTTCATCGGCATCCCGTTCATCACGGCATACAACATCATCAGCTCCGTCTTCCGCGGTTTGGGGGATTCCAAAAGCCCGATGTACTTTATCGCCGTTGCCTGCGCCGCCAATATTGCGCTGGATATTCTTTTCATCGGTCCCATGGCCCTTGGCCCGGTGGGTGCTGCGCTGGGCACTACCCTTTCGCAGACCTTGAGTGTTATTGTTGCCTTGTTCGGCATCCGGCGGCACAAAACCGGCCTGCGGCTGAGCCGCCAGAACTTCCGCCCGCGCAAAGGCGTGCTGGGCCGTATTCTTAAAATCGGCCTGCCGGTCGCTGTGCAGGACGGCTGCATTCAGGTCGCGTTCATCATTATCACCATCATTGCCAACCACCGCGGCCTGATTGATTCTGCCGCCGTGGGCATTGTGGAAAAAATCATCAGCGCCATGTTCATTGTGCCGTCCTCCATGCTGGCGACGGTATCGGCGTTGTCTTCCCAGAACCTTGGCGCAGGCAAGCCGGAGCGCGCTGCCCAGACCCTGAAATACGCCGCCATGATCGCCACCGGTTACGGCATTGCCGTAGTATTGGTCATTGAGCTTGTGGCCGAGCCGCTGCTGGGGTGCTTCACCACCGACGCCGCCGTGGTGCTGATGGGCTGCCAGTACATCCGCGGTTATATTGTGGATACCATTTTTGCCGGGATCCACTTCAGCTTTACCGGGTATTTTGCCGCCTGCGGCAAGTCTTACATCGGCTTTCTCCACAACATCATCGCTATTGTGCTGGTGCGCGTTCCGGGGTCCTACCTGGCTTCCCGGCTGTTTGCCGGAACCCTGCTGCCTATGGGGCTGGCCGCACCGGCGGGTTCGCTGTTATCCGTCATAATCTGCGTGGCGGCCTACCGCTGGATGAAGCGCCGCGGCACCCTGTATACTGCCGCCTGACTTTTCCCCAAAGGAGCATCCGCCCATGTACGTTTTTTCTCTTCTTCAGCATTCCCACTTAACGGTGTAGCTCAAAACAACGAAAATAACGCATATTCCGCAAACACAAAATTGCTTCTGCCTTTGCAGAAACCGGTTGGATTTTCGGTGTTTCCGGTACACCTTCGTTCTCTCGCTTACCCGCGGCGCTGGCGCAAAAACTTGCCAATGCTGCGCTGCAATGCGGCAAAATCCACCGGCTTTGCAAAATGGCCGTTCATCCCGCTCTCTGCAGAAAGCCGCTCATCTTCCACAAAAGCATCGGCGGAAAGTGCAAACATCAGCACGGTCTTGGCGTCCGGGCGGTTCATGGCTTCTTTTTTCGCGTAAATCTGCTACAATAGAACCAGCATCAAAAAATGTATCATTTTTGCCCACTGCTGGAAAGGAGTTTGCTATGGCCCATACTTTTTCTTGTTCTGCCGATGCCCCGCTGGTGCACACCACCGGCGGCTCAGTGCGCGGCTACCGTTTTGACGGGCTGGATATCTTTAAGGGCATCCCTTACGCCAAGGCCAGGCGCTTCCACGCGCCGGAGCCAGCTGTGTGGGACGGCGTGCTGGACGCCACCAGTTACGGCTATGTCTGCCCTTTGCTGGAAATGCCCAAGCCCAACGGCGAAATGCTGGTGCCCCACCGCTATTGGCTGATGGACGAAGCCTGCCAGAACCTGAACATCTGGACCCCCGCGCTGGATGACGCCCACCGCCCCGTGCTGGTGTGGCTGCACGGCGGCGGATACTTTGCCGGTTCCTCCATTGAGCAGATCGCTTACGAGGGCGAAAACATGGCCCGCCTGGGGGACTGCGTGGTGGTTTCCATCAACCACCGGCTGAACATCCTGGGCTATCTCGACCTTTCGGATTTTGGGGCGGAATACGCCAATTCCGGCAACGCGGGCGGGGACGATATCATCGCCGCGCTGCGCTGGGTGCGGGATAATATTGCCGCGTTCGGCGGTGACCCCGGCAATGTGACAGTGTTCGGCCAGTCCGGCGGCGGCGCCAAGGTGACCACCCTGCTGCAGACCCCCGCCGCGGACGGGCTGTTCCACAAAGGTATTGTGATGAGCGGCGTTCTGGGCCGCCTGGCCGACTGCACCGGCAGCGGGCGGGACTGCGCCGAAGCTCTGATGGCGGAGCTTGGCGCGGCAGATATCGCCGCACTGGAAACGGTACCCTATGCCGCGCTTGCCGCCGCTTATAATAAAGTAGCCCCCGCCTTGAAAGCAGCCGGAAAAAACACCGGCTGCGCCCCACACCCCAACGCCTTTTATCTGGGTGACCCGCTGAAAAATGCGTTCCGCCCCGAAACCGCCCGCATTCCCCTTCTGGTGGGCACCGTGTTTGGCGAGTTTGCCGCCTTCAATGGCTTCGGCCTGAACAAAGCGCAGATGAGCGCCGCCGAGGCCGAAGGCTTTGCCGAAAAAATGCTGGGCAAGCAGACGGCGGGTGCCCTGCTGCCGCTGTTCCACGCCGCCTACCCCGAACGCAGCGCCGCCGACCTGCCGTTTTTGGATGTACTGTTCCGGGAGCCGACCATGCGCTATATCCGCCGCCGGGCGGAAATCGGCCCGGTGTGGAGCTATTTCTTCAATCAGGATTTCACCATTGAGGGCGGCCGCGCCCCATGGCATTGTTCCGATATCCCGTTTGTTTTCCATAATACTGAGCTGGTGCCTTCTGCCAACATTTCCGGCGTGACCCCGCAGCTGGAACAGCAGATTTTCGATGCCGTTCTGGCCTTTGCCCGCACCGGAAACCCGCAGCACAGCGGCATTCCCACCTGGCCCGCCAGCACCCCGCAACAGGAAAACATCATGCTGTTTGATTCCGCCACCCGCCTGGCCCCTAACCATGACAAAGCCCTGATTGCTGCCGCGCTGCCCGCCATCTCTGCCTTGATGGCACGCAACTTTGACCCCGACAGTATCCAGCACTAATATAGAATAAAATAATTCGGCATCTTCCGCTTCTTCTGCATCTTCGGATTCTCAGAACAATTCTGTGTCTGAACAGCAAACCTGGTCCGAAAAATCCCCGGACGGCGACTATTACATTGAAGTGTATGAAAAAGACGGCCATGTGTACCGCGTGGATGATGACACCATGCTGTACTGATTTTTATCGATTATCCCCCGCAACACAAAAGGCATGCACCGCCCCGGCTGAACCTCTGTTCAGTTTCCGGCAGTGCATGCCTTATTTGTAATTTTATCGTTTAAGGCAATACCGCATAATTCTAAGTGCCGATACGGCGA
>ERZ857951.2462-NODE-2462-length-16206-cov-7.755062_pt1 | contig 16206 bp, 16 predicted proteins | sample MGYA00519759_ERZ857951 | MGnify/ENA primary metagenome ERZ857951 (study PRJEB31778, sample SAMEA3449377) | human gut metagenome | biome: human gut; feature: human-associated habitat; material: faeces | place: United Kingdom | collected 2010/2012 ...
ATGACTTATGGTTTTTCTATAAAGCTAAAAAAGGGGAGTTCCGTCACGGACGAAGATCCGGGCAGAGCTCCCTTTGGTTTTATCGTATACAGTTATCAAATAAAGAATAAAAGTTTTGCAAAACAACCACTACAAAGCTCAAATCGTAAGCGGTCAACTGCTTTTGAAAAGAGCCGGCAAACAGCACCCACATCCCCATGGGCATCCCGGCATATTTCATTGTCTGTCTCCAAATCCGATCTTCACGATCTGCATTTTCATCCCGTTGTCCCCGACCCTTGCAAGAAACCGGAAAAAGCCGCTGACAGAAGGGTCTTTCAACTCGTTGTACCCCAGCATATAGCCCCGACTGGACACTTGCAAACGGCTGTCCCATGGGGAAAGCTCGCTTTTCGCATCCGAAACCGCGAAATATGCTCCCACATCCTTGATTTTCGCCGTCCTGAGCCACGTTTTGGCGATCATCTTTACCGCCGTGCGGTTGGCGGCATCGAACACCAGCACCCCGCCGGGAAAAGCATCTGCCATCCCCTGCACCAGTGCCTTGACCTGCTGGGTCAGGAAGTAATAGAACACCCCGGAGGCAAAGAATACCGCCCCGCCGGAGGCATCGATACGGTCAAACCATACGGGATCTTTCAGGTCGCAGGGGATGTTTTGCTCCCGCTCCCCGGCGGGCAGCAGCTGCTGCCGCAAGGCAATCACATCCGGGAAGTCCAGATTGTAGATTTTGCATCTGCCGTTGTCGCAGGCTCTGCCGGTGTTGTCCAGCCCGCAGCCCAGATTGACCACCGCCGCGCAGGGGTGGGTTTTCAGATAATCCCGCACCTCCCACGCAAGGTCGCACTGCCGCATGGCCACCTCCAGCGCACCGAAACGCTGCATCAGGCTGTGGGATTTTTTCTCTGCCACTGAAAAGTCGTAGTCGATCTGATCAATCAGGCGTACCGCCGTTTCGTCCCGATAGAGGTTTGGGTACAGTTCCGAACACAGCTTCCGGGAATATAACGGGAGAATCAGCGTTTCCTGCACAGTGTTTCTCTCGATTTTGTATTTCATATCAGGTTCTCTCACTTTCTGATAAACGGCAGTTTCGGCATACTGCGCCCACATGGTCGGTGTCCTGATAGGTGATGAGGATGTGCCGGATGGAATGCGGGTCGATCCCCAGCCAATTCATCTTCTCTGCTAGCCGGTCATAGTTGTATCCGGCATCGATCATAATGGTGGTATCACCCTTGCGGTAAAAGAAGATATTTGCCACCCACTCCCGCACACAGGCGACATTTTCGTCGATCCAGCCGGTGTTCAATGGTTTGAAAATCTCCTTGCCCCGGTACATCCGGCTCATTGCTTTTCTTTGAAATTCCGTGGCTTTTTTCGACATGATCGCACCTCATTTCTGTGCTGTAACGCACAGCCATCCCTTTTTGTTTTTGTGGCTCTGAATCTTACAAAATCCTGCTTGTTCCAGATACTCTTTCAGTGCAGTATCCGTATAGATGACCATGCCATCGATGATCTGCGTCCATTTGTCGTCTTTTGCTGTTTCGCCGTTTGCTTCGTTACAGATGAAAAAAGTCCCGCCGGGCTTCAGCACCCGATAGACCTCTCTGAAATTCTGCGCAAGTTCCGGCCAGAAATAGATCGTTTCAAATGCGGTTGCCACATCAAACTGCTCCGCTTCAAACGGCAGCTCTGCCACGCTTGCCTGCTGCACATTGCACCTCCCTTCCGCAATGGCACCCGCATTGACCTTTCGCGCTTTTTCTACGCTGACAGCCGAGTAGTCAATGCCATGTACCTTTCCCTTGGGACACAGTTTCAGCAGCTTTTTGATGTTCGCCCCACCGCCGCAGCCGCAGTCCAGCACCATGGCATCCGGGGCAGGCTGTAAAAAGTGCAGCCCCCATTCTGCCATTGCGCTGTGTCCAAAGTTCATCATGGCAACCATGATCTTCCCGCCAAGGCCTGCAGGCTTGCGGGTGTTTTCAAAAAAGGACACAACTCCACCCTCTTTCTGTTTCCCGTTCATAATGCAATGCTTTTTACCAGATGCGCCCACTGTTCCGGGTGGCAGGCCAGCAGCTCCTCGTGCTGCAAGTTCTGCTCATGAAGAACCGGATGTACAAAATGCTGCTGATACCGGGCACGGTATTTTTTGCCCATTTTCAGGGCGTAGAAGATATGGATCTGGGTGCCGGGCACATGGATATTATCCGGCAGCGGGGTGATAAGATCGGAATAGAACTGGTTTTTACAGCTCTGCATGGTCACATAGGGGCGGGCATCGCCGAACATTTTCAGAAAGGCTTTGACATAATCCCCCGACTCTTTGGCATGTTTTTCCAGCTGCTTTTGGAGAAATTTTGCCTTAAACTTTCCGTCCCGAACCACAGGGTAGATCAACGGCAGCAGAAGATTTGTCTGCAAGCTTGCCGCCAGCGGCGATGCCTGATCCAGGTCGGAGCTGCCCAGAATGCCGTAGTCCATGTGGATGTTCTGCCGTGCCGCCAGCAGCCCCACGAAGGAGCCGCCCAGAGAGCAGCCATAGGCTGCCCGGATGTGACCACCGCAGTGGTTCTTGAGGTAGGCTTCGATCTTTCTGGTTTCCTCCAGCATGGTGGAAAATTCGGTCTGTTCGGTTTCGTCAAAGCCATCGTAGCTGACACACAGCACCCGGAAGCTGTCTGCCAAAAGCGGAATCACTGCACCGAAATTGCTTTTCCAATGGCAGCAGGTACCCGGCAGCAGCAACAGCACCGGGGCATCCTCTGCACCAAATGTGTAGATTTTCATCGTGATACGTTCCTTCTGTTTTTTCTGCCCGCAAATGGAAGAGACGTGCTTCTTCGTGCAGAGCAGAGCCACAAGTTAGATAAAGCTAACTTTTAATCTCGTAAAAAACCGCTACTCAGCGGTCCTTCTGCAAAAATAATACGCCATGCTGTTACCTCTGTCAAGAAGTTTAGGCATTTTCGGCCCCCCAAATCGTCACCCCAGCGCCACATCCAGCACCATCATCACGCTGAAGCCTACCGCAAAAAACATCGTGCCAACGTTTGAGTGCTGTCCCTGCGACATTTCCGGGATCAGTTCCTCCACCACCACATACAGCATGGCTCCGGCAGCAAAGCTGAGCAGATAGGGCAAAGCAGGCACCACGATGCCTGCTGCCAGAATCGTCAGCACTGCCCCAATGGGCTCTACGATGCCAGATAGTACTCCGTCCCAGAACGCCCGGCGTTTTGGCATTCCTTCTGCCCGCAGGGGCATGGAGATGATGGCCCCCTCTGGGAAGTTCTGGATGGCGATCCCAAGGGAAAGTGCCAACGCTCCGGCTGCAGTGATCTGAGCAGTCCCGGCAAGATAGCCAGCATAGACCACCCCCACCGCCATGCCCTCCGGGATGTTGTGCAGCGTCACTGCCAGAACCATCATAGTGGTGCGCTGGAGTTGGCTTTTTGGCCCTTCGGCCTGCAAACTATTCTGGTGCAGATGCGGAATTAGATGATCCAGCAGCAGCAAAAACAGGATGCCCAGCCAGAAGCCCACCGCTGCAGGGAAAAACGCCAGCCTGCCCAGATCTGCAGCCTGCTCCATGGCCGGGATCAACAGACTCCATACCGATGCCGCCACCATCACTCCGGCTGCAAAGCCGGTGAGGGCACGCTGGATGCCATCGCTCAAAGACTTTTTCAAAAAGAACACACAGCCCGCCCCAAGACTTGTGCCCAGAAAAGGAATCAAGATTCCCCAGAATGCATCTTGCATGATATAGTACCTCCCTGTGGTTAAGTATAACTAACCACATAAAAAGTATACTGCTCTCTGGCAAAAAGGTCAAGCGCTTTGCGGCATACGATTCAGCCGGTAGATGTTGATGCTGTTCACCAACAGCGTATTGCCTTGCGGCCAATCATCGCCATCGAACGAGAACGGACGCTATACCGCGAAAGCCGTGTTGATGATACGGCAACCTCGCTTGCGGAAAAAATCGTAGATACAGAAATCGAGAATGTTTACAGTACCCCTAAATAGCAGAACATTTCCCAAAGCCATAACGGAAAATTCCGATAAAAGGCCAGCGGCGGCTTTCGCAAAGAAAGCCGCCGCTGTTGTCAAAATGGATACTCTTAGAATTTTCCGCCGGAGCTGCCGCCGAAGCCGTCGCTGTCGGTACTCGAGCCGCTCGAGCTGCTCGAGCTGTCGTTCTTGACGGGGTCGTATTTTTCGGTCTCGGTGGTGTGGGTGTAGGTGTCCTCCACCACGGACAGCGCCAGACCCTCGGCGGGCATGTAGGCGTTGGCATGGGTCTGCTCGTTGGCAGTTTTCATCTGCGCATAGAAGATGCCGCAGACAATACACGCTACAGCCAGCGGAATGACAAACACAAACACCCACTTGATCCAACCTTTGGCGGGGTCGTTGCCGCTGTCTAGCGGTGCACCCTTTTCGGCATAGAAATCAAGCGTGTCAGCGCACATTTCTATGTAGGTTTCGGAGGCCTTGTAATACGTTCCGTCCGAGAGCATCGGCACGATCTTATCTTCGATCTGCGCGATGCGGTAGTCGGTAAAGGCGGTCACGCCGCCGCCGTAGGTGATGGTAACATAATCGCGGGAATCCAGCGCAATCAGGAACAGGATACCGCTTTTGCCCTCGCCGTAGCCAAGGTCATAGTCGCGGTACCAATCCTTGGCAAACTCGCGCACGTTCTGCCCGCCGATGTCAGACACCGTCAGCAGGTAGACGTTGACACCGTGTCCGGCACTGGCGTCCTGCGCCTTTTGTTCCAATTCAGCGGTCGCTTCGGGTTTGAACAGCTCGTAGGTGTCCATCACCAACGGCATTTCGGCAAACGCCGGTACGGCGCAGAGCAAGCACAGCACCAGTGCCGTAAGCAGAGAAAACAGTTTCTTTTTCATACTCTGTTTCCCCCTTTCAAAGCAGGATGGCAAGCAGGATCATCAGCGGAACACTGATGCCTGCAAACCAGGCGGCCACCTTTCGCTTATCAACCGGCAGATCGCCCACCAGCTTGCCGGTCTGCCCGTTCATGGCGAACAGATAATCCTTGCCCTGCCATTTGGTGTGCAGCATCCACACCGGCAGCAGCGCGTAGTGCTTGGCGGTGTAATCAATATGGATGTTCTCGCTCAGGGTGCTTACGTTGTTGTAGCCGGTAATGCTGGCCGAAAGCTCGCTGCTGACCGAATTCCGCATCCGGCTGTGGGCGCGGGCCTGGCAGGTGTCGGCGTCCTCGTCGTATTTGTCTGCCATATAGCCCGGCAGGTACGCGGTCGAGAAGGGCTGGAAGGCGCGGTAGTCATAAGGCTCAATGGCGTCCATATGCCCGTTGGGCATCTTGGTCGAGCCGTCCACCGGCACGCCCATGAACTGCGTGGTACCGGCGCGGCGGACATCGTAGTGGCGGGTCGTGGTGATGACATAATCGCCGTTGCGGTGGCTGGAGCTGGTCGTGGCTTCATATTGGCCCGAACCGGAGGCGTTGGCATCGAACAGCCAGAACGGGACATACACGCCCTTGATCTCCTCGATATGATTCTGCGAAGAGAAGGCATTGGGCAGGAATCTCTTCCCGCGATAGTATTTTTTCAGTGCGGCCTTGGCGGCGTTCTTATCCAGCACAAACGGCAGGACAAGCTCAGGCCGCTGCATGCCGCTGAACTGCCCCGCGATGACCGTTGGATTGCCGCAGTACGGGCAGCTTGTCGCGGCGGTCGTCTCGTCACAGATCAGCTCTGCGCCGCAGGATGGGCAGGAATAGCTGCGCAGTCCGGCGGCCTCGTTTTCGCTCCAGACGGAGTCTGGCGGCGGTGCTTGTTTATTCTGTGCCGCGGTTTCGGCAGCGGCTTCTTTTTCAGCATAGAGCGCTTCGATCTCAGCAGTATCGTAGCTGCTGCCGCAGAAGTCACACACCAGCTTTCCGCTGGCACCGTCAAAGTGAAGCGGACCGGTACAGGCAGGGCATTGGTAGTTGGTAAGCTGCGTTGCCATTATGCGTCACCTCTCTTTCCTTCGGTTTGCAGCTGCCCTGCCAGATCTTCAAAAAAATCACGCAGGGTGCTGCGCGTATTGCCATCGGCATCCAGATAACGGTAGATGATCTCGCCATCCGGGGCCTTGTAAATCAGGCAAACGCTATCTAACGTTTCATCGGTGATGAATAAGCCGGGAGAATTTTTCTTTTCGTCTGGCAGGCTTTCCAGCCCCAGCTTTTCTGCCAGAGCCAGGGCTTCTTGCCAATGGGTGTCCTCAACAGAGATGTTTTCCAGCTCCACCCATTCATCATCCTTGTAATTGCAGCTGAAAAGGCAGCCGTCAACCGGGTCATCTCTTATGCTGAACCCATAGGTGTCGTCATAGCACATACCGGAATAACTGATGCTGATACCGGTCAGTGTGCCGGGCGGCGCTTTTTTACAGCCGGACATTGTCAGAAAAGCGGCTGCGGCGCAAAGCACCGCAGCGATTTTTTTGCGCATCACTGGCCAAACGGCTTACCGCACTCCGGGCAGAACTTGGGCGGATGGGCCGGGTCATCCGGGGTCCAGCCGCACTGGCTGCACTTGGCGGGAGCCGGGGCGGGCTTGGGGCTGCCGCAGTTGCAGCAGAACTTACCGGTGTTGGAAGTGCCGCAGCTGCATACCCAGCTGGCGGCTGCGGGTGCCGGGGCAGGCTTGGGGCTGCCGCAGTTTGCGCAGAATTTGCCGGTGTTGCCGGTCTGGCCGCAGCTGCAGGTCCAGCCTGCGGGGGCAGAGGCCGGGGCCGGGGCGGGCTGTGCGGCGGCCTGCTGCTGGGCACCCATCTGGTACAGGTTCTGGGCGTTCATACCGCCCGCCGCACCGGCCATATTCATGCCCATAAAGGCCATGGCGGGGCCTGCGCCCTGATTACCGGCCGCGGTCTGCATGGCACTGGCCTGTGCACCGACAAGATGCGCAGCGGCGCGGGTCGGGTCCATAAAGGCTGCGTTGCGCTGCATTTCCTTGAGCATCTGCTCGTCTTCCTCGCTGGCCTTCACGCTGGAAACGCCGAAGGATACGATCTCGATGCCGCGCAGCTTGCCCCACTTGGCGCTCAGCACATCGTTGAGGGCCTCGGCAAGCTCCATCGTGTGGCCAGGCAGTGCGGAATAGCGGATGCCCATATCGCTGATCTTGGCAAAGGCGGGCTGCAGGGCGGTCATCAGCTCGGATTTCAGCTGCCCGTCGATCTCATCGCGGGTGTAGCCTTCCTCCACATTGCCGCAGACATTGGTGTAGAACAAAATGGGGTTGGTAATGCGGTAGCTGTACTCGCCGAAGCAGCGGATGGCAATGTCGATGTCGATGCCGGCGCGCTGATCCACCACGCGGAAGGGCACCGGGCTGGGCGTGCCGTATTTGTTGCCCACCAGCTCCTTGGTGTTGAAGTAATAGATGCGCTGATCCATCGGGGCCTCGCCGCCGAAGGTAAAGCGCTTGCCGATGTTCTGGAACACTGCGCCGATGGACTCGGACAAATCGCCGCTGAACAGCGTCGGCGCGCTGCCGGTATCGTAGGTGTACTCACCCGGCTCGGCGCACATATCCACGACCTTGCCCTGCTCCACGATCATGGCACACTGGCCGTCGGCAACGGCCACGATGGAGCCGTTGGAGATAATGTTGTCATTGCCTTTGGTGTTGGCGCTGCGTCCGCTCTGGCGTTTCCAGCCGCGGGTAGCCAACAGGTCAGCTGGCATGGCTTCACAATAAAAGTATTCCTTCCACTGGTCGGCCATAACGCCGCCAGCAGCGCCCATTGCAGCTCTGATAAGTCCCATAATGATCCTCCTATATCAGGGGCGGGCAGGGCCCGCCCCATTTTGTACAGATAAATCAGTTCATCATTTGTTGGCCAAGGCGGCCTTGTACTCCTCATAGCGGGGCGGCAGCTCTTCGAGCTCCTCGTTCCACTCGGTGCCGTCCAGCCTCATGTAGAAGCTGACCGCACAGGCCGTACCGTCGTCGCCCTCGTAGTCATACATGAACAGCGAGATACTGTCGTTATACGGGTACAGGTTGAACTTATACGCATCGCTCTCGGTTATGTTCTGGTCAAGCACCCAGTCGTAGCCGTCCAGGATAGGCTCGATATGGTCATCATAGACATTGACCCACATCGTGATGACCGGGTCATCGGGCATACCGTCACGGTAAACCTCAAAGTAGTGGCTGCCGTCATCGCTCTCACCGATGTAGCCCCAGCAATCGTAGGTATCGGTGTCAAAGTAATCACGGTTCGGTACATTCTTGTAGTTTTCCATCCGGAACCAGCCGTACCAGTTGGTGTTGCCCAAATCATCGTAGGTGTTGCCGTCGTCGTAGGTGTAGGGCGGGTCAGGCTCATCCGGGCCGTCGATCCAGCCGTCGCCGTCATATTCGTCCTCGCCGCCTTCCAGCAAAGCGGGGTCGATTTCAGGCTTGGTGTCGCTGCGCTTAAAGACCATGGTCATACCGTCAAACTCAATGGTCAGCAGGTCGCCCTCGCGGGTGTAGGTCATGGCCGGGGTATCGGGGTCGGTCAGCGCGTAGAAGCTGCCGTCCTTCCATTGGAAGGTGACAAAATCCTCCATGTAGGTTTCGCCGGTGCCGTCCGCACGCAGCTCAATGTAGAAGTCCTCCATATCGACGAGGGCAAGCTCCTCCTTGGAGAGGGTGTACTCGCTGTCGGAGGCGGATTCCAGCACATAGATGCCCACATCGGTATCGCTGCCTGCGGTGGTGCCCTGGGTCATGCTGTCACCGTCCAGAGGCTGTTGCATGGTGCTGCCGGACTTGACGAAGTAGATCGTCACGCCCTGTCCCTGCACATCGTTCAGGGTCAGGATTTCGTCTTGCAGGGTGCCGGTGCAGCTCAGGCCGCCGCAATCCAGCTGGAAGCCCCCGCCGTTCAGCGTCCACTTGCCGTAGGACTTGGTGCCGTCCACCGTTACAACGCACTTGCCCTTATCATTCAGGTCAATCAGGAACCCGCTGCCGAAGGCATCCTCGACCTGCGTCACGGAGCCGCCGATCTCGGCGTAGGCTGCTTCCCAGGTGCCCTGATTCGGGTCACCGGCGTTCGGCTTGCCGGTGCGGATAGAGCCGCTAATCATTGTTACGATGATCATAAGCAGGAATATCACCGGGATGGCGATCAGGATCATCCGCTTGGGGGACATTGGTGCGCGGGGGCGCTTGGGCTTGCCGCCGGGGGCCACATTGCCGTAAGGGTTGCCGCCCGTGCCGCCGGGTGGCGGCGGCGTGACAGGCGGTGCGGACGCGGACGGGGGCGTTTTCCCGGCGTAAAGCGGTGCGCCTGCGCCGGTCTGCGGCGGTGTGCCGGGCGCATTGCCTGCGTAAGGATTCGCTGCGTTCGTCCGGGGCTGCGGGGCGGCAGGTGCGCTGCCTGCATAGGGATTGCCGCCGCTTGCCTGCGGCTGCGGGGGCGTCTGTACAGGCTGTGGGGGCGGCGGTGCAGCCTGGGTCGGCTGAACCGGGGGCGGGGGCACAGCTGCGGGCTGTGCGGCGGGCTGTGCGGCGGGCGGCGGTACGGATACTTTTGCACCGCAATTCTCGCAGAATTTAGTACCGGGCTTTAACTCGGCACCACATTGCGTACAGGTTGCCATAGTGTCTGCCTCCTTTACAAGATAATCGTTTCAGATTTTTTTATTCGTTTGTCATTTCAAACCAAACGGATTCGTCCTTTGGCAGGTTCAGCAGGGATTCCCCGCCGATATGCCTTACGTAAAAGCCGCCGTAATCGGTGGGCATCATGGCCACGGTTTCGCGCTGTGCGCGCCCTAGATCCATGCGATACAGCGAAATGCTGCAGATCCAGCCGCGGTGATCCATACCAAGGTAGGTGATGCCGCTGTCCCATGTGGCGGGCTCTCGGTTTTCGTTTCGGTATTCGCCGATGTAGAAGTTCGGCTGATCCTCGCAGATTTCAAACCAGGTGCCGGTGTAGTCACTTACATACGAGCCGATCAGGCTGGAAAGTTCCATCGGGTCGGCATTGTGCATGGCCTCGACCAGGTTGAATTTTTCATTGTTGCGGGAGACAGCGTACACCGTTGTATACTCGGCCTCGAAATCCGCATCGTAAGCGGTGCCGATCTCAAACTTGACGATCTCGTTGACGCCGTACAGCGGGCCGCCGTTGGCCATGGTGCCGCACTGTGCGCCGCTGATGACGTCGATGTACTCGACATTGCCGTCCTCGGTCAGCAGGAACACATAGGGGGCATAATCCTGGCCGACACTGGTCATGAGCATCTTTACATAGTTGCCGTAGCAGCCGTTTACCGTAAACTCGGTTTGGTCGCCCAGCTCGTACCATTCCTTCATGTCTTGGTAGGTAACTGCGCCGTCGGAGCTTACATAGTCGGTCAGGGCGCGCACCGTTACCTTGCCGGTGGCGGTCACATCGCAGGTAAACCATTCGTCCTGGCCGTGCAGCACCTGGCCGCTGGCCTGCCGCTTGTTGGGGTCAACCTGAACATCTGTCCAGTACATTCCCGACCCGGCGGGGGTGTACATCGGTACGGTCACGACAAAACCGTTTGAAAAATGGGGAAATATGGAGTAGTAGGTAAATACACTGTCAAGCTCGCTCAGGCTTTGCACGCGCATCTGGTTCAGCTCGGCGGCATAGGTGGGGTCATTGCCGCCATAGTGAAGGTCAAAATACTGCGCTGTGGCGCGCTGCAGCGCGTTCAAGGTCTTTGCGCTGTCGGTGTAGCCCATGTATTCCAGCAAATCCAGATTGGTAAGTTCCTGCCCTGTGGCAAAGTTGTAATGGTAGCTGCCCACATCGTCGTTGAACATCCTGTCGGAGCTGGTGATTTGCAGGCTCAGCACGGGGCCGTTCCAGTTGCTGACCCAGATGATGTAGCTTGTATCGATAAAGTCATTGCGGGAACGGGCATCCAGGGCACGCTCCACCAGATAGCCGTATCGGTAGTCGATTATCGCGTTGATGTGTTTAGCGTCCTCGGTGTCATCGTCGATCTGCGGCACTTCATAAAAATAGGTGTCCTCGATGCCGTAGGGGTCGGTGTAGGTAAAGCGCTCGCTGTACAGCGGGATAATGCGGGAATCATCCAGCCTCCGGCTGTTTTGCGGCTTGGCGGCGGCTTCGTCCTTCTGAACGGTCGGGGTCGTATCGTCGGACGACTCGACTGTCGGTTCCGTTATCGGGGTGGAAACCGACGGGGCGGCAGAGGATGCCGAGGCAGTCGGGGCGCTGCTGCGCCCGCAGCCCGTTGTGATCAGCAGCAGGGCCGCCGCCGTCAGGGATAGCAGTTTTTTCATGGTCGGTTCACCTGCCTTTTCGTTGCGGGTAGTGTGTGTCAGCGATTGCCTTAGCCAAAGGTAACGCTGTTCAGCACGGTGTCGCCCTCGGTGCCGGGGTCAATGTCTACGCCGGAGATTCTAATGCTCAGCCAGCCGCCGGTGGGCATCTCGCCGTAGTATTCCGTCCACAACATACCTACGTTTTTGTAGGTGCGTCCGGCCATCTCCACGCCGCCGATGGTGCGCGGGGCAAGCTCCTCTACGTTTTCAAATTTGTCGTAATAGTAGTTGATCTTGTCCAGACCGCTTTTCAGCTCAAAGGTTATGCGCGGGTCGCCGGAGAAGATATGACTGGGGTCATCGGTCGGGAACAGCTTGAGATCCCCGAAGCTGGTCGAGGCGGACTTGTACCAGCCCTGATCGGGGCAGGTCACGTTGAGCACCAGCGTAAAGTCCGTGCCGAATGCCTCCAGCGTCTGGGTGTTCAGGCCAGCGGCCGATGGGTAATCGGGATTTTCTGCAGGGGCGGAAGCAGGGGCCGGTTCGGCGGTGGCTTCCGGCTCCGGCTCTGCAGCAGGCTCCGATGCAGGTTCGGATGCAGGCTCGGATGCCGCGTCGGTCTTGGGCTCTGCCGGGGTCTCCGTCTGGGGTTCAACAGCCGGTTCGGCGGCCTGCGCTTTCAGGTCGGATAAACCGGAATTGACCTCTTTGGTCACATCCCCCTTGGAGCAACCGGCCAAAGCCATAAGCATCATGGCTGCCAATACGGCAGCGAGCGTTCGTTGTACTTTTTTCATAGCTGTCCTCCTTTTGGTCATAAAGTGTCCATCATAGCGCTCAGATAGGCAGGCGAGACGGAAGCGTAGACGAAATCATCGACAATATGGTCCTTTTTTGCCAGGCACACGGCGGTGGCCAGCTCGGGATATTCGGCCTCATCCACAAGCAGTACCGTTTTGCAGTGCGGGCAGACATCCCGCAGGTCGTTTGCCAGCAGCAGTCTGTCCTGCAGGGTGCGCGGCGGATGTGGGCAGACCTCCAGCAGCAGGACATCCGCCCTGCAGGAACGGCATAGCTTTACAATATCCTTTGTCTTAGGACCAGCGCTTTGCACCTGGAAGTCCGGCCCGCCCTGTTTCAGTGCCATTGTCAATGCGCTCGTCATCACAGAGTATTGCGCGTCCAAAACGATCCTCCGCACGGCGTAGCCCTCCTTTCCTGCAAAGAACACGATTTGTCAATTTCATCATACAGGAATCGGACGATTTCTGCCCCCACCATTTGGATAGTTTTTTGGACTTTTTTCTGCTTTTTTCAGTCCTATTGCAAAAAAGTGCAGATTGCGTCATAATGATACTGGAAAGAAACAGACGGATGATCTACCCTTTGGAAAGGACAGGCACTATGACAAAGGTACGGCTTGGCAATCTGTGTTTAGCCGCTGCGGTTGCAGGGGTGATTCTCTGCGCTGTCCTGATGCGGGCGTTTTATGTGCCGTATTCCGGCTTTTGGCGCACGGTACTGTATAATATTCTGATCTTTTCCTGGGCGGTATCGGTCTGGTGGCGTATCCTGCACACACAGACCCGCCGCTGCCTGCTGGGTGCTGCCGCCCTGATGCTGTTCTGGCTGGATATCCGCCTGATCCGCTATGACTTTGCCCAGACGCCGGAGATGCTGCGGCGATTGTGGTATGCGTACTATATCCCGATGCTGCTGATCCCGACCCTTGCACTTTATACGCTTTTCTTTTTGGATCGGGGGCAGTCCGCCCCGCTGTACAAGTACCGGTACGTGATTTTTGTATTCCCTGTGGTACTGTTCAGCCTGGTGCTGACAAACGACTGTCATCAGCTTGTGTTTGCGTTCCCACCCGGGCAGGAGGTACTGGGCAGCCCCGATTACACCTATCGGTTCGTATATTACCTCTGTCTGCTGTGGATATTTTCCTGTGCCGTGTTCACGGTGGTGTACCTTGTACGGCGCTGCCGTATTCCGCATACAAAGCGCATCCTCTGGCTGCCGCTTGTGCCGATTTTTTGGGCCACCCTCTATGCTTTACTGTACAAGCATATTTTAAATGTGCCGTGGATGCATGCGATCGCCGGTGATATGACCGTGGTGCAATGCCTGACCTTTACAGCGTCCTTTGAGGCGTGCATCCGGTGCGGGCTTATCCAATCCAATATGGGGTATGCCACACTGTTTGAGGTATCTATGGCCAAGGGTCTGATCACGGACCGGGCGTTTGTGCCTGTGCAATGCTCCATGCAGGCAGCGCCGCTCCATGAGGAGCAGCTGCGTCAGGCGCTCACCGGCAGTGTCCAGTTGGATGCAACGACCCAGCTTCACGGCCACCCGATCCGGAAAGGGTATATTTTCTGGCAGGAGGACATCACCGAACTGGTGGCTCTGCTGGAGGAGTTACGTTTCACGCAGGAGGAATTGCATGACATCGGGGACGTCATACAGGCGGAAACAGCCCAGAAGGCACAATGGCTGAAGCTGAGCGAGCAGAACCGGCTGTATGACAAAATCGAGACCGTCACAGCCCGCCAGCTGACACGGATACAGGAATATCTGATCGCGCTCAAGGCCACGGACGATGTCGATACCGCCCGGCGGCTGCTGAAGCACATCGTCATTTTGGGAACCTATATCAAGCGGCGCAGCAACCTTGTTTTTGTCTGCGACAAGGCGGAGGACATCGACACCACGGAGCTGCGGCTGAGCCTGTTTGAATCGGCCGAGAGCCTGCGCCTGAGTGATATACGCTGCGCCGTACAGATTGCCGACACAGCAAAGATTTCCCCTGCATCCGCCGTGGCAATCTATGACGCCTTTGAAGCCATCATAGAAGCGACCCTGCCGGGATTGCAGGAGATCCTTTTCTGCGCCGAGCATACGGCGCAGGGCTGGGGGCTGCGCTGCAGCGTTCAATGCACCGACGCGCCCGCTGCGCTGCCCGGCCTGCCGCAGATGCAGCTTGAACGAGATGATGATGGGCTTTTGTATTTCACGATGTTTCCGGCAGAAGGAGGCGGCCTATGATTCCCCGAATCTCCCGCAACGCCGTCAAGGAAGGCTTTGACACGCTGCCGGCGGCCATCTGCTACTTTGATCGCAATGGTCTGCTGCGTCTGATCAATCACAGGATGCAGGAAATCGCCGCAGTCCTCTGTGGCCGGGATCTGCAGACCCTTACGGATCTGGAGCAGGCGCTGCGCAGTCCCGGCGGCGGTGTGCGGCTACGCGATGAGGCCGCCCGCATCTACGAATTCCCAGACGGAACGGTATATCATTTCACGGTGCGCCCTATTCAGGACAAATACGGTATACCGTACACCGAGGTGATGGCCACCGATGTCACCCAGCTGGCTACATTGCATGCTGCACTGCAGCAGGAAAACGAGCGCCTTGCCGATGCAAACCGCCGTGCAAAGCGCTTATATGACAATATGCCCGACATTGTGCGGGAGGAAGAAATCCTGAAAATGAAGATGCGGGTGCATGACGACATCGGCCATACCCTGCTTGCCGCACGGCGCGCACTGCGGCATGAGCATGACCTCGCCCGGCTCAGGAGCGAAGCTGCGAAGTGGGAAAGCTCCATCTCCCTGCTATGCCGCGCCCGGCAGGAGAATGCTGCAGAGGACCCGCTGAGCTATATGCAAAGGCGGGCGGCTGTTCTGGGTGCAGCCGTACAGCTGCGCGGTGCGTACCCTGCGGCACGCACCACCCGCGAGCTCTACGCACTGATCCTGCGGGAGTGTACCTCCAACGGTGTGCGGCATGCGGGCGCCACGGAATTGTACGCCGATTCCGAGCATCGGCCACAGGCATGGCACCTTTGCATCACGAACAACGGCGCACCACCCAAGGCAGAGATAAAGGAAGGCGGCGGGCTTTCCTCGCTCCGCCGCCGTATTGAAAAAGCAGGGGGTACAGTAACCGTACATTCCCTGCCTGTATTTGTTCTGGAAGTCACCCTGCCCGATAAGGAGAGCACTAATGATACGCGTTATGATCGTTGAGGACCAAAAGCTGGTACGGAGCCTGCTTGAAAGCTATATTCAGAACGAGGACGGGTATCAGCTTGCTGTGTCTATCCCCGGCGCTGCAGAGGCTCCAATCCTGTGCGATACCGAGGACATCGACCTTGTGCTGATGGATGTGCAGACAGAACACCGCGAAAACGGCCTGGCCGCCGCCAAAAAGATGCGAGAAGCGCACCCGGAAATCAAGATCGTGGTGGCGACCTCGCTTATTGACACACAGGTCTTGGCACGCGCAAAAGCCGTGGGCGCGGACAGCCTGTGGTATAAGGACGGCGATGAAGGGACCCTGATGCAGGTCGTGCGCCGCACGATGGCGGGGGAGCATATCTTCCCCGATGCACCGCCCAGCGTGGAGATCGGCACTGCCATGAGCGCCGAGTTCACCAAAGGAGAGATGAAGGTCCTGCGCTGTCTTGTGCGCGGGCTGTCCTATAACGAGATTGCAAAAGAACTCGGCATCGAGCCATCCACCGTGAAGTACCACGTCATCAATATGCTGCAAAAGACGAACCTGGAGAATAAACTCCAGCTTGCCATCGCCGCCACCGAAGCCAAATTGGTGGTGGAGTTGGCAGAGGAGTAATTTGTAGTATATAAAAATAGTTGGCAGACCATGAACCGTTATTCCATAGCAAACGGTGCGTAAAAAGTAAAGTGCCCGCGAGACGAACACGAGCGCTTGCGCGAAGTGCGAGTCCGTCCTGAAGGGAATGGTGCAACAAAAAAGCCGCAACATTCGTTGCGGCTTTTTCTGGTGCACCATCGGGGACTCTCCCGCGGGCTAAGGAACGCCGCACTGTGGCGTTCCTTACGGCACT
>ERZ857951.2479-NODE-2479-length-16133-cov-3.037629_pt1 | contig 16133 bp, 11 predicted proteins | sample MGYA00519759_ERZ857951 | MGnify/ENA primary metagenome ERZ857951 (study PRJEB31778, sample SAMEA3449377) | human gut metagenome | biome: human gut; feature: human-associated habitat; material: faeces | place: United Kingdom | collected 2010/2012 ...
ACGCGGCGAGAGCGTCCATTTGCGGGATGAGTTCTTCGAGAGCCGACGCGTCGTTGTCCTTCACGGCTTGCTCGTATGTTTTGATTAATTTCAAGGTCGGGTTCTCCGAGTTGAACACCTCTTCAAACACATAATTTTCCGGGTTAAGTTCCGGGTCTTGGTCCAGAATACCGATTGAAATGTCATTACGGAAGATCACGGAACCCATGTCCGCGGAGTCTTTGCCCGCGATGATACGTAATAGGGTGGATTTTCCCATCCCGTTCTTGGCAATTAAAGCTACCTTTTGATTTTTGCCGATTCCAAAAGTTATATTTTCAAACAGGAGTTGTTCCCCGAAACGTTTACTGAGATTTTCGACTTGTAAAAAACTAATCATGCTATATTGTTGATTTGGGATTTCTTGATTTATGATTTTAGATTCCAACCGCACGAGGCTTGCACTTAAACTACCCCCTCTAACTCCCCCTTACACAGGGGGAGAACACGCGGCGGCGTTACATCGTGGCGGTTTCTTGCGTTCGTCTCTCCCCCTGTGTAAGGGGGAGTTGGTGGGGGTAGTTGATTTTTCATTCTAAACTTTAAACTCTAAACTTCTTTTAAATCATGGAATTTAAAAAGGTTTTCCGTTTCCCTTCCTCGAAACGTTCGATGGCGTACCGTAACATGGTACGGGGCATTTCTTTGTAGCGAGGGGTGAGATAATCGACTAAAAGTTGTTCGTCTTCTTTGCCGATTTCACGAAGAATCCAGCCCACGGCTTTATGGATCAGGTCGTGAGGGTGGTGCTGGAGAAGGTCGGCAATGGCGAGAGCATCTTTAAATTCACCGTGTTTCACGAAATGCATACAGGAGATCATGGCGATACGCTGTTTCCAGAGGTGATTTTCTTTTGCCCAGTCGTAAAGGAGTTGTTTGTCCTTGTCGAAAAGCCAATGCCCCAAAATCTTGTAACAGCTAAGGTCAACGAGATCCCAGTTGTTGATAGAGTCTACCTGACTCACGTAGAAATTCACGCAAGTCTCTCTGGACGCATGGTCTTTGAGTTTGGCGTAACGATAGGTTAATGCCAGGAGGGCCGTCAGGCGATACTCGTGGTACGGGGAGGCGAGTAGTTCCCGGAGCGTGTCGAAGTCCGCGTCAAAATGTTTTTTGGCAACGATACGCAAATTCGGAACGACCACCCCGATAAATTGATCCCCTTCACCATACTCCCCTTTACCCGTTTTGAAGAAACGGGGCAGGAAAGCCGCTTTCGATTCGTCCCGGTATGTATTTATTTCATTTATAATTTCTTTCGTTGAATTTTTCATCTTTCCCTCAGTTCTTTAGTTCCCGGTGTAAAGGTAATTATTGTTAGTAAAAAAGTAGGCGTTGTTATTAAAAAATTGAATAAAAATGGGGGACGTATTCTTTTTAATTGTATTTTTACCACATAATCGAAAAACGTGGATTTATGTCAAAAATTATAGCTATCGCGAACCAAAAGGGGGGTGTTGGAAAGACAACGACGTCTGTAAACTTGGCGGCTAGTTTGGCTGTACTGGAACAGAAAGTGTTGTTGGTTGATGCTGATCCTCAAGGGAACGCGACAACGGGAGTGGGATATGATTTAAAGGAATTGAAGGCGACTATCTACGAATGTCTGGTGGACGGGTTGGAGCCGAAAGAGGCGATCCTGAAGACGGATATTGAGAATTTGTTTTTGTTGCCTTCCAATATAGATTTGGTGGGAGCCGAGTTGGAGATGTTGAATTTCGAGGAGAAAGAGAGTGTAATGGCAAAAGTGTTGGCAAAGGTGAAAGATGACTACGATTATATTTTAATCGATTGTTCGCCTTCATTGGGTTTGTTGACCGTGAATTCATTGGCCGCGGCCAATTCGGTGATGATCCCCGTGCAATGCCAGTATTTTGCATTGGAGGGATTGGGTAAGTTATTAAATACGATCAAGATTATCCAGAAACGTCTGAACACGGCTCTGGAAATTGAAGGATTCGTGCTGACCATGTATGACGGGCGTGTCCGTCTGTCGAACCAAGTGGTAGCCGAGGTGCGGAAACATTTCGAGGAGATGGTTTTCGACACGTTGATTCAACAGAACGTGAAATTGGCAGAGGCCCCGAGTTACGGACAACCGGTTATCCTCTACGATGCCGAGTGTCGCGGTTCCGTGAATTATTTGAGTTTGGCAAACGAATTGCTGGAGAAAAACAAGAAATAGTTTAGAATTTAGAAGATTCTGTGATTGCTGATTCAATGATTCAGTGATTAAAAATAGGTGGAAATAGAGCGGGAGGGAAGAAATCACTTAATCTGAAATCATTAAATCACTAAATTAATAGGATCTAAAATTAATAAGAGATGGCGAAAAAGAGTGCATTAGGTAAAGGATTGGGAGCGTTATTGTCGGATGCGGCAGAGGAGGCGAAGCCAAGGGGGACGGCCTCATCGGCGTTACAGGAAGAATTGAAATTGAGTGATATTCGCCCGAATCCGAACCAACCGAGAACCGTTTTCGATGAGGAGGCATTGCAAGAGTTGGCCTCTTCGATCAAGGCTATCGGCATCGTGCAACCCATCACCGTGAGAGAAGTGGAAGACGGGAAGTACGAGATTGTTGCCGGAGAACGTCGGTTCCGGGCATCGAAGATGGCAGGGTTGGAAACTATTCCCGCTTATATTCGTAAGGTGGAAGAAGAGTCCGTGCTTGAATTGGCATTGATTGAAAATATCCAGAGGGAGGATTTGAACGCTATCGAGATTGCAATTTCGTACGAGCGTTTGATTGACGAGTGCAACCTGACACAGGATGCATTGAGAGAACAACGATTTCGAATTATTTGCGTTTGTTGAAGTTGCCCGCCCCGATACAGTTGGCAATCAAGGAACGGAAAATCAGCATGGGGCATGCCCGTGCTATTATTAATATAGAAGATCCGGAAACCCAGTACATGGTTTTCGAACAGATCATGAAATACGATTTCTCCGTGCGAAAAGTCGAGGAAATCGTTCGGGAGTTGATGAAACCGGAAGAGGAAAAAGAGAGAAAAGCCGAGAGGAAACGTCAACCTATCGAGGACTACATGGAGTTACAAACTCATCTGGCTCGTTATTTTGACACGAAGGTTGACCTGAAACGGAACGAGAAGGGAAGAGGGAAGATCGTGATTTCTTTTAAATCGGATAGCGATCTGGAGCGAATTGTTGAGTTATTGGATAAGGTGGATAAGAAATAAACTTTGTAGTGAGAAGTATTTTAGTGAAAATAGTTTTGATTATCCCGGTTTTGCTTATTTGTACGGGAGTAACGGCGTCGGAGTATCGTTCGGATTTCCCTGTATTCTTGCAAGACACGATCATTCACACGGATTCCTTGACGTTCACGGGAAAAGAGGAAGTGTTGAAAAGTAAAGCGAGAAAAAGAGATAACGGTAAACCCCATTCCCCGCATCGGGCAACGATCATGGCGATGGTATTACCGGGTTCCGGACAGATTTATAACCGTCAATGGTGGAAGTTACCAATCTTGTACGGGGGTATCGGGGCTACCGTGTACGGGTTGTCGTGGAACATGAAGTATTACAAGAAATACCGTACTGCATTCGTGGATTACACGGCTTATCTGAACGCTTTGGAGGCTGATCCGGAAACGCCTTACCCGGCCAATTCCAGTTGGGATAAATTGATGTTACCGGGTAAAACGGCAGAGAATTACAATGCATCCATGCAAAAGCGTTTACAAGAGCAGTTGAAAACAAAGAAAGATAATTATAAACGGAATCGGGACTTATTGTATATCGTGTCGGGTGCTATATACGCAATACAAATTATTGATGCTACGGTATTTGCCCATTTTTATGATTTCGAGATTAACGACGATTTGTCGATGAATCTTCGTCCCTCAACCGGATTTTCTCCTGTCAGCGGGGGAACCGTGGGTTTGACATTAACTTTTAATTTTTAAAGGAATAACCATGCGTTTTGTGTTTTTGTGGCTATGTGCGATTTTATTTTCAGGTGTAGTATATGGTGAGAGTGATCGGGATTCGTTGAAAGTACGATTGGGTGCGCCCCGGTTAAATTTAGGGGCGCCGGTATTGTTGACAGATTCTATTCCGGGAGCTTTTATCGAGCGATTGGATGAATTATATAGTAAATGGTACGTTTCCAGATTGGAGGAAGGCAATTACGTGGATTCGGTGTACCTGACCGAAATGGTGACCGGGCCGGCTGTTCCGGATTCGGTGTATTTACAACGCTTGGATAAATTAAATTCAGCGATAAAGCTTTCCTACAATGATATTGTACGGAATTATATTGAATTATATACCGTGAGACGTCGAGCCCAAGTGGGAACGATGTTGGGACTGAGTTCCTATTATTTCCCTATTTTTGAAGAAGTGTTGGATCGGGAGGGATTGCCGCAGGAGTTGAAATACTTGCCCGTGATTGAGAGTGCTTTGAACCCGCGGGCATTTTCCCGTGCGGGAGCCTGTGGCTTGTGGCAGTTTATGTACGGAACAGGGAAGATGTACAAGTTGGAAATAAATTCTTTTATTGACGAACGCCGTGATCCGGTAAAATCCACGGAGGCTGCCGTTTGTTTCTTGAAAGATTTGTATAAGATTTACGAAGACTGGATTCTGGTGATCGCGGCTTACAACTGCGGGCCGGGTAACGTGAACAAGGCCATACGACGGTCGGGAAGTAAAAAGAATTATTGGGATATTTATTTCCATTTGCCGAAGGAGACGCGTGGTTACGTGCCGGCTTTTATCGCTGCCATGTACACGTTCAATTACCATAAAGAGCATAATATTTTCCCGTTAGAGAATGAGTTGCCCACGATGTGTGACACGATCATGATTGCCGATGCCTTGCATTTCGAGCAGGTGGCCAAATTGATGGATATATCCGTGGAACAAATTCGGGATTTGAACCCGCAATATCGTTCGGATATTGTGCCTGCCGGATTCGGGAAGAGTTACGCTTTGCAGGTTCCTTATAATCATGTTGGAGAGTTTATTGATAAACAAGATACGATCTTTGCTTATAACCGGACGACTTATTTTAATGATAGTGACCGTACGGCCGATCCGAAGAATCGTTTCAAGAAATACGCTCATGCCCATGCTGTCCCCAGCAATAAAGCCAAATTGGTTTACACGGTGAAAAGCGGGGACGTGATCGGGAAGATTGCCGAGAAGTTCAACGTGCGTTTATCCGACTTGAAGTACTGGAACGGGATGACAAGAGACCGGATCAATATCGGGCAGAAACTTACGGTTTACGTGCCGAATAATAAGGTTGATTACTATAAGTCCAAAGTGGATGCCAAGTATGCAGGGGTTGCCGCGAATGCGGAAGTCGAGGCAGAACCTTTAACAGAAGGCGAGTTCTTCTACTACACGATCAAGCGAGGCGAGAATCTGTGGTCGATTGCTAAGAAATATCCGGGCGTGTCGAACCGGGACATCATGAAATGGAACGGGTTGACCGACCGATCGGCAAAGAATCTAAAACCGGGACAAAAGTTAAAGATTAAGATTTAATAATAGAAAGTGAGATTTTATCTCACTTTTTCTTTTATATTTGTATTGATGGAATTCAATATTTAATTCATTGATGCTCGATAATTTACATGTAGAACAAATTGCTAGGGGGAATCGTGTCGCTTTTAAAGAGCTACACGAGGAGTTGTACGGACGGATGTTTTATTATGTGTATAAGATGTTGCACGATAAAGAACAATCGGAAGATATTATTCAGGAGGCATTTGTTTTATACTGGGGAAATCGTGTGAATTTTAATAGCCTGTTAGCTGTCAAAGCTTATTTGTTTTCCATTGTTAGAAATAAAGTCATGGCGCAGATTCGGGATGTGGCCAATCGTAAGCGTATTTTGGACCGTATCGAACGGGAAGAGGGCGAGACGGGAGATCACCTGTTAATCACGGCCGAAATCTGCGGTGGAGTACAGCGTGCTGTTCGAGAATTGCCGCCCCAGACTCGTCGGGTGATCGAATTGAGCATGGAGGATATGACGGTTGAAAGGATTGCCGAAGTCATGCAAATCTCACCTAATACAGTGAAGACGCTAAAAAAAGCAGGATACCAAGCTCTGAGGGAGAAGTTGAAACATTTGAGGGTGTTGTTGCCGTTTTTATTCATGGGTTAATCGAGTAAAAAGAAGATGTTTTTTGAAAAAAAGTGATTTTCCATTCACCCGTTTTCCGGATTCACGAAATTATATGGTGTAATTCAGAAAAATAAGTGCATGATGAATCTTGTAGAAAAAGAGATAAAAGTCGCGGATATTATTACCCGAAAATTATTTTCCGGAGAAAAGATGACGGAAAAAGAGGAGGGGATGTTGCAGGAATGGTTGGATGAATCGGAGGAGCATCGAGCATGGTTTAGATCATATCAAGAAAAGACGTCTTATGAGGAGTTTGAGGAAATCATTCGAGTATCGGATCAACAGGAGCAATGGAAACGCTTAGAATCTGGGTTAAGAGGTGGGAACGTGGTGAATTGGAGAACGTGGATGGCTTACGCGGCAGGGATTATCATTTTAGTATCTTTGGGCTTGTGGTTCGGGTTGCGGGATAGAGTAGGAAAAGAGTCTGTTATGCAAGTGGCGGTGATCGAGCCGGGAAAGTTTCAGGGATTTTTGATTTTAAATGATGGTCAGAAGGTTGCCTTGGAAAAAGGCGATACGCTGATCTCTGCAGCCACTTCGAATATTTCCGTGTCGACGGGACAAGTTTCCTATAAAGAGAAGAATGTGGGGCGGGAAGAGGGGCCGATGGAATACAACACGATCGTTGTCCCACGGGGTGGAATTTATTCTTTGATTTTGAGCGACGGAACACAAGTTTTTTTGAATTCCGATTCAGAACTACATTATCCTGTAAGATTTGGCGAGGGAAACCGGGAAGTTCGTTTGAAAGGAGAGGCTTTTTTTAACGTGACACCTGATTCGTCGCGTCCCTTTATCGTGTTAGCCGGGGAGGTTCGGACACGGGTTCTCGGAACTTCTTTCAATATACTGGCTTATGCCGATGAACCGGCAATAGAGACCACTTTATTTACCGGGCGGGTGGAGGTATCTGTTGAGCATTCTTTATTGAAAAAAATTCTGACTCCTGGAATGCAGGCAAGCTGGACGGATGGAGCAAGAGACATTTCCGTGAGGGAAATAAATTCTGACCTACGGTCTCTTTGGCGTGATGGAATTATCGTGTTGGATGATGATGAGCTTGAGAGCGTGATGCGAATGTTGGCTCGTTGGTATGATGTGACCTACGAATGGAAAGGTGATCGTGGGGAGAGGCATACTTTTACGGGAAGGATTAACCGTAATGATGATTTGGCCAGTGTGTTGAGTATGTTGACTTTGTTAGGTGGACCTCGTTTCGAGATCAAGGGAACGACCGTGTATATCTATTAAAAAATAACCGGTGACATATGGAAGATGTTACCGGTCATTCAATCTCCTGGTAAACCAGGACATTATTAATTTAAATGTTCTACAAATCTATGAAAAAAAATTGTAAAATGAAACATTCGAGGATGTTTTCTGTTTCGTGCAAGCTATTATTGGCGAGCGGCTTTATCCTGTTGATCGGGATCATGTTTGCCCCTACGATTGCTCGCGGACAGCAGAAAGACAAGCTGATTTCGTTGAAATTAGATGGAGAGAGTGTACTTGACGCGATTCAGAAAATTAATCGTCAGAGTGGAAATTCGATCAGTTACAAGAAAGAGGAACTTGAGAAAGAGAGTAAACGGGTTACGGTGAATTTGAAAGACGCTAAGGTGTTGGCAGCGGTGGAAACCGTGTTGAAAGAAACCCGTTTGGTGGCAATTGTACATGGAGATGTAATCTTGATTGTACCCCGGCAGATGAATACAGGAACGGTAAAATCGATTACGTTAAAAGGTTTCGTGACGGATCAAAATAAAGACCCGATGCCGGGGGTAACCGTAAAATTGGTCGGAGTGTCTTTAGGGACAGCGACAAATGCCCGTGGGTATTTTTCAATAGAACTTCCCATACAGCAGGGGACTTTGGAGTTCACTTTTGTGGGGTTCAAAAATAAGCGAGTCGCTTTTTCAGAAAAAACGGATACGCTGCGAGTGGTGCTGGAAGAAGACGTGAAAGCAATAGAGGAAGTTGTCGTGACCGGTTATCAGGCGATTAAAGAAAAGGCTATGGCGGGATCTTATTCTAAAGTGAAGGCCGAGGAACTTGTTATGACTGGAAATGAGACTATTGAATCCATGTTACAGGGAAAGGTTCCGGGGATGGTGGTAATTAATCAGAGTGGGTTGACAGGAACTCGACAAAAAGTCCGGGTACGGGGTACTTCAACCTTGGTGGGTAATGCCGAACCGGTGTGGGTGGTGGATGGAATTATACAGGAGGATAATCTTCCTTTCGAAACCAGTGAATTGGGAGCGATCGGGGATAGTAATCTTGATATGATGAAAGATTTTATCGGGGGAGCGGTCTCTTGGTTGAATCCCAATGATATTGAAGATATTACTGTATTGAAAGATGCTTCTGCCACGGCGATTTATGGGGTGAAGGCAGCTAATGGGGTAATTTTGATCACGACGAAAAGAGGTGAAAGAGGTTCGATGTCGGTGAATTATTCGGGAAGTTTTTCGACGAGTCAAAAGATGAATTACAAGCGGCAGGACGTTATGAACTCGAAAGAACGTGTTGATCTTTCGAGGGAAGCTTTCTCCCGGGGAGCGAGGGTTGGAAAGGAAACGGTGGGATATTCCGCGTTAGCTTACGCTTATCTTGAACGGAAAATCAGTTGGGAAGAATTTAATACCGGAGTAAAAAAATTAGAGGCTACGAATACCGATTGGTTTGATATTCTTTATCGGACACCGTTTAGCCAGTCTCACTCGCTTAGTTTTTCCGGTGGAAATGATGACGCTACTTACCGGGCTTCTTTCGGTTATAGTAACGTGAAGAATACCGCAAAAGGGAATGAACAGGAGACTTATACAGGTAGTTTGAACACGAGTTTTATTTTTTGGAAAAAATTGACCGTGACGGCAGGCTTGTCAGGTAGCCACGTGAAGACACAGGCTTTTGCTGCCGGTGTAGATCCTTTTAATTACGCGATCAATACGAGTCGGGTCATCGGTTGTTTCGATGAAGAGGGGGAATTGTTTTATTACACGAAAGGTAAGTATAAATATAATATAATAAATGAGTTGTCTAATTCGAATAATGAAAATACAACCAAGAGTTTAAAGTTGAATTTGAGCGCTCGTTGGCGGTTCTCTGAAAATTTCACGTTAGCCGCAACTTTGGGTGGTTCAACTTCGTCGTATTTTGCCGAGTCATGGTTTACGGAACGTTCTCATAAAATAGCATCTGTCCGTGGCTATGAGTTTGGAGAGTACGGGGCGACGACCACGGAGTTTCAAAACTCATTCTTACCTTACGGGGGGATGTTGACTACTTCCGAGAGCCGTAATTTTAGTTACACGGCTCGGGTGCAGTTCGAGTACGTGCAGTTGTTAAAAGGGGTACATTCAGTGAACCTGATGGCGGGAATAGAGAGTCGGAGCAATGAATATGATGGTTATTCGCAAACGAACTGGGGGTATATGCCCGACCGTGGAAAGAGTTTTACAAATGTACCTTTGCATTATGGTTCTAATTCCGAGGAAAACAAGCTATATGCGCGGACAATCCCGACAGTTACGGACCGTTTGTCTAATTATATCTCTTACTACATATCGGGAGGGTACATGTATGATAATCGTTATTCTATTAATTTTTCAGTACGGGGGGATGCTTCCAATCGTTTTGGCGGATCCACGAAGTTCCAAACAGTTTGGTCCGGAGGTTTGCGTTGGAACGTGACAGACGAACATTGGATGAAAAATCAGAATATTGTGAGTAATTTGTCTTTCTCGGGTACTTTCGGTTACCAGGGAAATGTTGCCGAGAATGTTAGCCCGGATTTTATAGCTAAAATAGGAGCGGTAGATTCCAAGACAGGGGAATGGCGAATGACGTGGAGTCAGCTTCCTAATCCTGATCTGAAACCGGAAAAAACGTTGTCGGTGAATCTAGGGATTAATTTTGCTTTTTTTGAAAATAAGTTAGGCGGGACATTTAACTGGTATTATAAAAAGACGACCGATGTGATCACTACGGCAAAAATTCCTTACGAGAACGGGACGACAAGTATGGCAATAAATGATGGTGACGTGAAGAATAAGGGATGGGATCTTTCTTTTAGTATCGTTCCGGTTCGGACGAAGAATTTTATGTGGAGTTTTGGGACAAGTTTTTCAGGGAATGACAACACGGTAAATTCGAAACTTGAGTCAACAAAAGATTGGAAAGTCGCTTCAGATGGGACATTGAATAAAAAAGGGTATCCTGTCGGGAGTTTCTGGGCTTTCCGTTTCACTGGATTAGATCCGAATCATGGTGGTCCCACGTTTGATTTTTCACGGGCAGACACGAGGCAGGCAGCAGAGGACGCTACCGAATATATGAAGTATATGGGAACTCTTGAACCAACTTTCACTGTGGGAATTAACATGGTTTTCCGATGGAAACGTTTTTCTTTCCCATTGAATTTCTACGTAAGCAGGGGTAATTACACGTTTTTATCCTCTCCTTACAGCTATGGCTTCCGGATGATGAGCGAGTACCAGAATGCCTCGACTCAATTAAAAAAACGTTGGCGGGAGCCAGGAGACGAGGCTCATACGAATATTCCCTCTATCCCGGTTGGCGAGAATTGTCGTCCACTTCGTCCATTTGGGAATAGTACGACGCTTTACCCGCTGGAAGCTTGGGCGAAATCGGATGCGCGGGTGGTGAATGCGTGGTATATTCGTTTTAATGATTTCAAATTTTCTTATAGTTTGCCGGATGAGTGGATCAAGGGGTTTGCAAAGAATGTGACTGTTTCGTTCACGGCAACTAATCCTTTGCAGATTAAGAGTAAGGATTTCAAGGGACGTGATCCGGAAGTTGCATTGGGAGAACAACCTCGATCTCAAAATTTCTCGCTGGGAGTTAACCTGAGTTTCTAATTTTAATAAAAGATACATGATGAAAATAAGAAATATATATTTGCTAATGCCTGTCTTTTGTTTGATAGGGTGTAGTGATTTTCTGGAAGAATCCAGCCAAGATGAGGTTAGGCCCGCCATGGTGTCGGATTTAGAGCAAATTTTGTTAGGAGATGGTTACCGGGATGGTCATAATTTCTTTTATATGTCGGAGATTTTCACGGATAATCAAAAATCTGTAGAACCTTTGTCGAATGTTGAGGATGAATATGAACAGAAGAAATGGAGATTTTTATGGGATGCGAAGATGTTTGACGATGATGGAGGTGGTTATAATGGCGAATGTTGGGAAATTCCTTATAAAGGTATTTTAGGATGTAATCTGGTTTTGGAGTATTTGGATGATATGAAGGGAGAGGACTATATCCGGGAGAGTTTACGGGGAGAGGCCTTGATATTACGTTCTTGGTATTATTTCCACTTGGTGAATTTTTTCGGGATTGCATATAATCAAGGGAATCCGGCAACAGATTTGGGTGTTCCTTTGAAATTGGATCCCACGGTGACAGGTCAGTTTTTTACTAGAAACACAGTGGAAGAGGTTTATTTGCAGATAGAGCGGGATCTTTTACATGGGATTAGGTTGTTGTCGGAGAATAAGTATGACCGTAATTTTTTTAGGATAAATCATCTCGCTGCGAAAGCAATATTGTCGCGGGTATATCTGTACATGGAAAATTGGGATAAAGCGTTGGCTTATGCGGATTCTGTTTTGATGGAAAAGTCTAACTTATTAGACTTGAATGATGGAGGACGGGTATATCACACCTCTTCAACCCCGGATGAGATTATTTGGGCTCGGGAGTATAATTCTGGATACGAGGTGAGTTTTCAACCTCGGTTATCTCCCCCGTTTATTGCATCAGATGATTTGGTAGGAATATATACGGATAATGTTGATCTTCGGCAAAAGATCTATTTGTATTATGATGGTTCCATCACAAGAGGATATGCTGGTGTGAATAAAGGATATTATGATTATGCGGCGATACAGGGAATCCGCACGGCGGAATTGTATTTGAATCGAGCAGAAGTCTATTCTCGGAAATATCTGGCGGGAGGTCAGGACGAATTTAGAGTGAAGGCTTTGGCTGATTTGAATGAATTGAGAAAATATCGTATTAATAAAAGTAAGTATATTGAGGTAAACTTGACCGATGGTCAGGAATTGCTGGATTTCTGTTTGTTGGAACGTCGTCGGGAGTTATGCGGGGAAACATGTCATCGTTGGTGTGACGTGCGTCGCCTTGGTGTGACGGTTACTCATCTTTTGTATGATAGTAGTATCGAGTATCAGCAGGATATGGGGCATTATGTTTTGCCTATTCCCAAGTTGATCACAGAACAAAATCCTGCCTTGGAACAAAATCAGTAGATTAATTTTAAAATGAAATCGTATGAAAACAAAGAATATATTATGGATATTAATTGTTGGATTCATTGGATGGATCGGGTGTAATGATGATAATAAAACGTTGACTCCTTCGGGAGTTGAGGAATACGAGCTGGTGATTCCTCAAGGGAATCATGAATACGATGCGCGTATCGTGGATTGGTTTGATCGGACAGGCGTGTATATCCTTTATAAGTTCGATCCGGTTGATGTTTATCTTAAAGTACAAGCGAGCTGGCAAGAGATGTATCTGGACACGATAAGGACTGTAAATTATTATGAGATGAAAGAGGGTGATTTCGTGAAAGATAGCGTTGCGAATCTTGCCGGGGTAGAGTATAAATTAGGGGCGACAAAAAATTCAAGTACTTCATGGCAAGAGGTGTCTTTGGATGGCAAGACGTTGTTGGTCGTGAACTATAAAACCCAGTACGAGGGTACTTTCTCGGTGGAAAAAGCCGACGAGGCGTATGTTGACAAGCAACTGGATTTGCTGGAACAGCTTTTTTTGAATTTTTATCCTGATTCGCTATTGCGTTCCGTGATGCCGTTGAAAATTATCTTGGGTCAAGGTCTGAAAACGGTTTCTGGAAATCAACAGACGTTGTTGAATAAATCCTATCTACTTTCATTCAATAATTTCATCTTCAGTCATGGGGATGAGACTGCCGGGACAATGACGGACGCGAGTAAAAAGACGTTGAAAAATGATTTGAATAAATGGTTCCTTCAGACTTATGACAAGATGAAAGATCGTTTTTCTTATGATGATTTTTATGATGTTTCCGATTATTATTGGGCAGGAGTTTCGGCTTCATCCCGGCCCGTTGATAGCATGAGTTATCGTTTGGGATTTGTAAAACGCCCGTATGCAACGTCTCAGCTTTCTTTGATACAGGATGATGATCTTAAAAATTATGTCAATATGATTTTTGATTATACTTATGAAACTTTGGTTGCTACTCCGGTGAATGGAAATTATAATGCAAATGATCTCACAGGGATACTTCACCCGTTAAAAGACCGGAATGGTTTGATTCGGAGAAAGTATGACATTCTAATTAACGAGTTTAAACGACAGGGGGTAGATATAGAAACTATTGGAAGTTATTTGGGTAAATAAAAATTAGATATTGAATATATAGAGACACCGCTCTTATCCTGGTGCGGGATGGGGATGGTGTCTCTTTTATGGAACATGAAATAAGGTGTCGTTGTTTTGATACCTGGCTATAATTATGAATAAAATCGTATGTATGGAAAATCCAATTGTAAAAGTAGAACATTTATATCATCGTTATACCACAACCCGGTGGGCAATCGAGGATATTGATTTTGAGATTAATGGTTCGGGGGTAGTTGGTTTACTGGGGTCAAATGGTGCGGGAAAATCAACGACAATGAATATTATTTGTGGTGTGTTAAAACAGACTCAAGGTAAGGTGTATATTGATGGAATCGATACATTGAAGGATCCCGTGGCTGCCCGAAAATATATCGGTTTTTTACCTCAAAAGCCTCCATTATACCCGGATTTAACCGTGGATGAGTATTTGCGTTTTTGCGCCGAGATACACTGGATGGCTCGGAAGAAAATCAATACCGCCATTAGCCTGGCAGAGGAACGCTGTGGGATCACGCACGTGAAAGAACGGTTGTTACGTAACCTGTCCGGGGGATACCAGCAGCGGGTGGGGATTGCCCAAGCTATTTTGCATGATCCTAAATTCGTGGTTCTTGATGAGCCTACGAATGGATTGGATCCAAACCAAATTCTGGAAGTTCGTCAATTAATTCGAAATATAGCGGAAGAGCATACGGTAATGCTTTCAACACATATATTGTCGGAAGTTCAAGCTACTTGTTCAACAATCAAAATGATTGAACATGGGCGAGTGGTATTTTCCGGTAGCGTGGAGGAGTTTGATAATTATATCAAACCGAATACGCTTTATGCCGAATTTGATGTGCCTCCGCTGCCCGATGAGTTAATGGCGCTTCCCGGTATCAAGCAGGTGGAAAGTGTGAGTGGTCGAGGTGCCCGTTTGTTGTATGACGGAGATCGGGACACGGTCAAACAAGTGATTCGTGAAAGTGTTGCCAGAGGGTGGGAAATGACAGAGATCCGGACCGAAAAGAGTTCTATGGAGGCAGTGTTTGCTAAGTTGTCAGGAAAATAATCATATTAAAAGTAAACTATTATGAGAGCAATATACAGGATAGCTCGTTTGGAGTTATCAAATCTTTTTTATTCACCTGTGGCATGGCTTTTACTTGTCCTTTTTGTGTTTATGACGGGGATGACGTTTGGTGAGATGATGGAAAGTTTATCCCGAAGACAGGAGTTGGGTAGAGGTCTGTATGCTATTTCCAAAGATATTTTCTATAATTCCAGGGGACTTTGGGGAAGCGTGAGCCAGTGGTTTTATTTGATTATGCCTTTGTTGACAATGGGGCTAATCAGCCAGGAGTTTAGTCGAGGTTCTATAAAATTATTATTCTCGGCCCCGATCACGGGACGGCATATCGTGCTGGGAAAATACTTGGGAATAATGTTGTACGGGTTGATCATGATGGCTATATTATTGGTTTTTGTCGTGATTGCCGGGAGTGTCGTGGAATCGTTTGGATGGGCAACCGTGTTCACAGGTTTATTAGGTTTGTATTTTTTGTTCGGGCTTTACGCGGCGATTGGTCTTTTCATGTCAACGTTGACCAATTATCCAATCGTGGCGGCAATCGGGATGTTGTCTTTACTGACCTTGTTGGGCTTGGTTTCCGGGATTTGGCAGGAATACTCGTTTGTACGTGAAATCACCTACTGGTTGTCTTTGGGAGGAAGGGCAAATACGTTTATCAGAGGGTTAATTTGCAGTGAGGACATCGTCTATTTTGTTATCATGAGTGGGATGTTCCTTAGTTTTGCCGTGTTAAAATTAGAACTGTTACGTGAAAGTTGTTCCCTTGCGGGGAGAATTTCCCGTTACCTGGGGATATTCATTATAACGATGTTGGTGGGATATTTGACATCTCGTCCTATGTTAAAGTGTTATTATGACACGACTTATACAAAGGAAAATTCGTTAACGAAAGCGAGTCAGGATATAGTGGCAAAACTCGATGGAAAAGTGAAATTGACAACTTACGTGAATTTGTTCGGGGAGCTTTACGGTATAACGGCGAAAAATATAAAAAGGGATATTGATCGCTACGAACGCTACATCCGGTATAAACCTGATATGGAATTGAATTACGTTTTTTATTATCATGTGGATACAACAAGCGAAAACTTTAAAAAGCGCTATCCCGGTAAAACGTTATTGGGGGCGGTAAAAGATGCGGTAAAGTTACAAGATACCCGTTCGGGACGTTACCTGACTCCAGAGGAAATAGCGAAGGTGGAAACTGAAAAAGGTATCAACTTGAGTGACGAGAGGTATGATTTTGTGACTTTGATTGAGCGAGAGAATGGACAGCGAACGTTTCTGCGTGTTTATCGTGATTTCATGAATCCTTTACCGGGAGAGACTGAAATTTCTGCTGCATTGAAACGGGTTGCTATGAGATTACCCCGGGTTGGAATCCTGTCAGATCGGGGAGCACGTTCTAGC
>ERZ857951.2488-NODE-2488-length-16061-cov-6.840935_pt1 | contig 16061 bp, 10 predicted proteins | sample MGYA00519759_ERZ857951 | MGnify/ENA primary metagenome ERZ857951 (study PRJEB31778, sample SAMEA3449377) | human gut metagenome | biome: human gut; feature: human-associated habitat; material: faeces | place: United Kingdom | collected 2010/2012 ...
ATTCCATTTTATTTGCCGCCTGCGGGCGGCAAACTCTGCGAGGCTTTTTTGACAAGCGGGTCATAATGCAAAATATATACAAAGGAGGCGGGGCTATGGAGCTGCGCCACGTTTATGGGAACACCTATGCGGCGGTGGGGGCCACGGCGTTGATGCCGGTATACAAGCTGACGGAGCGGGATATTGTGCTGATGGACACGGGCTATGCCCGACTGGACCGCAGCGCCCTGGTGAACCTCATTGAGGGCAACGGGTTCCGGCTGCGGGGGATTCTGTGCTCCCACGCCCACTTTGACCACACAGGCAACGTCCGGTACTTGCAGCAGCGGTACGGCTGCCAGGCGGCGGCCCAGATCATCGAGGCGGGCATCTCCGTGAATACGGAGGCGTACCGGGCCAACTATGTGGCCCTGACCTACGGCAAAAGCCGGGAGTATCTGCTGGAGGAGTGCTTTCCGGCGGACGTGATCATCCCCGCCGATGCGGAGCATCTGGACTTCTGCGGGGCCAGGTTCGGCATCCTGCAGCTGCCGGGCCACTCCGCCGGGCACATCGGCGTCGTCACCCCGGACGGGGTTGCCTATCTGGGGGACTGCCTGATCGACGAGGAGCAGATCGCCGCCGCCAAGCTCCCCACCAGCATGTTCATCGCCCGGGACCTGGAGAGCAAGGAGAGCCTGCGGAATCTCCGGCGCCCGGCGTACATCATCGCCCACAAGCAGGTGCTGACGGACATCGGCCCCCTGATCGACCGGAACATCGCCTTTATCCATGACAAGGGCCGGGAGCTGATGGAGGACCTGGAGGACGGCATGTCCTTTGACCAATGGATCTACGCCTTCTGCCAGCGGGAGAACGTCCGCACCCGGAACGAGTTCAAGTTCAGCATCGTGGAGCGGAATTTTGCCAACTTCGTGGACTGGCTGACGGACGAGGGGAAGGTGGAGGTGCGGCGGGAATTTTGCGCCAAGCACTATTTTCACCGGGAAAAGTAAAATGATTGTAAAATAATACGTTGCATATGTTGCGAAAACGGTCTATAATGGACAGATACCCCGCAAGTATAATGAAAATTTGAGGTATTTGAGGATGAACATTGGAGAAAAGCTGAACATGACCATGCTCTGCGACTTTTACGAGCTGACCATGGGCAACGGATACTTTGAAAACGGCTTCAAGGACAAGATCACGTATTTTGACGTGTTCTTCCGCCGGGTGCCGGATAAGGGCGGCTTCGCCATTGCCGCCGGTCTGGAACAGCTGATCCGTTACATCGAGGACCTGCACTTCACCCCGGAGGACATTGCGTATCTCCGTGGGCGGAACCTGTTCTGCGAGGAATTTCTGGAGTATCTGGCGAACTTCCGGTTCACCGGCGACATCTACGCCGTGCCGGAGGGAACCCCGGTGTTCCCCAAGGAGCCGCTGGTGGTGGTCCGGGCCCCGGCCATCGAGGCACAGCTCATCGAGACCTTCACCCTGCTGACCGTGAACCACCAGAGCCTCATTGCCACTAAAGCCAACCGCATCACCCGGGCCGCCAGAGGCCGGACGGTGCTGGAATTCGGCTCCCGCCGGGCCCAGGGCTCCGACGCCGCCATCACCGGCGCGCGGGCGGCCTATATCGGCGGCTGTGCCGGAACCGCCTGCACCATCTCCGACCAGCTGTACGGCGTGCCCGCCGGAGGCACCATGGCCCACGCCTGGGTGCAGATGTTCGACTCGGAGTATGATGCCTTCAAGACGTACTGCGAAATTTATCCCACCAACGCCACCCTGCTGGTGGACACCTACAACACCCTGAAATCCGGCATTCCCAACGCCATCCGGGCCTTCAACGAGGTGCTCAAGCCCAAGGGCATCACCAAGTGCGGCATCCGGCTGGACTCCGGCGACATGGCCTACCTGACCCGGAAAGCCCGGAAGATGCTGGACGACGCCGGGTGGACCGAGTGCAAGATCAGCGTGTCCAACTCCCTGGACGAGTATCTGATCCAGGACCTGTTTATGCAGGGGGCACAGATCGATATGTTCGGCGTGGGCGAGCGGATGATCACCGCCCGGTCCGAGCCGGTGTTCGGCGGCGTATACAAGCTGGCGGCGGTGGAGGACGATGAAGGAAACATCATCCCCAAGATCAAGGTCAGCGAAAACGTGGAGAAGATCACCATTCCCCATTTCAAGAAGGTGTACCGCTTCTATGGCCGGGACACCGGCAAGGCCATCGCCGACCTGATCACCCTCCACGACGAGCAGGTGGACGACACCCAGGACCTGGAGATCTTCGACCCCATGGCCACCTGGAAGAAGAAAACCGTGTACAATTTCACCGCCCGGGAGCTGCTGGTGCCCATTTTCCTCAGCGGCAAGCGGGTGTATGACAGCCCCACCCTGCCGGAGATCCAGGCCTATTGCCGCCAGCAGGTGGACACCCTGTGGGACGAGGTGAAGCGCTTCGACAACCCCCACAAGTATGTGGTGGACCTGTCCCGGAAGCTGTGGGACATCCAGCAGGAGCTTCTGCGTTCGTCCCAGCGGTGATGGAGGATAAGGGCGGACAGAGTCGTCCGCCCCTACAGGCCCTCTCAGTCGGCTGCGCCGACAGCTCTTCCAGAGGGAGAGCCAAGGCTGTAGAGCTCGCTGCCCTCAGCGGGCCGCAAAACAGACACCCTTAGATACCCATACACCGCCGATGAGCGGCGGGGGCAGCGGGAAAGGAGGAAGGATTTCCGTTGAAGAAACCGAAGGTACAGCAAAAAACCGAGCGGCGCATATCGGCGGCCCTGCGGCTGGTGCTGGTGGCGGTGCTGCTGCTGGCCCAGATCGCGCTGGTGCTGGTGCTCAATGACCTGCTGCGGCAGAGAATGGCCATCGCCTATACCCTGCTGGAGCTGGTGGCCCTGGCCTACGTCTTTCGCATCAACAGCCGCCCCGGCGGCGGCTCGTACAAGCTGGGCTGGACCCTGCTGATCCTGACGGTGCCGGTGGTGGGCCTGATCCTGTACTGGCTGTGGAACGGAGATCATCCCCAGAAGCGGCTGGACCTGCAAAAACTGCCCCGGCCCCGGGAGTCCGACGCCCGGCAGGAGCACAGCCGCCTGCAGGTGGAGCACCTGCGGCGGGAGCACCCGGAATGGGGCCGCCTGGCGGCGTATCTGGACCGGCAGGGCTTCCCCCTGTACACCGGCACCGGGGCCGTGTATCTGCCCACCGGCGAGGCGTATCTGGAGGACCTGCTGGAGCGCATGGAGCAGGCGGAGCACTTCATTTTCATGGAGTTTTACATCATGGCCGAGGGGCAGCTGTGGGACCGGCTGATGGATATTTTCCGGCGGAAGGCCGGACAGGGCGTGGAGATCAAGGTGCTGTTCGACGACTTCGGCAGCATGATGCGCATGCCCGAGGAGGCCGTGGAGGAGCTGCGGCGCATAGGGGCGGAGGTGCTGATCTTCAACCCGGTGCACCACTATGTGAACCGGCTGTACTTCAACTATCGGGACCACCGGAAGATCGCCTGCATCGACGGGGACACCGCCTATACCGGCGGGGCTAATATTGCCGACGAATACGCCAACCTGATGGAGCGGTTCGGCTATTGGAAGGACGACGGCATCCGGCTGGAGGGCCAGGGGGCCTGGACCCTGACCCGGGAGTTCATCTATATGTGGGAGCGCATGGGCGGCGCCATGCACCAGGAGCACGACTATTACCGGCCCCACGGCGACGCCCCGGGCCAGGGCTTTGTGCAGCCCTTTGTGGACGGGCCGGACAGCAACCCGGTGTCCTCCGCCGAGGACGCGTTTTTGCAGCTGATCGGCGGGGCCAAGCACATGGTGTATATCACCTCCCCCTATCTGGCCATTGACGAGTCCATGGAGAAGGCCCTGTGCATGGCCGCCGGCAGCGGGGTGGACGTGCGGCTGATGATGCCGGGGATCCCGGACCACAAATTCGCCTTCATGGTGGCGGAGAGCTATTTCGGGGAGCTGCTGGACCACGGGGTGAAGATCTATCGCTTCACGCCGGGGCTGCTGCACGGGAAAACCGTTCTGGCGGACCGGGAGGCGGCCTTTGTGGGGTCCGTGAACATGGACTACCGCAGCTTCCAGCTGCACTTCGAGTGCGGCACCCTGCTGTACGGCGCGCCGGCCCTGGAGACCCTGCTGGAGGACATGGACGGCATTATGGAAAAGTCCTGGCAGGTGACTCGGTCCGACTGGGAGCACCGCCCCCTGCTGCACCGGGTGCTGGGGGGCCTGCTGCGGCCCTTCGCCATGTGGATGTAATTCTTTTGAAAAAGCGGCAGGCCGCTTTTTCGAGAAGGCTGCACCGCGCTTCGTGCCTCACGGGCCGCCGCAGTCGTCCCCTTCGACACGCGCTCCGTGTAAAGTGTTTTTTGCGACGTACACGCCGCCGCAAAAAACGGATCACAATTGATTTGCCGCCTGCGGGCGGCAAACGCTGCGAGGCTTTTACAACAGACTCAAAAGAGACCGTATTCTTCCGAATACGGTCTCTTTTTATGCTTTATGGCTCCAGCCTGTGCAGGAGGCGGTCGGTGAGGGACACGGTCAGGGCGGCGGCAGCGGCCAGGGCCACCGTCACCGCTCCGCCGCACCACAGCACCGCCCGGTAGGCAAACCGGCGCATTACCGCTCCCCTCCCCCGCTGACGATGTGGTAATAGGCGTTGGAGGTGATCCGGTACACCAGGGTGTACAGCGCCGCGAAGGCCAGGAAGCTGGCGGCGGTGGTGCCCACCAGCAGGCGGGTGTTCCAGAGGTTGAACAGAAGCAGCAGCTTATGGACAAAGGGGAAGGCAAAGGCCAGGTGCAGTCCCGCCAGCAGCAGCGGCAGGAAGAACACCAGCAGCAGCTGGCTGTTGATGCTGGAGCGGATGTCCCGGCGGGTCATGCCCACCTTCTGCATGATGTCGAAGCGGGCCTGGTCCTCGTAGCCCTCGGAGATCTGCTTATAATAGATGATCAGCACCGCCGCCAGGGAGAAGCCCACGCTGAGGAGGATGCCCAGGAAGAACAGGCTTCCGTAGGACCCGTAGAAATCTCCGCGATTTTCCGCCAGGGACTCCACGCCCAGCACGCCGTTTTCCATCAGGCCGCCGTCCTGGGCCATGCGGCGGATGGCCTCGGCCACAGGGTCCGCGGCGTCGGGAAGCTGGCGGTCCAGGTCAAAGCCATAGTACCAGCTGCGGGACACGCCCATATTGGCCCGGTTCATCACCTGCTCCAGGGCGTCTGCGGCGGAGAGGTCCGGAACGATGAGCCACAGCTGGGTGACGACGCTGGCGGAGTCGCTGCCGGAAGGAGAAAAGTTATCCAGCAGGCCCGCCACCTGCCAGGTGGGGCCGTTCTGCAGGGTCAGGGAGGTCCCCTGATAGCCGGTCCGGCTGCGGCAGACGTACACCTGCCCCTGGGGCAGGGTCAGGTCCGTGCCCATGGCGGCGTTGTAATCCGCCAGGGGGATCAGGGTCACATCCACGGGATCGCCGAAGCCCTCATTCGGGGAGAGCACCCCGTCCCGGATGGTCATCACCGAGGACACGGAGCGGTACTCCCAAACATTGGCGGCGGACATACCGCTGCGGCTGACGGCGTCCGCCACGGCGGTGCGCAGAGACGTCAGGTCCCCGGACTGGCTGGCCCGGTCCGGGAAGTAGGCGGTGATGTTTTCATCCCGGGGATAGCGGGTGTGCAGGGAGTCCTCCGCGCCGAAATACAGGCAGGTGGTGGAGGAGAGCATCACCAGCACCATAGTGCCCAGGATGCAGATGGAGGCAAGGCCCGCGCCGTTGCGCTTCATGCGGTATACCAGGGAGGAAACGGACACGAAGTGCCGCTTCTGATAGTAAAACCGGGGGTTCTTCTGCAGCAGGCGGCACAGGGCCACGGAGCCGGAGATGAACAGCAGATAGGTGGCGGCAATGACCATCAGCACGGCGGCGAAGAACCAGGTCAGGGCCGCCAGCGGCTCCCGGATGGTGACGGCCAGGTAATAGGCCCCGGCCAGCAGCAGGATGCCCAGCAGCGCTAGGGCCCAATTGGCCCGGGGCGGCTTCTCCCCCTCCGCTTGGCTGCGCATCAGCTGCACGGCGGTGGAGCGGCCCACCCGCAGCAGGGAGGAGATCAGGATCAGCAGGAAAATGCCGGCGTAAAGCCCCAGGGTCAGGAGCAGGCCCCCGGCGGACACCCGGTACACCATGTCCGTTGCCGCGCCCACCATCCGCAGCAGGCCCAGCTCCGCCAGCTTGCCCAGCAGGATGCCCAGGGCCAGGCCCCCGGCCAGGGACAGGCCGCCGGAGAGCAGGGTCTCCCAGCAGAGGATCCGGGCGATGTCCCGCTTGCCCATGCCCAGGACGTTATACAGGGCAAACTCCCGGTTCCGGCGGCGGATCAGGAAGGAATGGGTGTAAAACAGCAGCAGCAGAGAAAACACCCACAGCACAAAGCTGCCCAGATTCAGGATCACCTGCACGGAGCCGCTGCCGGGCAGCGTTCCCTCCGGCAGCCGGGACAGGGCCACAAGAATGTAGAAAAACGACACGGCGCCTACGCCGGTCAGCAGATACGGCACATAGAGGCGGCTGTTTTTCCGGATGCCGTCCCAGGCCAGATGGCGGTACAGCTTCATGCCCGGTCACCGCCTGCCTGGAGCATGGTCAGGGTGTCCGCGATCTTCTGATACAGCTGCTCGTCGGTGCACTGGCCGCGGTACAGCTGGTGGAACACCTGACCGTCCTTGATGAACAGCACCCGCCCGGCGTGGCTGGCGGCCTTGACGGAGTGGGTGACCATGAGGATGGTCTGCCCCTGGCGGTTGATCTGGGCGAACAGGTCCAGCAGCTCGTCGGTGGAGCGGCTGTCCAGAGCGCCGGTGGGCTCGTTGGCCAGGATCAGACGGGGATGGGTGATCAGCGCCCGGGCCACGGCGGCCCGCTGCTTCTGGCCGCCGGACACCTCGTAGGGATACTTGTCCAGCAGCTCCAGGATGCCCAGCTGGCGGGCGATGGGATCCAGGCGGGCCTTCAGCTCCCGATAGGGCCGCCCCGCCAGCACCAGGGGCAGGTAGATGTTGTCCCGCAGGGTGAAGGTGTCCAGCAGGTTGAACTCCTGGAACACGAAGCCCAGGTTGTCCCGGCGGAAGGCCGCGGCGTCGGACTCCCGGACGGCGGCCATGTCCCGGCCGTCCAGCTCCACCCGGCCGGCGGTGGGCTTATCCAGAGCCGCCAGGATGTTCAGCAGGGTGGTCTTGCCGGAGCCGGACTCGCCCATAATGGCCACATATTCGCCCTCCTCCACGGAGAAATCCACCTGCCGCAGGGCCGTGACCTGGCTGCCGCCGAAGCGGGTGGTATAGACCTTTTTCAGGCCCGTTACATTCAGAATCTGCATATTGATGCCTCCTTTACGGGGCCTATTATAGCAGGCCGGGGAAATGCGCCGCCATCGAATGGGCTTACATTTCCCCGGTCTGAGCTTACATTTTTGTCACTCGTGGGTGCGGACGTTGATGAACTCCGCACGGAGCTTGGAATAGAGGATGGTCTGGCTGCTGTACAGGCCGCAGTAGCCGGAGAGGAGATAGCTCAGGGCGCAGGCCACGGCAAAATACGGCGCACCGGCGGAGCCGAACAGCTCCACGCTCAGCAGCACCGAGGCCACCGGGCAGTTCACCGCCCCGCAGAACACCGCCACCAGGCCGATGGCCCCGCCGAACCCGGCGGGCAGGCCCAGCAGGCCCCCCATGAAGCAGCCGAAGGCGGCCCCCACGAAGAACGACGGCACCACCTCGCCGCCCTTGAAGCCGCAGCCGATGGTGACGGCGGTGAACAGGATCTTCAGCAGCCACGCCCAGCCATCGGCCTCCCCCGCCAGGGCCCGGGCGATCACGTCCATGCCCGCGCCGTTGTAGTCGCCGTTTGTCAGAAGGCTCATGCCGATCAGCAGAACGGAGCCTGCCAGCACCCGGACCCAGGGGCTTCTGAACCCCCGGTCCAGCAGGCGCTCCGTCCAGTGAAGTCCCTTGCAGAACAGGATGCTGACCACGGCGCACAGAATGGCCAGGGCCACCACCGGCACCATGGTCTCCAGCGTCACAGGGGGCATGGCCACCGCGAACCGGGTGGGCTCCACCCCCATCAGGGTGGACACGCCGAAGGCCGCCATGGCGGCGGTGATGCAGGGCACCAGGCCCGCGTAATACAGCACGCCCACGCTGATGACCTCCAGGGCGAACACCGTGGCGGTCAGGGGGGTGCCGAATAGGGCGGAGAACACCCCGCTCATGCCGCACAGGGTGGCAAGGGGCAGGTCCTTTTCCCCCAGGTGCAGCAGCTTCCCGGCCTCGTAGCCCAGGCCGCCGCCGATCTGCAGGGCCGCGCCCTCCCGGCCGGCGCTGCCGCCGCACAGGTGGGTGATCACCGTGGACACAAAGATCACCGGCACCAGGAGAATGGGCACGCTTTCGCCGAAATGCACCGACTCGATGATGGCGTTGGTGCCCTTGCCCTCCAGATGGCAGAGCTTATACAGCCCCACGATGGCAAGGCCCCCCACCGGCAGCAGGTACAGAATCCAGGGGTGCGCCCCCCGGATGGCCGTGGCGTAATTGACGCCGATATGAAACAGGGAGCCGATCACGCCGCCGGCCACACCGATGATGCCGCCCAGCAGCACCCATTTTCCCAGCGCCGCCGGGTATGCTCCCATATGCATTATGGTCTTTTTCCACTTATCCACCGCTTGCCGCCGTCCTTTCCGCCCGTTCCCCCAAAAAATCTTCTTCCTTTTATAGCCAGCTTTTTTCGACAGTCTCTTTATAGCATCTTTACGGTTTGGTGTCAATCCGGCATATCAGCCATTCCCTGTTTCCGCAAAAACAGGGGCCTGCCTCCCGAAAAGCAAAGCCCCCGTCCTGTTTCATTTTGCTTCAGCTGCCCAGATGAAGCACCTGGAGAAGCAGAAGCCAGCTGAGCCCATAGTAGGTGACCACAGCCACCAGATCGTTCACGGTGGTAATCAGCGGCCCGGAGGCCACGGCAGGGTCCACCCCGATTCGCTTGAAAAACATGGGAATCAGCGTTCCCACGGCGCTGGAGATAAACATGGCCAGCAGAAGCGCCGCACCGATGCACACCGAAACCGCAAACGCATATTGGGCGGGATATCCCTTGCCCAGCATGATGTAAGCGCCCACAAGCAGCACGGAAAGGCTGCCCAGAATCAGCCCGCTGAACAGCCCCACCCGCATCTCCTTGCAGACGAGGCCCAGCTTTTTCCGGGCGGTGATCTCCTTGTCCATCAGCACACGGATGGTGACAGCCAGCGACTGCGTTCCCACATTTCCCGCCATATCCAGGATCAGCGACTGGAACGCCATAATGATCGTCAGCCGGGACACGACCTTCTCGAATGCGCCCACAACGCCTGAAACAACCATTCCCAGCACCAGCAGCACCAGCAGCCAGGGCATCCGCTTTTTCAGGCTTGCCCGCAGCGGCTCGTGCAGATCCTCCTCCGCGGAAAGGCCGCCCAGCTTCGCATAGTCGTCGCTCATCTCGTCGTCCACCGCTTCCACCAGGTCCTTCAGGGTGATGACGCCGAGAATGCAGTTGGAGGCATCCAGCACGGGAATGGCGCTTTCCGAGTAGCTTTTCAGCCGCTCGATACAGTCCTCCGTGCGCTCGCTGCAGTAGACATACGGGAACCTGTGCTGGATAAGAGGCGCGATAGCCGCGTTCTTTTCCGCAATAAGCAGAGCGCGCAGCTCCACCGTGCCGCAGAAAAAGCCGTTTTCCGCCGTCACAAAGAGCATTTGGATATTATCGTTTTCCTTCGCCTGGTCCATAAGCGCCCGGGTGGCCTGGCCCACCGTCATTTCCGAATCCAGCGAAATGAAATTGGCGCTCATTCTGCTGCCGATCTCGTCCTCGTCAAACGACACCAGCAGCTCAATCTTTTTCCGAAGCGCTCCGTTGAGCAGCCCGATCATCGCTGACCTGTCGCTGCCGGGCAGTTCCCGCAGAATGTCCGCCGCAGCATCCGGGTCAATCTTTTCCAGAATGAAAACAGCTCTTGCCGTGTCGATGTCCTTCAGGAAGGCAGCCGCCTCCTGGGGCTCGACATACTTGAAAATACCGGCCAGCTTGTCCGGCTCAATGGAGCGGATCAGCCGCATCCTTCCAAGCCGGTCCATCTGCTCCATGGACTTGGCAATATCACTGTTATGATAGTTCTCCAGCTGCTCCTGGATCATCTTCGGCGAAAGGTCATCCCTTATCAGCGCCGCGATCTCATCCGCGCAGCCTCCGCTTTTGAGGTTCTTGTCTTCGTTGAACATTGCCATGGTATTACCGCCTTTCAATTAAAATCGCATCGTGTTCCTAATTGAAAGTGAAGCCGGGCAATGTGCTGTCATATCCGGCCTTTATTTACCTGTACGAGCCGACGCAAAGCAAGCGCCGGACACAGCGGCACATTGAATACTTCGCCCGTAACTGTCACCTAAGCTCACTTTGCTCACCTCTTTCTGGAATAAAAGTCGATTGCTTTGTCATGATACCACTGTCGCGCGGTCCTGTCAACCCGGGACCGGACGCTGCCGCCTCTCCCCTTTCTCTCGTTTTTTCTGAGAAGCTGAAAAATTTTCAGGGAAGCTGATTTTCTATGATTTTCCCTGTTGATTCCGGAGAACATTTGCCGTATACTATGAGATGGAAGCAAAAAGATCCCAAGTGCTATCACCTATTACAACAATCAGGAGGAAAAGCAAGATGAAATACGGTCGTACTTTCAATTTCTCCGCAGGTCCTGCCATGATGCCGGAGCCTGTTCTGGAGGAGATCCGCGACGAGATGATGAACTACCGCGGCAGCGGCATGTGCGTCATGGAGATGAGCCACCGCTCCAAGGTGTTCCAGCAGATCGCCGACGAGGCCCAGGCCGACCTGCGCAAGCTGATGAACATCCCCGATAACTACAAGGTCCTGTTTATCCAGGGCGGCGGCACCCTGCAGTTCGCCATGGTGGCCATGAACCTGATGAAGAACGGCAAGGCCTGCTATGTGGAGACCGGCGCATGGTCCAAGAAGGCCATTGCCGAGGCCAAGAAGTACGGCGAGGTGCAGGTGGTTGCCTCCTCCGCCGACAAGAACTTCTCCTACATCCCCGACTGCTCCGACCTGGACATTCCCGAGGACGCCGACTACGTCTATATCTGCGAGAACGAGACCATCAACGGCACCACCTGGCACAAGCTGCCCAACACCAAGGGCCACGTGCTGGTGTCCGACCAGTCCTCCATGTTCCTGTCCCGGCCCTGCAACGTGTCCGACTACGGTCTGATCTGGGCCGGCGTGCAGAAAAACGTGGGCCCCGCCGGCATGGCCGTGGTCATCATCCGGGAGGATCTGATCCGGGACGACCTGGATCCCAAGACCCCCATTTACATGAAGTATAAGACCCATGCCGACAACGACAGCATGTACAACACCCCCAACTGCTGGGCCATCTACTGCTGCGGCAAGGTGTTCAAGTATCTGCTGAGCATCGGCGGTCTGGAGGAAATGGAAAAGCGCAACATCGCCAAGGCCCAGGTCATCTATGACTTCCTGGATTCCTCCAAGCTGTTCAAGGGCGCCGTGGTGCCCCAGGACCGCAGCCTGATGAACATCCCCTTCGTCACCGGCGACAAGGAGCTGGACGCCGCCGTGGTAGCCGCCTCCAAGGAGGCCGGCTTCGACAACCTGAAGGGCCATAAGTCCGTGGGCGGTCTGCGGGCCTCCGTGTACAACGCCATGCCCATCGAGGGCGCCCAGGCGCTGGTGGAGTTCCTGACCAAGTTCGAGGCAGAGCACAAGTAACACGCAAAACGGGGGACGGCGTCCCCCGGCCCCCTATATCCGACAACATTTCGTATTATGGAAGGAGATTATTACGATGCGTATTCTGGTTACTGACGGTATGGATAAGACCGCTATGGCGCAGCTGCGGGAGCATGGCCATGAGGTAGTGGAGCAGTTCTATGAGCCCGATCAGCTGGGCGAGGCCCTGCGCGGGTTTGACGTGGCCGTGGTCCGCTCCAAGACCAAGGTCCGCAAGGAGCACATTGATGCGGCCAAGGGCGGCCAGCTGAAGCTGATCATCCGCGGCGGCGTGGGTGTGGACAACATCGACGTGGACTATGCCAAGGCCAACGGCATCGACGTGAAGAATACCCCCCGCGCCTCCTCCCAGTCTGTGGCAGAGCTGGCCATGGGCCATATGTTCGCCTGCGCCCGGTATCTGTCCATCGCCGGTCACACCATGCGCGAGGGCAAGTGGGAGAAGAAGGCCTATGGCAAGGGCATTGAGCTGCAGGGCAAGACCCTGGGCATCGTGGGCTTCGGCCGCATCGGCCAGCACCTGGGCGTGATGGCCAAGGCCATCGGCATGAAGGTCGTGGCGTTCGACATCTTCCACATCCCCGGCATCGAGGAGCAGCTGGGCATCCCCTATGTGGAGATGGATGAGCTGCTGGCCATGTCCGACTTCGTGTCCGTGCACGCCCCCGCTGTGGACGGCGGCGCTCTGATCTCCGCCGAGAACATCGCCAAGATGAAGGATGGCGTGGTGATCATCAACACCTCCCGGGGCAGCAACGTGGACGAGGATGCGCTGCTGGCCGCTCTGGAGTCCGGCAAGGTCCGGGCTGCCGGCCTGGATGTGTACGCCGACGAGCCCGCCAGCAACGTGGCGCTGTACAGCCATCCCATGGTGTCCTGCACCCCCCACATCGGCGCCGCCACTGTGGAGGCCCAGAAGCGCATCGGCCAGGAGATCGTGGAGATCATCGCCGCTATGTAAGTTTTCCCAAGGAAAGCTTACCCATATCGAGTCCGGAACAGGGACGCCTTCGGGCGTCCCTGTTTTTCTGTAGGGCGGCGCTGTATTTTTGCAGAAAGCCTTGACAGGAGAGGTTGAATCTGTTAAACTTATTGTAAGGTTTAACAGATTCAACCCGAAAGGAGGAGCGTGACATGAGCGTACCCCAGATATTCGAGAGTGAGTACCGGTTCTGCCTGATCCTGTGGGAGCACGAGCCGGTGAACAGCACCCAGCTGGTGCATCTGTGCCAGGAGCAGCTGGGCTGGTCCAAGGCCACCACCTATACCGTGATCCGGCGGCTGAGCCAGCGGGGCGTGGTGAAAAATGAAAACGCCGTGGTGACCAGTCTGGTCACGAAGGAGCAGGTGCAGCAGAGCCAGATCGACCAGCTGGTGGACAAGACCTTTGAGGGCTCCCTGCCCGCCTTTGTGGCGGCCTTTGCCCGGGGGCGGCGGCTTTCAGAAAAGGAGGTCCGGCAGCTGCAGCAGCTTATTGACGACAGCGGAAAGGAGAACTGACCATGGAACAGCTTTTTCTGACCATTCTGAACCGGGCAGTTACCGCCGGGTGGCTGGTGCTGCTGGTGATGGTGCTGCGGGTGGTGCTGAAAAAAGCACCCCGGGCGGCGCACTATGGCCTGTGGGCCATTGTGGCGGTGCGGCTGCTGTGGCCGGGGGACCTGCTGCCCCGGGCCGGCATCAGCCTGGTGCCCACCACGGAGCCTATCTCCGGAGACGTGCTGACGGCGGCGGGAACAGCGGTATCCGGCGGGCTTCCCGCCGTCGGCAGTCCCGCCGGTGCGGCGGCAGCGGAGACGGCGGCCCGGACGGGGCAGAGCCTGGGCCACATCGCCGCGGTGGTGTGGCTTGTGGGCATGGCGGCCATGGCGCTGTATCTGGCAGGCAGCTATGTGCGGCTGCGGGTGCGGCTGCGGATGGCGGTGCGGCTGGAGGACGGCGTGTGGGAAAGCGAACAGGCCCCGTCTCCCTTTGTGCTGGGGTTTATCCGGCCCCGCATCTACCTGCCCTTCGGCCTGGACCGGGGAAGCCGGGACTATGTGCTGGCCCATGAGCGGACCCACATCCGGCACCGGGACCACTGGGTGAAGCCCCTGGCGTTTCTGCTGCTGGCGGTGTACTGGTTCAACCCACTGCTGTGGGCGGCGTATATCCTGCTGTGCCGGGATATGGAATACGCCTGTGACGAGGCGGTGCTGCGGGACCTGGAGGAGCCGGACAAGCGGGCGTATTCCCAGGCGCTTCTGAATTGCGCCGGACCCCGGCGGGCGGTGACGGCGTGTCCGGTGGCCTTCGGCGAGATCTGCGTCAAGGGGCGCATCCGCCGGGCTCTGCGGTATAAAAAGCCTGCCGTGTGGGTGACGGCGGCTGCTGTGGTGGTGTGCGCTGCGGCGGCGGTCTGCCTGCTGACCAACCCCAGGGACCGGACCCCCTATGGGTGGGCCAGCCGGGTGACGGCTGGGGGGCTGAACGTGACGTATCTGCGGGAAGGGAACTCTGCCCGGACACCGGCCGGAATGCCGGGGCTGACCTCCCGGCTGGCGGAGCAGCTCAACGGGCTGACGGAGGAGGACTTCCCTCTGCTGGAGAACTACGCATACAATATCTTTGACCAGGGGAGGGAGCCCTTCTGCCTGCAAATGGGGCGGAAGGCCGGAAAGCGGGAGCTTCTGTACGGCGGCGACAGCGGGTATCCGCTGATGCTGCTGTACCGGGGGAAGCTCTACGGCGTGAACAGCGAGGAGCTGCTGCAGACCATCCTGGAGTATACCCGGGGCGTGCAGGTGGTTCCGGCAGGGACGGAGCTGGCCCTGCGGATGGGGCTGCCCGGAGTGTACCGGATGATGACAAAGGAGAGCGCCGACGGGCCGGATGTGATACAGGGAGATGACTTTTCCTGGACCCCGGCGGCGTGGCAGGGCGGCATGGCATATGTGGACCTGATGCGGACGGAGGGGGATGCTTCCGGCTCCGTGGGCCGCATCTGGTGCGCCAGGGCCCGGTGGGGCGGCCAGGAGCGCTGGCTGGTATACGCCCGGGACGGGCAGATCGCCCTGCGGCCCACGGAAAGCGGCTCCACGAGACTGAGCGTCGTCGGGCGGGGACTGGCATTCCCGGAGGACGGGACGTATCTGACGGCGGAGTGCGTGTATCAGACGCCGGAGATGCCCAGCCCGTCTCCCCTGTCGGCGGAGCTGCTGCAATTCCGGGATGAAGCCGTGAAATACTGGGCCCGGTATCAGGAGAACGCCGACGGGCAGCTGACCACCGCACTGGACCCGGAGAAGTACAGTCAGTATCCCATCCAGGGCGGTCAGAGCGTCAGCCTGGAGGAATGGGACAGCCGGTTTCCGGAGGGGTTTAGCCCGGACATCAGCGGGTACCAGGAGCGATGGCTGTTCCAGCTGGAGGATGGCCGTCAGCTGCTGCGGCTGGACGATCAGCTGTATTTGCTGCAATATCACCAGGCTGACGGGGAAGTTTTCGAGATGCTGCGGCTGCGGCCGGTGCCGCTGGAGCCGGAGCGGGTGCTGGAGCTGGATCGTCTGCTGCTCAGCGTCAGCGGAGACGACAGCGTGGCGGCGATCAGCTTCTCCGGGGCCGTGGAGGCCGCTATGCGGCAGCTGCCGGATTACCGGCGGCTGGTGGACGGCGGGGCGGATACCCTGCGGTACTGCTTCACCATGCTGGAGTGCCGGTATAACGGCGGGTATATGATGCAGGCAGCCATGATGGCGGTGTGCCGGGATATTCTGGTAGACATGGGCGAGGATCCCGGCGATGACGGGTATGACGTGCAGACCTGGTATGACGAGCTGAAGGCCCGAGCCTTTTCCGTGTCGGAGGACCTGGCGCACCATCCGGGGTATGCTGTGCTGCTGGGGCTGGGGGTGTCCCGGCCTGACGGCACGGCGGCGATAACCTATGTGGACATGGACGGCGACGGACTGGCGGAGCGCCTTACGGCAGAGAACGGAGGACTCCGGGTGCTGCGGTATGACGGCACGGAGGTGTGGTCCTCCGGCCCGGTGGGACAAAACGGGGATGAGGCCCTGTTCCTGCACCGGAACGGCGGGCAGTGGGAGCTTCTGCGCTATGGCCGGACGGCGGAGGAGCAGCTCTATGAGCTGCTGAGTCTGACCGGCGGCCGGGAGCGGCTGGTG
>ERZ857951.2491-NODE-2491-length-16050-cov-2.838887_pt1 | contig 16050 bp, 20 predicted proteins | sample MGYA00519759_ERZ857951 | MGnify/ENA primary metagenome ERZ857951 (study PRJEB31778, sample SAMEA3449377) | human gut metagenome | biome: human gut; feature: human-associated habitat; material: faeces | place: United Kingdom | collected 2010/2012 ...
TCCCGGGGCTTCGGCCCTGGGAGGAGGAGCTGAAACGGAGGTGACTCATTTGGAACGAGTCAGCAAAGATGAATACTATTTGAACATTGCCGCGGCCGTTGCCGCGCGATCGACCTGCTTGCGAAAACACTACGGCGCGGTGATCGTGAAAAACGATGAAGTCATCGCGACCGGCTATAACGGTTCTCCGCGCGGCGAGGCGAATTGTTGTGATACCGGCGTTTGCTACTGCCGATCGCACGAGCTGCCGCTTGACGAGACTGCTGCCGCGCACGGTTCGCAATACGGCTCTTGCGTAGCGGTTCATGCTGAGCAAAATGCGATCATCAGCGCGTCAAGGCAAGAGCTCCAAGGCTCTACGCTCTATCTGGTTGGCTATGACCCCAGGACAAAGAAATGGATTGAGGCAAAGCCCTGCAATATGTGCGACAGAATGATTCGCAACGCAGGCATTTTGAGAGTTGTGCGAAGGGAGATCGACGAATGAATCAAATCCGCTATGATGGCTCGGTCACGATTGCCGTCGGTGAATCCAGACGCTCGACTCAGTGGAAAAACAAAGAGGTCTTATGGTCTCAGCTTGTGGAGCGTCTGAGTATTCCGACGAAGACGCCAGAGACCGTTGACGAATATAGGGGCTTTGCAAAAAGCAAGCGTGACGAGATCAAAGATGTCGGCGGCTTTGTCGGCGGTTCTCTTAAAGGCGGCCGTCGTAAAGCTGAGGCGATCATGCAGCGCCGGCTCCTGACCTTAGACCTTGACGACGTGCCGAGAAATGCGGACCCGTGGGACACGGTTGTTCTGGTTCTTGGCTGCGCAGCCGTTCTTTACAGCACACATAGCCATCGGCCAGAGGCACCGCGTCTTCGCCTGGTTATGCCGCTCTCTCGTCCTGTCTCTCCTGAGGAATATTCTGCGATCGCCCGAAAGGTCGCGCAGGACATTGGTATCGACATGTGCGACGATACCACCTATGAGCCGCATCGTCTTATGTACTGGCCCTCTGCTTCGATCAATGCTGAGTACCGGTATGAAGTCGAGGATGGGCCGTGGCTGAACGCAGACGAGCAGCTCGCTCGATACGTTGACTGGCATGACCCTTCTGAATGGCCGATCTCCTCGCGTCGAGCCAAGGCTTTACATAGGCTCGCGTCTCACCAGGAGAGCCCGCTCGAGAAAAATGGGATTGTCGGTGCGTTCTGCCGCGTCTATGACATTCACGATGCGATCGAGCATTTTCTTCCTGATACCTATGAGAAATATGACGACAACCGCTATACTTACAAAGGCGGCTCAACTTCCGGCGGCTTAGTTCTTTATGACAACGGCGTTTTTGCGTATTCCCACCACGGCACAGACCCGGCAAGCGGAAAACTATGCAACGCTTTTGATCTTGTTCGTATTCACCTTTACGGAAACATGGACGACGATACGAGCCCCGGCACGCCTTCACACAAAATGCCATCGTTTATGAAGCTGCAAGACGAGGCAATGCAAATTCCAGAAGTTCGTGAAGAACTTGCCAAGGCCAACTTCGAGCGCCTTAAGGACCGCTTTGACGACCCTGACGAAGACTATGACTGGGTAGGCCAGCTCACATGCAACAAAAACGGGAAGTTCGATAACACGATCAACAACGTGCAGCTCATTATGGAGCACGATGCAGGTCTTCGCGGTAAATACTTCTACGATACCTTCAAGGAGCGAATGACGGTTTGCGGAGATCTTCCGTGGTGCAAGCTCGCCGATCGAATGACAACGACTTGGACCGACACCGACGACGCCGGCCTTCGCAATTTCCTCGAGATCAAGTATGAAATCGTAAACACCATGAAGATCGGTGACGCCGTACTTCTCGCGATGCAGAGTTGTATGCGGCACCCCGTTCGCGAGTATCTCCTGAGCCTTAAATGGGACGGAGTCGCCCGCGCAGACACGATCTTCATTGATTATCTCGGCGCCGAAGATACAGAGTACACGCGGACAGTCACCCGCAAGGCCTTGATCGGCGCAGTCGCGAGAATCATGCAGCCTGGGTGCAAACACGATCACATTCTTGTCCTTGTCGGCCCGCAAGGCTGCCGCAAATCTACGACCCTCGCCAAGCTCGGTAAGTCCTGGTTTTCCGATTCCTTCTATACCGTTCAGGGTAAAGAGGCCTATGAGCAGATTCAAGGCTTTTGGCTTATTGAGATGGGAGAAATGGCTGCGACCCGAAAGGCCGAACTTGAGTCGATCAAGCAGTTTGTCTCTAAGCAGTCAGACAGCTACCGCGCGGCATACGCCAAACGCACGCAGGAACACCCGCGGCAATGCGCCTTTTTCGGTACGACCAACGATGATGAATTCCTGCGAGACGCAACAGGCGGCCGCCGTTTTTGGCCCGTTACCGTCACGGACAAGGGGCGAGAAACAGGTGACTACTTCACCGCGGAGATCGTTGACCAGGTATGGGCTGAGATCGTTATGCGGTATTCTGCCGGTGAAAACTGGTACCTTGATAACGCAAAGATTGAGGCCGTCGCGCGGCAGATTCAGGACGCGCATACTGAAATGAATGGTAAGCAAGGCTTGCTTGAACAGTTTGTTGAGCGTCTTCTTCCGAAAGACTGGGCTACAAGAAATCTGAGCCAGCGGCTCGCATACTGGAATGACGGCTTTGACGATGAAAAGCAAGCAGGAACCGAGCGCCGCAAAGCCATTTGCGCTTTGGAGATTCATTGCGAGTTATTCGGTGGGACCGTCAAGGACTACACCCCGCAGAAAACTCGTGAGTACAACGCTATGCTGAAACGGCTGCCAGGCTGGAAAGCTCGGTCACGAATCAACTACGGCGAGATTTACGGCCAGCAGCGCGGCTTTGTTCGCGAGGAAACGGAGTAGCAAAATGAGTAGCAAACCGAGTAGCAAAATCATTTTCGGCAAGAGTTTTGCTACTCGGGGCTGTAGCGAGTAGCAAAACACAAATCGAATTGCTACTCGTTTTGCTACGGTTAAAAACCAGTGTTTCCAAGCCTTTCATCAATTTAGTAGCAAAGTAGCAATTATACCTATTGAACCCTATGGATTAAACCTAAAAAGACATAAAAATTTCCTTTTACCCTTAATCCGTAGGGTACATATACGCGCGAGCGCTATTTTGCTACTTCGCTACAACAGGAGGTAGCTTTGAAAGAATCAACAGTTGAAAGGAATATCCGCCGACAAGTCGAAGTCCTCGGGGGCGTGGCTTGGAAGTGGGTAAGCCCTGGACGTCGGGGCGTGCCTGACCGAATCTGTATTTTGCCTGGACCCCATATCATTTTTGTCGAGCTTAAGCGCCCAGGCTTGAATGATGGGCGGAGCGAGCAGCAGAAGAAGGTCTTTCGCATTTTGGAGGGGCTGGGCTGTCACGTCTGGCTGATCGACGACGCAAACGTCTTTCGTCAGCGGCTTATTGAGATCGGGGTGCAGGCATGAAATACACGCCCTACCCCTATCAGGCTTTTGCTGAGAAGTTTGTCCTTGAGCATAAGGCCGCGGGCCTGTTCCTCGATATGGGCCTCGGCAAGACGGCGATCACGCTCTCGGCATGTGAGAAACTGCTGCGGGACTATTTTGAGACAAGCAAGGTTCTTGTGATTGCGCCGCTCCTTCCCGCGAGAGAGACATGGCCCGACGAACTGGCGAAGTGGGACCAGCTTGAGGGTCTGACTTATTCTCTGATTATCGGCACAGCGCAGGAGCGAATTGACGCGCTGCATACTGACGCCGATTTTTATATCGTCAATCGTGAAAATGTTGTTTGGCTCGTCGACTACTACAAGAAGAAGTGGCCTTTTGATATGGTCGTGATCGACGAGCTATCGAGCTTTAAGTCCAGTAAGGCGCAGCGCTTTAGGGCTCTTCGGAAAGTCCGAAAATATATCGATCGAATTGTCGGCCTTACAGGTACGCCGGCCCGAACGGCCTACTCGATCTCTGGTCTCAGGTCTATCTCCTGGACGAAGGCGCGCGGCTCGGTCGAACGTTGTCGGCCTATCGTGACACTTACTTCATGCCTGGCAGACGTGGGCCGAATGGAATCGTCTATGACTGGAATCTAAAAGATGGGGCCCGTGAAGCGATCTTTGCGAAATTGAGCGATCTCTGTATCAGCATGGAAACGACGGGCCTTCCTGAGCGGCTCACGATTCCCCATGAGGTCAAGCTCTCAGAAAAAACGGCGGCTATGTACCAACAACTTGAAAGGACTATGCTGCTGCCCTTTGCAGATGGAGACGTTGACGCGGCAACGGCCGCGATCTTGACGAATAAGCTCTTGCAGTTGGCTGGCGGCGCGGTCTACGACGAGAACGGCAAAGCGCAGATTGTCCACGATCAAAAGCTCGAGGTCTTAGACCAGCTTATCGAAGAGGCGAACGGTCAACCGGTTTTGGTGTTTTACAACTACAAGCATGAGCTTGACCGGCTGCAAGCGCGGTACCCTCAGGCCGTTCATGTGAAAGAGGAGAATGTCGTCAAGCGGTGGAACGCAAAAGAGATTCCGATTCTTCTCGCGAACCCCGCAAGCGCCGGTCACGGCCTTAATTTACAATTCGGCGGTCATATCGCGATTTGGTACAGCCCGACTTGGAACCTTGAGTTTTTCCAGCAGGCGAATAAGCGCCTTCATCGGCGCGGACAAGCTGAGCCGGTTCTCATTCACACGCTTATGGCAAAAGGTACGATCGATGAGCGTATTTACGATATTGTCTTACGAAACAAAGAGGCGGGCCAGAACGCCTTGCTTGAGGCGGTCAAGGCCAGAATCAAGGAGGTAACATGACGGAAGAAGTTTTACAGTTGCTATCTGACGACCCGATGGTCGTACTCAATCGTGGCTATCGCGCAAAGGAGCGTATTGCCGCAAGGCAAAAACGCATTGAGGAGTGGCGGCAGATCGCCGAGTCTATTACCGCGAATCCCGAGAACGCTTCGAGCGGCGGCGGTTACCCTACAAGCAAGACCGAGAATTGTGTTGTCGCGATTATGACGCTGCAAGAAGAGATCAAGGATGAGATCATGGAGATCGCTGACTTTGAGCGGCAGACCTCTCAGATCATCAAGGAGCTTGTTGAGGACCTGAACTTCAAGACCGTCCTCGAGCTTCGGTATCTCAGCTACTTACGGTGGGAGGAGATCGCCGTCAGAATGAATTATACATTCAGGTGGACCCAGGAGCTTCACCGCAGAGCTTTACTCGCATTGCAGGAGGCGGCAAGCGCGCTAATTCCGGTGTAAATGCGGTATTATGATTATTTTAGGCTAAAGCGCGTTAATTCCTGGGGTCACATTGTATACTGGTATGGAAGGTTTTGGCGAGCACGGCCATTGTCCTTCCTCCTGAAGAAGAGCGGCTGGAAACAGTCGCTCTTTTCATTTTGCTGCGTTTGGAGGTGGTGAGCGTGGCAGGCAAAATGACTCCGAAGATGCAAAAGTTTGTCGATGAATACCTTGTTGACCTGAATGCGACGCAAGCCGCAATCCGTGCAGGATATAGCAAAAAGACGGCTTACTCGATCGGCGTTTCAAATTTGAAGAAACCCGAAATTCAAGCTGCAATCCAAAAAAGACAAAAATCGGCGGCTGAAAAGCTCGAGATCACTCGAGAGCGGGTCCTGAAAGAACTCGCTTCGATCGGCTTCGCGAAGGCTACCGACTTTTTGACGATTCAAGGCGGCCGCGTTCTCATTAAAGACTCTGACGACGTGGCCGCTGATAAGCTGGCAGCTCTCGCCTCTGTCAAGGAGGGTATGTATGGCGTAGAGGTCAAACTCGCTGATAAGGCTCGCGCTCTCGAGATGCTTGGTAAATACCTCGGTCTCTTTGATGGGACGAATCCGGAGGGCGATACGCAGAAGAATAACCTCTTTGAGGCGATCGCCGGCGCTGCAGAGGGGGAAATCGATCTAAATGAAATACCGGAGATTCAGTCCTCGGCAGACGTTGACGCTGACGTGGTGGAAGAGACCTGAGTTTGCAGACTACGACGGTATTCTCTGCGACGGCTCCATCCGATCGGGCAAGACGGTCTCAATGGCGGTCGGCTTTATCCTTTGGAGCATGTACTCCTTCAATAATGAGAGCTTCGCCATTTGCGGCCGTACGATTGAGTCGCTGCGCCGTAATGTGATCGTGCATTTGCCCTCTTGGCTTGAGGGTCTCTTCAAGGTAACTGAGCGGCGTGCTGAGAATAAGTTGATTATTTCAGTCGGCGGCCACAGCAATACCTATTACCTCTTCGGAGGTCGTGACGAATCCAGTTATACACTTGTTCAGGGCATGACCCTGGCCGGCGTTCTTTTTGACGAGGTCGCGCTTATGCCACGGTCCTTCGTCGAGCAGGCTCTCGCCCGATGCTCGGTCGCGGGGAGCAAATTTTGGTTCAACTGCAACCCCGAAGGTCCCATGCACTGGTTCTATAAAGAATGGGTGCTTGAGTGCAAGCGCAGGAATGTCCTTCACCTACATTTCACGATGGCTGACAACCTCAGCCTTTCCGAGAAGATCAAGCAGCGCTACGAGGGCATGTACACGGGCGTTTTCTATGCTCGGTATATCCTTGGAAAGTGGACGAAGGCCGAGGGCCTTGTCTATCCTTTCTTTAATGCCGAAAAGCACATGATCGATGACGACGGCTCGCGCGGTCGTTATTACATTAGCTGCGACTACGGCACACTCAACCCGTGTGTCTTCGGGCTTTGGCGCGTAAAAGGCAATTCGGCCTTCATGGTGAAAGAGTATTACTACGATGGCCGCAAGAAAGGCAAGCAGAAGACCGATGAAGAGTATTACGCTGATCTTGAGGCCTTTGCAGACGGCTACCTGATCGAGCAAGTCGTCATTGACCCTTCGGCTGCGTCCTTCAAGGAGACGATCAGACGGCATGGCAAATTCAGCGTCAAGAACGCGAAGAACGACGTGCTTGACGGTATTCGCGATACCGGAACAATGCTGCAAGCCGGCTTGCTCCATTTCAATAAGACCTGCGTCAATACGAAAGCTGAGTTCGGCGCGTATGCGTGGGACGAGAAATCTTCGAGCGACGCCGTGATTAAAGAGAACGACCACAGCATGGACCAAATGCGGTATTTTGTCCGCACGATTATGAAACGCGAGGTGAGGGCGTATGGCATTAAATAACCTTTGGGGAAAGCTCGGTGCATTTTCGAGAAATGTGCTTGTGCCTTCCAACGTGATTTATAAGAGCTTCGATGCGGACCCGCTCGTCAGCGATAAAATGTCTCGCGCCATTAGTCGGTGGTACGGCATGTACGTCGATAAGCCCGAGTGGGCCGACGACGAGGTCAAACCTCTCGGCCTTCCGCGAGCGATCGCAAAGGAGTTCGCGCAGGTTGTCTCTTCGGAGATGACGATCACGGCTGACGGTGGTCCTCGCGCCGACTTTATCAACGAGCAGTTGACGCGCTTCCAGTCGAACGTGCAAAATAGCATCGAGCTTTGCATGGCCCTCGGTGGTATGGCCTTCAAGCCGTACGTTTCAGGCGGAAACGTCTTCATCGACAGCACGAGCGCCGCGTCCTTTATTCCTCTCCGCTTTGACGATGGGGATAACTGCGTCTCTGGCGTGTTCAAGAGTCAGCCGGTCAAGGTTGATAAGAGTTACTTCGTCAAGCTCGAGTACCATGACTTCGCCAACGGCGTCTATACGATTCGTAACAAGGCCTTTACCTCTGACGAGAACGGTATCACAGGCAGCGAGGTCGAGCTCGGTCGCGTTCCCGAGTGGGCCACTATTCCCGAAGAGGTTCAGATCAAAAATGTAGAAAAGCCGCTCTTCGGCTACTTTACGCCGCCTGTCAGCAATAACATCGATACCGCGTCCAGCTTGGGTGTCTCCATTTATGGCGGCGCGACTGAGGACCTGATTCGCGACGCCGATGAACAGTGGGCGCGTTTCCTCTATGAATTTGAGAGCGCCGAGCGTAAGATCATCGGCACTCCCGAGGCGATCTCTGGCTCGCTGCCTGGCAGTAAGGCAAATCCCCTGCTCGGTGATCGGCTCTTCATTCAAATGCCGTATGACTCGGACGACTTCTTCAAGGAGTTCTCCCCAGCGCTTCGGCACGCAGGTTACTACGAGGGCTTGCAGGCGATCTTGCGTCGCATTGAGTTCAATACCGGCCTTGCTTACGGCGATCTCTCCGACCCTGCGACTGTGGAAAAGACCGCGACCGAGGTCATGTCCGCGAAGATTCGCAAGTTCAACACAGTCAAGGCTCTCGAAGATCGCTTCAAGGCTGCGCTCGAAAACGCGGTCTACGGCGTTGACGTGTACGCCACTCTCTATGGCCTTGCACCCCGTGGAGAGTATGAGCTCTATATCGACTTTGACGACAATATTCTCACCGATAAAGACGCCTTGCGTGAACGTGACCGCCAGGACGTTCGCGACGGCCTTATGCAGAAGTGGGAGTACCGCGTCAAATGGTACAACGAGACCGAAGAAGTTGCGAAGAGCATGTGTCCCGTAGAGTCTACGTCGGACCCCTTTAATCTCGGCTGATGCTGACGCCTGAATACCTGGCGGCTACTCCGGACGCTCTTGTTGAGCTTTATGGGAAGATCGAGCAAGACATTCTTGCGAATATGGCCGAACGTATCGCAAAGTACGACTACTACATTCCTGCAGTCCAGCATCAGCACCAGCGTCTTCGGGCGATGGGCATGCTTGAGACTGAGATCGAACAGCAGCTTGCCGCTCTTACGGGAAAGACTCAAGCCGAGCTCAAAAAGCTCATGGCGCAGGCGGTCGACGAGGCGCTTACCTCTGACGCAAAAATCTACGCTGCCGCAGGCATGGGCGACGTTGACCCTCTCGCAGTCGCCGGCGTTCGTGAGGCGCTGCAAAGCGGTCTTCGGCAGACAAGCGGAATCTTCCGCAACCTGACTCGTACAACCGCGAACACGGCGGCAAAGCAATTTGAAGACGCTCTTGATCGGGCCTGGCTGCAGGTCACGTCAGGGGCGTTTGACTATAATACCGCGATCAGAAATGCGGTCAAAGACCTCGCACGGACCGGCGTCCAGTCAATCACTTATCCTTCAAGCCATGTGGACACGATCGAAACGGCTGTTCGCCGCGCGGTCGTCACCGGCGTCAACCAGACCGCCGCAAAGTCGCAGCTCGCACTCATGGACGAACTCGACATTGATCTTGTGGAAGTAACTGCGCACGCCGGCGCTCGCCCGAGTCATCAAGAGTGGCAGGGACAAATCTATTGCCGCAAGGGCTCTCACCCGAAGTACAAAAACTTCGAGGAGGCTACGGGGTACGGCACGGGCGACGGCCTTTGCGGCTGGAACTGCAATCACAGTTTCTTCCCGTATGTCGAGGGCGCGCCTCGAACCTACTCGAAAGCTCAGCTCAAGGACTACTCCGCAAAGAATATCACCTACAACGGCCAGCAGTTGACCGAGTACGAGGCTTTGCAGCAGCAGCGCTATATTGAGCGAGGTATTCGCCGATGGAAACGCGAAGAGGTCGCTATGAAAGCCGCAGGTCAACCTACCGACGAGGCTCGGGCTAAAGTCCGTGCCTGGCAGGCCAGACAGCGTGATTTTATCAAGCAGACCGGTCTCAAGCGAGCCTCTTCTCGCGAGCAGATCGGATAGAACTCTCATAAACAAGCCCCAGACAACCCGTATCGAGTTTTCTGCCTGGGGCCCTGGTGTTTATACTCCTAATATTTGGAAGTCATACGGACGATCGTGGAGCTCCGTATGACTTCCTTTTATATGCGAGCCGTGGTTACGCAGGTTCGACTCCTGCAGCTCGCGCAATATCGGCTACCCGTCAGCCTATGAGGACGGGGCGGCAGGTCACGGCAACGACCTAAAAAGCCTAACCGCAAAGAAAGGAACAGTATGAAAAAGGACGAACTCACCGCTCTGGGCCTGACAGACGAGCAGGCCGACAAAGTGCTTGCCATCAATGGTCGCGACATTGAAAAGCACAAGAAGGCAGCCGAAGACGCGAAAGCCGAGACGGCCACCCTACAGCAGCAGCTCTCCGACCGCGACAAGGACCTCGAGACCCTGAAAGCCGGCGCGGAAGATGCTGAGAAGGTCAAGCAGCAGCTTACCGACCTGCAGACGAAGTACAACGACGAGACCGCCAAGTATCAAAAGCAGATCGCCGATCGCGATTATGCTGACGCCCTCGAGACCGCCTTCAACGACGGCAAAATCGAGTTTACCTCTAAGGGCGCGAAAGCAGCGGCCTGCGCTGACTTCATGGCTACTCGCTGCGAGCTGAAAGACGGCAAGCTCGTTGGCTTTGAAGACCGTATTAAGGCCATGCGCGAGAAAGACCCCGACTCTTTCCGCGCTGAAAAGCCTGACCCCAGCTTCGCGAACCCGACCGGAAACGGTAGCCCGACGACCCTGAGCAGAGCCGCGCAGGCCGCGAGAGCAGCCGCCGCGAAGTTCGGACCTGTTTCTACCCCCGCAGAAAACACCAACACTAAATAAGGAGGATTCCATTCATGTCTATTCTGAAAACTGAGATCGGCACTGCGATTCCTAATTTCCTGGATAGCGAAGTCGGTCTCGTCACCAAGACCGCGCAGATTCCTCAGAGCATGGGCCAGGCTGACGGCGATCGCAAGACCGTGTTTGCTGGCACCGTGTTCCCCGCGAATACGAGCGCCGCGACCGGTATCGTGTTCCAGGACGTCGACGTCACCGATGGCGACGCGATCGGCGCTGTCATGGTTGCCGGTCGCGTAATCAGCGACCGCGTGAACGCTGCAAGCGCCGCGCAGACCGCGCTCAAGAACATCGTCTTTGTCGGCGCGAATGCGACCGTCCGCGGCTATTCCGTCACCTACGAGAAGGACGGCGGCACGGGTGACGTTCCCGTCGATGCGACCATGTACGCTGACGGCGAGATCGTCCAGCTCTCCAAGAGCTACCCGCTGACGAAGAGCTCCAAGTCTCAGATCGGCTGGGCCCTGAGCTCTGGCGGCAACGCCGTTGACACGGTTACGATCGCGGGCGCGAACGTCAAGGTCTACCCCGTCTTCGAGGCCTAATCTAAGTAAGGAGGATATAACACATGCCCGATATTCTGAGAATGCTGTCCCAGGCTGAACAGCTTGACTTCAGCCAGAACTTCCTGATTCCTCGTCCGAACTACATCGGCGACACGATCTTCCCTGATCGTAAGACCCAGAACTTCAAAGCTGAGTACCTGCGTCTTGCGGCCGGTTCTCAGCTTCCCACTATGGCCCTGGTTCACGGTCTCGACACTGAGGCGCACATCGGTTCTCGCCCCGCGCTGGAGCGCGTGACGGTTGAAAAGCTCTTCATCAAGGAGAAGATCAACCAGACCGAGTCCCTGCGTCAGGTGCTCGAAAACGGCGCATTCAATGACAGCGCTCTGATCGACTTCGTTTATGACGACTGGGGCCGACTGGCCGAAGGCGTTCGCTGCCGTACCGAGGTCGCCAAGATGGAAGTCTTGTCCACCGGCAAGATGACCATCAAGGAGAACGGCCTGAACTTCTCTGTTGACTTCGGCGTGCCGAACGGTAACACCGGCTTCGACATTGACGTCTCCACGCCTGACAAAAACGTTCTCGCGCAGATCGAAGAGATCGTCGAGACCGCCCGCGACAAGGGCTTCACCATTTCCGGTATGGTCCTGTCTGGTTCCGTGCTCTCTAAGATGCTGACCAACGAGGGGATCTCCAAGGCCATCTATGGCGGCGCCGGTGCTGGCGCTATGGTCTCTCGTACGCAGCTCGTCGGCCTGTTCAACGAGTTCTTCGGTATTACCGATGTTCGTACGAACGACCTGCGCTACAACGTCGAGGGCAAAGACGGCAAGCTGACGACCCAGCGCTTCTGGGGCAAGAGCAAGGTCTCTTTCCTGGCTTCCTACAATGGCCTGCAGAACTTCGGCGTCGGCCTGTGGGGCGTGACTCCGGAAGAGGAGCAGCTCGGCCCCTGGACCGCGAAGAGCGCCGAGCAGTTTGTCACGCTGACCCAGTGGACCGAGCCCGACCCCACGGCTGTCTGGTCTAAGGCGTCTGGCCTGTTCGTGCCCGTTCTGCCGAATCCCGCAGGCCTGTTCATCGCCACTGCCAAGCTGCAGTAAGGAAGGCGGTGCGGTAAGTGGTCATTGTCAGCTACGAGTGGTATAAGACCACTTACGGCGGCGGGCTGGACGAAGATACCTTCAACCGGCTCGCGTCTCAGGCGTTCCTCTTTGCGGACGCCATGACTGAGTATAGGCTCAGCGCTTGCTGGGCCCGTCTGGCGGAGTCCGTACGCGTAGCGGTTATGTCGGCCGTCTGCGCGTACGCTGACCAGGCAAATATCGAGGAGTCCGGCGGTCCTGTTTCGTCTGAGACGAACGACGGCATCTCGCGAACCTATGTGACGGGCAGCGCTTCAAGCGCGGGCGCGTCGAGGAACGCAGGAACGGCGCAGGGCCGATTGAGCAATGCAATTCGGCTCTACCTCGCTCCTACGGGTCTCCTGTTCCGCGGGAGGGGCCGCCGATGAAAGACTTCCTCGCCTGTACCGAGCTCGTGACGCTCGTTCACCACGTCAAGACCGCTGCTTCTGACTTGTATGTTTGCTACCCCATTCAGGGTGTCAGTTGGTATGCGAAGACAGAAACGGCGGTCACGGCTGACGGCGCGAAAGCGGTTAACGTTTATAAGGTTCGAATCCCGGAGGCTGTTCTTCCGTCTTGCTTGCCTGAAAAACTTGACTACCTGGTCAAGGGGGAAATTTCAGGGGTACTCAAGCCGGCAGACCTCAAAGGCTCGACTTATTTCCAGGTCACCGCGGTCGCCGACAACCGGCGCGGGACTCTTCCGCATGTGGCGGTGAGCGGCGTATGAGTTTCGGAATCAAGATCAAAAGCGTCAACATAACGCCGAGTAAGATTCTTGCCAAGCGCGGTCTCGGCAGTGATAACAAGGCGCGAAAATATCTCGCGACTTCGGTCGCGAAATACTGCGACCCGTACGTTCCTATGAGCGCGGGCGCAGGAGCGCATTTGAAGAATCAAAAGCAGATCGCCCCTGACGGCAGCAAAGTCACCTATCCAGGGCCGTACGCCCATTATGTTTATGTCGGCCTCGCTATGGTAGGTCGAGCGCCAAAGAGCTATTCAGGCCGAGCGCTCAACTACCACGGCGCGCCGATGCGAGGTAAAGAATGGGATAAGCGTATGCTTGCAGACCGTGGGGGCGATCTCAAGAGAGACTTCGCCGCTTATGTAGGAGGTAGAGCAAAATGACGATCATTGATGGCGTTCGCGCCTGGCTGAAAACCTATGAGGGACTGGCTGACGGTCGGCTCAGCGTGGATTTTTTGCCCGAGGAGGCGAAGAGCTACTCGGTCGATACCGTGCCGACCACTGAGATTGTCAAACGCTACCTCGACGGCAGCTCTATTCGGCAGTTCCTCTTTTGCGTATCAAGCCGAGAGTTTTACAGCGATAATATCGCGCAGAACGTAGATAACCAGGCCTTCTATGAGGGCCTCGCCGCTTGGCTTGAGCGCAAGAGCAAGCTCCGGCAATTCCCTAATATTGGCACGGGCCGAACGGTCCGGTCAATCGAGATCAGCTCCACCGCGTACCCGTTCGTCGTCGACGAGCATGGCACGGCGCGGTATCAGCTTCAACTCAAACTAACTTATTTCCAGAAAGGAGATCGCACCGTATGAAACTTTCCGAGCTGATGGCAGCCCATACGCCGAGCCCGACCTTTGAGGGCTTCGTCACCAACGACGATTTTGTCCTCGCGATCGATTGCTCCGCGGACGGCTCCGCCGAGGTTAAGGACTACGCGGTCGCGCAGCTTGGCGTGACCGGCCTTGACGCCAACCTCAACCCGATCACGCAGGACAAGACCTATATCCGCGCTGGCCAGTCCACCATGAAGACCGGCAACCAGAGAGCCTTTAAGGTCTCCGGCGATCGCTATATCGGCGATGACTTCCAGGACTTTGCCCTCTCCCATGCTGTCATGTACGGCACTGGCTCCGCTGTCATTCGCAAGTACGTCTACTTCTGCTTGCTGAACGGCAAGGGCGAGACCGGCGAGGCTTCTATCATCGTCAACTCCGATGGCAGCGGCTCCGCAGGCGAGAGCGCAAGCATCGACATTGACGTCAAACGCCGCGCCGAGCGAGTACACCTACTCTGCGGCGTAATTTAAGAAGGAGGATTTGACAAATGGCAATGTTTCAGTTTTCCGCTCGCCAGGTCGAGCTCAACTTCTGCGATCAGATCAAGTGCACCGTGCCTCTGACCGACGAGGTTCAGAAGAAGGTGCAGGACGCCGCGAAGGAGCTGCTTCGCGTGTCTCAGGCCGCGAAGGACTCCGACAATAAGGAGCATACGCTCGACGACCTTTGCGATTCTGTGATGGACGCGATCGACGAGATTCTCGGCGAGGGCATGTCCGACCAGATTCTCGGCATGAAGGAAGGCTATACTTTCTGGGACGCCTGCGACGTGTTCAAGTATATCACCGACGAGATCAACACCGCAATGCGCGGCGTGGCTGCGTCCTACGCGTCCAAGCCCCCGATCACGCCGGTCAATCGCGCGCAGCGTCGCGCAAAGCATAAGAGACACGGAGCATGAATCTCCTAACGACCCCGTTGCCGTATGCGGTAAAAGTCGGCGGTCGTGAGGTTCCCATCAATACAAGCTTCCGCGTCGGAATGCGGTTTGAGCTTTTGGCTCTTGACGACCAGCTTACACCGGAGAACGTCTTGACAACGTTCTTCGGTGATAACTGGCCGCAGCCGTATGACGAGGCGGTCAAACAAGCTCTCTGGTTTTATTGTCTCGGCAAGCCTCACGAGAAGGAGGAAACCGACAAGCAAAACCTCAAGCCCTCTCGCAGGAGCTACGATTTTGAGATCGACGCCGATGCGCTCTATACCTCATTCCGCGAGGCCTACGGCATCGACCTCTTGCAGGAGGACCTTCACTGGTGGGCCTTCCGCGAGCTGATGCTCGGGCTTCCTGACGATACCCCCTTCAAGCAGCGCGTTTATTACCGGACCGGCAGCACGGAAGGCATGAGCGCCAAGCAGAAAAAGCAGTTTGAGACTCGGCGCGCAAAGTACGCAATTCCCGAGCGCGGTGCAGTCGATCACAAGTTGACTCTCAGCGAGCGCGACGCCGCGATCAAGAGATATGTTGCCGATCGTTTCAAGGAGGTTTATGGAAAAGGAAAAGCCTGAGCGCGTAAAGCTCAAGTGCCCTTTTTGTGGATATGAAATGCCTGTGTACCTCGCGCCCGACGCGAAGTGCGCAGGCGTTTTTGTTCGCTGCAAGGGCCGAAATTGTAAGAAATTATTCGAGATTCGCGTCAAGTAGTTGCCTTAGTTGCCGATGACGCCACTGAAAAGGTGGTGGAAACATGGCAAATGACGGCTCCGTCATTATCGACATTGAGGGCGATTCCAGTAAATTCAAAAGCGCTCTCTCTGGTCTTGGCAGTATTGCCTCTACCGCCCTAAAGGGTGTTACGACTGCGGTTGCGGCTGTTACGACCGCCGTTGCCGGCGTAGCCACCGCCGCCGTGAAGGTCGGCTCCGGTTTTGAGTCCAGTATGTCGCAGGTTGCCGCAACAATGGGCCTCACGGTCGAGGACATTCGCAATGGCTCGGAAGAGTTTGAGCTGTTGTCCCAGGCCGCAAAAGACGCAGGTGCAACGACCGCGTTCAGCGCGTCCGAGGCCGCTGACGCTCTAAACTATCTGGCTCTGGCCGGCTACGACGCTGCGACCTCCGCGGACGTTCTGCCTTCGGTTCTGAACCTGGCCGCCGCAGGTGGCCTTGACCTCGCCTACGCTTCCGACCTCGCGACCGACGCAATGGCCGCGCTCGGTATTGAGGCAAGCAGCGCAAATCTGACCGAGTTCGGCGATAAGATGGCGAAAACCGCCAGCAAGGCAAATACCAGCGTCGGCCAGCTCGGCGAGGCGATTCTTACTGTCGGCGGCACGGCGAAGAGCCTGGCCGGCG
>ERZ857951.2495-NODE-2495-length-16026-cov-14.380940_pt1 | contig 16026 bp, 19 predicted proteins | sample MGYA00519759_ERZ857951 | MGnify/ENA primary metagenome ERZ857951 (study PRJEB31778, sample SAMEA3449377) | human gut metagenome | biome: human gut; feature: human-associated habitat; material: faeces | place: United Kingdom | collected 2010/2012 ...
CGTGCCGGATATACCACTTGTGATACGCAACAAACCGCATAACAATCAGCTTTGTACTGATTTATCCCGCTTTATTTCGGCTTATCCCGTGGTTTCCCACTTTTTGCGTTTTGCGTGGCAGACAACAGCTAATGTCAACTCTTATCTCGGCAATACAGAAACTTGTCATTGCTGATGTTGTAAAGTTCAGTGATGAGAAAATAAAAGCTACAAAACAAGTTGTAGGATAATAAAAATCGCAAGTTATTCACTTAGTGTTGAGTGATTTAACTTGCGATTATTTTTTATGTCGAATATAGCTGTTTGGGGTGAAGTATACTTATTTGGTGCCCACTTACTTTAAGATAGGTGCAAATCTGATACGGATATTCGGCATCTTCGTGATAGTCGAATAAGTGTTCAGCATCCAGTCCTCACTGCCGTCATTTACGTTCTCACCGCTTGCAGGAGGCGCAAATATCTTGAGCGTCATGTCAGCTTCACCGTCAAGAGGCTTTTCAAAGAATGCCGACATAAAATCTATCGTCTTTGCGTGAGGCGCCTTGTAGAACCACTTGCCGTTTATCTCCATCATAAGATTAAGATCTGCGTCCTCGTCCTCAAATGTGATTTCGCAGAATGTGGGGTTCTTTTCAAAGTGCAGAGGTATCTCGATACCCTCAGCGTCCTCAGAACCGCCCCAACGTAATTTTACAGGGAACTGTGCGTCACCCTCGCTTTTCATTTCGGGATAGAAATACTCATCGTGAATAATTTCCTTGTAGGTCTGCATTACCGGCTGCTCAATACCGCAGTCAGCATTGTTCGGATCCTCAATTTCAAGTCCCAGTCTGCCTCTGTCACGGAACTGATAGAATGTAAAGCCGTTGAACCAGCCCTGATCCTTGTCGTTCTTGAGCATATCGCAGAATTCCTTTACCATTTCAGCCTGATCGTAAGGTCCCGTTACATCGCCGTCAGCGTTGAACTCACTCATTACCATAGGCTTCTTTTCTCCGCCGCAAAGCTCTCTGTAACGCTTTTCCGACAGCTTAGTAAGATTATATGTATCAGCTACCTTGCTTCTGCTAAAAGAGTTTCCGCCCTCGTCCGCAACGTCAAAAGGCCAACCCCAGTGAAGAGCCATGTACTTGTCAACAGACCATATATCCGTTGCTCTTACAGCGTCGGCAAATTCCTTTTCCATCTCGATTTCTCCGCCCTTTTCGGGATGCTCCACACCGCCGATACAGAGAATAGTCTGTACGTTGGGTGCAAACTTCTTTATTACCTCACGGGCGTGGATATAGAAATCAGCCACCTGCTGATAGGTAGCACGCTTTGTAAACGAGAACCAGTTACCTGTAGCCTCGTGGTTGATTCTCAGCTGCATACGGCCGAATGTTGAAAGCTCCTTGCCTATCTGTTCGAGATGCTCGTCCGTAACATTCGGATCTATCGTCATTGTAAGTATAACGTCCTGTCCGTGACGTCTTACATCACGCATACAGGTGAAAGGCTCGTCGTCGGTTGTTCCGCCGATACCGCCCTTATATGTAAAATAGTCATCATAGGGATAATCCCACTGGAATGCGATCTCCTTGTCCTTGAAAGCGTTTCTCGCTCTTGCAGGCCATGTTTCGTCAAGCGGATAATAGCAATACATAAGGCTTACCGCTCTGTGAGGTCTGCCCAGCTTATTCAGGATATAATCCTGGTTTACATACTCTCCTCTTTCACTTCCGTCGCCAAGGTCAACCGCACATTTAGCAGGACCCATGTGGATCTTCTTGATCTCGCTCATGTTAATAAACTCCTTACACAACTTTTTTTCTGTTCAGAAATACTGATTTTTAAGACTTATCCGTCCTTTCCGGTAATTCGCCCGTCTGCCGCTATGCACCGCTCACAGACAGCTTACCGGAATAATTTTGTGAAAACCTGCGTTTTCACCGAATAAATTGAGTATATCATAAAATGAAAACGATTTCAAGGCTTTACAAAAAAATTTTTTTGGTATATAATAAAGCAGTATTGCAAAATTGAAAGGAACGGTAACCTATGTTAGAATATGATGAACTCAAAGTTGAGTTCGAGGGCTATGAGCCTGAGCTTAAAGAGCTTGCCGGCGCACTTGACCTTGATAATCTCAAAACAGAAATAGCAAAGCTCGAAGAACAGAGCGCACAACCTGATTTCTGGAACGATGTAGAAAATTCTCAGAAAATTTCTCAGAAAATAGGCGAAGATAAGAATATAGTACAGAGCTATGAAAAGCTCCGTGAAAGCTATGACGATGTAATGACAATGCTCGAGCTTGCTCAGGAAGAGGATGACGAATCTATGCTTCCCGAGATACAGGAGCTTGCAAAGCATTTCAGAACAGAGCTTGAATCGCAGAAGCTCGCTACCCTTCTCTCAGGTGAATTTGATCATAATAATGCGATTCTCACATTCCACGCAGGCGCAGGCGGTACTGAAGCTCAGGACTGGGTCGAGATGCTTTACCGTATGTACAACCACTGGGCAGAACAGCACGGTATGAAGGTAACCGTACTCGACTACCTTGACGGTGAAGAAGCAGGTATAAAGAGCGCCAGCATACTGGTTGAGGGCAGAAACGCTTACGGCTATCTGAAGAGCGAAAACGGCGTACACAGACTTGTCCGTGTATCTCCCTTTGACAGCTCCGGACGCCGCCACACCAGCTTTGCTTCCGTTGAAGTAATGCCTGAAATCAATGAAGATATCGACATTGAGATAAGTGAAGACGAGATTAAGATGGACGTTTACCGTGCAAGCGGTGCAGGCGGTCAGAAGGTCAACAAGACATCCTCCGCTGTTCGTATCACGCATATCCCCACAGGCATCGTGTGTGCCTGCCAGACAGAGCGTTCACAGCATCAGAACAGAGAATATGCTATGCGTATGCTGAAGTCAAAGCTGCTTGAAATCAAGGAAAGAGAACACCTCGACAAGATTTCCGACATCAAGGGCGAACAGCTTCAGATCGCCTGGGGCGCACAGATACGCTCCTATGTATTCATGCCCTACACAATGGTAAAGGATCACCGCACAGGCTACGAAATGGGCAACATCGGCGCAGTTATGGACGGCGACCTTGACGGCTTTATAAACGCTTATTTAAAGGCACTCAGCTTAGGACAGATATAATGAAAAAGAACGACATCGTTGAAATTGAGATAACAGCTCTTTCAAGCGAATGTTCCGGTATAGGCAAGAAGGACGGCATGGTTATTTTCGTGCCGTTTTCTGCTATAGGGGACAAGCTTGAAGTAAAGATACTGAAAGTAAACAAAACCTACTGCTACGGCAAGATAGAGAGAATCATCACACCCTCTCCCGACAGGGTCACTCCCGACTGCCCCATTTACACTAAGTGCGGCGGATGTTCTCTGCGGCATATTAGCTACGAGGCTCAGCTCAGAGCCAAAGAGCAGTTCGTAAAGGACGCTTTCACCAGAATAGGCGGTCTTTCGCCCGAATTTTTGCCGATAATCCGCAATACCAATATAAACGGCTACCGCAACAAGCTACAGATACCCATAGGCACCGATAAGGACGGAAATCTTATCGCAGGCTTCTATGCCTTCCACTCGCACAGAATCGTTCCTTGCGAAAAGTGCCTTTTACAGCCCGACATTTTTTCGAAAATCACTGCCGACTTTCTGAAAATTTCAACCGGGCTTAATCTGACCGCTTACGATGAATCTACACATAAAGGTATATTGCGTCATCTATATTTAAGGAAAGGCTATTACAGCGGAGAAATATGTCTTTGTATAGTAGTAGCAAAAAATGTTCCGGAAATTAAAATTCTGTCGGACAGACTTATTGAAAAATATCCCGAGATAGTAAGTTCTGTAATCAATGTAAATAACAGGGATACTAACGTAATTTTAGGCGATGAAGAGATAGTATTGACATCAAAAAACTACATTTGTGACATCATGTGCAAAAACGCCGTAAACATAGCTCCGAAGGCGTTTTATCAGGTTAATACTCCCTGTGCGGAACAGCTTTATTCATCAGCCTGTGATTTTGCTGAGCCGAAGGGCAAAACCGTGCTTGATTTGTACTGCGGAGCAGGCACGATCGGGCTTTCAATGGCACGCACGGCAAAGAAGATAATCGGCGTTGAGATAGTCCCCGAGGCAATCGAAAACGCAAAGCAGAATGCCCTCGCAAACGACATAACAAACTGCGAGTTCATCTGTGCCGATGCCGCCGAAGCCGCACGAATACTGCATTCACGCAGCGTCCGCCCCGACGTGATAATGGTCGACCCTCCCCGCAAGGGCTGCGGCAGGGACGCCTGCGAGCAGATAGCCGCCTTCTCCGCCCCCCGCATCGTCATGGTCTCCTGCAACGCCGCCACCGCCGCCCGTGACTGCGCCTGTTTCGCCGAACTCGGCTACTCCACCGACAAGTGCGTAGCAGTCGATATGTTCAGCGGCACAAACCACGTTGAGTGCGTTGTCCTCCTTACAAAATCATGAAATACTTACATCAGGACCCTGCCGGTCAAAAGTGATATGCACCCCAAAAGTTAGGCACTTTTGGGGTGCATATCAGTCTGCGGCGGTTTATTTACTGTCATATTTACACATAGATGAGCATCCGTTTACCTCTTTGAATCCGACTTTGCTGTACAGCTTATACGAAATGCTGTTTCTTTTTGTTTCTAAAGAAAACACGGCATTTCAAACAGATTGAAAAATTCGTTCATCATAGCAGTTTCATAGCCTTTATTTTGATATTCAGGTGCAATGGCAACCGTATCAATTTTGATATTCCTTGATAATATTCCGGGAATCTCACAGGCTGTCAGGAATCCGAGTATAACATCTTTTTCAATCAACGTATACATAAAACAATTTTCTGTTTTTGTAAACCGTTCAAGATACTCCGCAACCGCTTTGCTGTACAAATCTCCAATCGGGCCTTTTTTGCCGAAAGCGTCAAGATATATATGGGTGCAATCGTAAATAGCGTTTTGCCTTGCCGTAACCGGTTCTGCCATCAAATCTCCCTTTCATAACATAATAAGATATGTTCATTATAAACAGGCAAAAATCTTTTGTCAAGAAACATCTTTTGCATCATAGCCTTATTGACAAATCTCTGCCCCCGTACTATAATCAAAGTAAATAAACGGCAATTCTTAATCGTAAGCAAGCCGCAATACAGGAGGATGAAAAAATGGCTAAAAACAAGTATGCAGGCACACAGACCGAAAAGAATCTTCAGGAAGCGTTTGCAGGAGAATCTCAGGCAAGAAACAAGTATACATATTTTGCATCCGTAGCGAAAAAAGAGGGCTATGAGCAGATGTCCGCCCTTTTCCTGAAAACTGCGGATAACGAAAAGGAACACGCTAAGATGTGGTTCAAGGAGCTTGCCGGAATAGGCGATACAAAAGCAAACCTTGAGGCTGCCGCAGACGGCGAAAACTACGAATGGACAGATATGTACGAAAACTTTGCCAAGACAGCCGAGAAAGAAGGATTTCCGGAGCTTGCCGCTAAGTTCAGGGCGGTAGGCGAGATTGAAAAGCACCACGAGGAAAGATACCGTGCGCTGTTAAAGAACATAGAAACCGCACAGGTATTTGAAAAGAGCGAGGTCAAGGTATGGGAGTGCCGCAACTGCGGTCATATCGTAGTAGGCACAAAGGCTCCCGATGTATGTCCCGTATGTAATCATCCGCAGAGCTACTTTGAAGTACACGCTGAGAATTATTGACGGGAGTATCAAACCTCATTTAAACAGACAAGCTTCCGTTGACGGCATATAAAAACCGCCGGCGGAAGCTTTCTTTTCAACCGCTGTATCTAAAAGGAGCATATTACGAAAAACTACAACCGGGCGGTACTCGGCACGGGTGTTATAGCCAATGAAACAGCCGCCGCTTTGCAGAAAAGCGGAAGAAATCTGTTTGCCGTAGGTAACAGGACGCACGGCAAGGCTGTGGCTTTTGCTGAAAAATACAATATTGGCAAGGTGTATGACAGCTATGACGAAATGTTCACCGACCCCGATGTTGATATAATCTACATCACCACTCCGCACAACACGCATTACGGATTTATAAGGAGCATATTATGAAAAATTACAACCGGGCGGTACTCAGCACAGGCTTAATCGCAAACGAAACAGCCGCCGCAATGCTAAAAAACGGAAGAAATCTGTTTGCCGTAGGTAACAGGACACACGGCAAGGCTGTGGCTTTTGCCGAAAAATACAATATCGGCAAGGTGTATGACAGCTATGACGAAATGTTCACCGACCCCGATGTCGATATAATCTACATCACCACTCCGCACAACACGCATTCCGGCTTTATGAAGAAAGCAATTTTAAACAAAAAGCATATTCTTGTTGAAAAGTCGATAACATTGAATAGTGACGAACTCGGTGAGCTTATCGCACTTGCAGATGAAAACAACGTTGTAATCGGTGAAGCTATGACGGTTTATCATATGCCGATATATAAAAAGCTGAATGAAATTCTGAAAAGCGGCACACTCGGCAGAGTGAATCTTATCACAATGAATTTCGGCAGTTTTAAGGAATACGATATGAAAAACCGTTTTTTCAACAGAAGCCTTGCAGGCGGTGCGATGCTTGATATAGGCGTGTATGCCTTGTCTGTTATCCGTTGGTTTTTCGATTCAAAGCCGAATAATATGCTGTCACAGCTTAAAACCGCACCGACGGGAGTTGACGAACAGGCGAGCCTTTTGCTGTCGGACAAGGAGGGACAGATGGCAACCGTTATGCTGTCGCTCCATTCAAAACAGCCCAAGCGTGCTATGATTTCCTGCGAAAACGGCTATATTGAAATCATGGAATATCCGAGAGCGTGGGAAGCAAAAATAACCTATACAGACGGCAGGACGGAGCTTGTCAGCGCAGGTGAAAATTCCGATGCGCTTTACTATGAAATAACCGATATGGAAAAGGCGGTAAACGGCGACAAAAACGTAATGTGCCTTGACTACACCGCCGATGTTATGGAGATAATGACAAGGTTCAGGCAGGAACACGGCATAATTTACCCGGAGGAAGAATAAATGGACAGATGTGAAAAGCTGCGGGATAATCTGTACGGTGTCGAATTGCTGACAGGTTCAATTACACCCGTAAAGGAACATATTGCGCAGATATTCTATATTGTAAACAACACCGATAACAGCGAATTTATCGAAAACGAGGCGTTGCAGATGATAACTCAGTTCGGTAAAACCGAGTATCATTTCTGCGGCAGACACAGCGAATTATGGCAGAGAACATTTAACGATACCGCACTTAAAATTTATCCGACAGACAGCGAAAAGGTCATAACCCGTAAGTATAAAAGCACGGAGAAATTTGCGGATGAACTGAGCTCGGTATTGCAGGAGAGATACTTTGTTCCGACCGACTTTTATCTTATTTATGACGACGAGGAAATGTATAGGCAGGTTGTGGGAATGACGGAATGATAAACAGCGAGAAATTATGCGGTAAATTTTGCCTTGACTATTTTTATTCAAGGTGATATAATCGGTAACGCAAAATTGCAATATATTATTTGAAGGAGCGATTTTAATGAATGTATTGATGCTCAACGGCAGTCCGAAGGCGAACGGCAATACCAATGCCGCACTGCTTGAAGTAGGCAGGACGCTTGAAAACGAGGGCATTTCATATGAGATATTCCAGATGGGCGGAAAGCCTGTCAGAGATTGCATAGGCTGCGGACAGTGCAGTGAAAAAGGCTGTGCTTTCAACGATGACGATGTTAATGAGTTTATAGCAAAAGCTAAAGAAGCGGACGGATTTGTGTTCGGTACGCCGGTATATTATGCTCACCCGAGCGGACGTATACTGTCATTCCTTGACAGAGCATTCTATGCAGGCGGTGCGGCTTTCAGATTCAAGCCCGGTGCATCGGTTGCAGTTGCAAGACGAGGAGGCAGTTCAGCATCGTTCGATTGCCTGAACAAGTATTTCGGCATAGCACAGATGCCTGTTGTCGGCTCTACCTACTGGAACATGGTATACGGCAGAGTACCCGGTGAAGCCGAGCAGGATCTTGAGGGTATGCAGACAATGCAGAACCTCGCAAAGAACATGGCATGGATGATGAAGTGCTTTGAGCTTGGCAGAAAGAACGGCATTGCACTGCCCGATACAAGTGCGGTTGTAAGAACGGATTTTATAAGATAACTTAATATTCATAATGTAATAATAAAAGGGCTGAACTGCTTAGTTGCAATTCAGCCCTTTTACTATTCTCTTACTCTCAGCTCTCTGAATGCGACAGCGGCCGCCGCACCGACGTTGAGCGAATCGACACCGTGATACATCGGTATCTTTACCGTGTAATCACAGCCGTCTATAGTCTTCTGCGACAGTCCGTAACCCTCAGAGCCGAGTATTATAGCAAGCCGTTCCTCACTCTGAAGCGTCTTGTCATCAATACTTACCGAGTTATCTGTGAGTGCCATTGCCGCTGTTTTAAAGCCGAGCGAATTAAGATAAGCGGGGCCGTGTGATTGCCACCAATGCTCATCCTCTCCGATATATCCCCACGGGATAAGAAATACCGTTCCCATACTTACTCTTATGGCTCTCCTGCAAAGAGGGTCACAGCAGGACGGGGTTATCAGCACAGCGTCTATGCCGAGTGCCGCCGCAGAGCGAATTATTGCTCCTGTGTTGCTGACATCGGCTATATTTTCGAGCACGGCAATCCTTCGTGCGTTTTTGCAAAGCTCCTCTGCCCTTTTCGGTGCAGGACGCTCCATAGCGCACAGCATTCCCCGTGTCAGCTCATAGCCTGTAAGCCCGGACATTATCTTACTGTCGGCGGTATATACCGGAATATCACCGCACCGCTCTATTATGCCGTTTGCACGGTCATTGATATACTTTCTGTCTGTGAACATCGAAATAGGCTTACAGCCTGCATCAAGGGCTACTTCTATAACCGTCTGACTTTCGGCTATGAATATTCCGTGTTCATACTCATACACCTTGCGAAGCCGTGCATCTGTCAGGTGAGTGTATATTTCAAGCTCGGGTATATTTATATCGGCAACATCTATTATTTCAGCCATATTGTTTATTATTTCCTTTCGGGCGGACTTTTTCGTATTGCAAATAATATCGAAAAGTGATAGAATATTATCACAGCGCATCCGCTTGTCGCACTGAATATTATAGCGTATCGGGCGGATGTTGTCAAATATGGCGGTACTAAAAATATATTACCCGAAAAGGCGGCAGGTATGGATTACTTATACAAAATCACGGTAGAAATAGATAATGAAAAAGTGCTAAACTTACAGCAACACGATTTGGATGCGGTATATAAGACAGTAAGAGAAGCGTTTGCAGGGTGTAATTTTAAAGAAGTGCCGACAGATAATAAGCAGATTGCTTTTGTTATCAGGGACGGTAACGATTCTTTCAGCGAGGTCGGAATCGTGGCGAATGCGCTTCACGACAGCTGGCTCGGCAAGTACCTGAAAAAGATGGAATGGTATGATATGAGCGATGACAGCACTGAGGATATACTCAGTGAAATACAAGAATTTGACAACGAATACGGCAAATAAATTTAACGGAGAACATTATGAAAACAGGACTTGTGCTTGAAGGCGGCGCTATGCGTGGAATGTACACGGCAGGCGCACTTGACGTACTTCTTGAAAACGATATAAATTTTGACGGGATAATAGGAACATCGGCAGGTGCGGTGTTCGGAGTGAATTTTCTGTCAAGGCAGGACGGCAGGGTCATCCGCTACAACTGCCGCTTCAACGGCGACAGAAACTACATGGGGATAAAGCCGTTACTTAAAAGCGGTGACTTTTTCAACACGGAATATGCCTATTACAAAGTGCCGAACGAGCTTGATATATTTGATGACGAAACCTATCAGAAATCAGGCGTGCCATTTTATGCAACGGTCACCGATGTAAAAACGGGAAAGCCGGAGTATCTGCAGGTAAAAAGTGTACTTCGGGATATGGAAATGCTCCGTGCTTCTGCTTCCATGCCGTTTATATCAAAGCCTGTAATAATCGGCGGCAGGGCGTATCTTGACGGAGGAATTTCCGACAGCATACCGTTTGAGCATTTTTCCGAAATGGGATACAAAAAGCAGGTGGTAATCCTCACCCGTGATATGAACTACCGCAAAAAGCCGATGAACAAGCTGCTGATACGCTCGTTCTACGGTAAATTCCCCAACTTGTGCAATGCGCTTGAAAACCGTCACAATGTCTACAACGAAAGCATAGACAAGCTATGCGAACTTGAACAAAGCGGCAAGGTGTTTATTATCCGTCCGTCTGAGCCGATAACGATAAGCAGAACGGAGAGAAATCCCGACAGGCTGAAAAGCGTTTATGAGCTTGGAAGGAAGGATATGGAGATGTATCTTGAGGGTCTTGAAGAATTTTTGGAGAAAGAACAGGAAATATAAATGGCAAACAAGAAATGTCCCGTTGCGAAAAAATGCAGCGGCTGTCAGCTGTCCAACATGACATACGAACAGCAGCTTGAATGGAAGCAGAAGGATACCGAAAAGCTGCTCGGCGGTTTCGGCAAGGTATCTAAAATTATAGGCGCAGACGACCCGTATAACTACAGAAACAAGGTGCAGGCGGTATTCCGCTCCGACAGAAACGGCAGGATAATCTCCGGCGTATATCAGTCGTCCAGAAACGGCATTGTCGGAATTGACAGCTGTATGCTTGACGATAAGCGTGCGGACGAGATAATAGTAGGCATAAGAGAGCTGCTCAGATCGTTCAAATTACATCCTTATGACGAGGGTACGGAGCGTGGCTTTTTACGTCATGTGCTTGTCCGTGTCGGAAAGAATACCGGGGAGATACTGGTTACTCTTGTCGGCGGAAACTCAATGTTCCCTAAAAAGCACGACTTTGTGAAAGCGCTTGTAAAGCGGTTCCCTGATATTACGACCGTGACATTCTCGGTAAACCGCACTCCCGAAATGCTTCTTCTCGGAGAAAATAACGAGGTGCTTTACGGCGAGGGATACATTACGGATATTCTTTGCGGAAAAAGATTCAGAATATCTCCGCACTCGTTCTATCAGATAAATCACGCACAGACCGAAAAGCTGTACGACTACGCTATAAAGGCGGCAAAGCTCACGAAGAAGGACGTTCTGCTTGACGCATACAGCGGAATAGGCACGATAGGCATAATAGCGTCTGACTATGTAAAGCAGGTACAGGGCATCGAATACAACGCATCAGCCGTCCGTGACGCAGTAAAGAACTGTCACGAAAACGGGCTTACCCGCAACATTGCTTTTAACCGTGGCGATGCAGGCGAATTTCTTGAAAAGAAGGCAAAGCTCGGCACGCATTATGACGCAGTGATTCTCGACCCTGCAAGGACGGGAGCGGACAGAAAGTTTTTAAACTCGCTCGTAAAAATCGCACCGGAAAGAATAGTTTATATTTCCTGCAATCCGGCTACGCAGGCAAGGGATCTGAAAACGCTAACGAAAAAGTACACAGTGACCGATATTCAGCCGTTTGATATGTTCCCGCATACGAGGCACGTGGAGACGGTTGTCTTGCTTTCCAAGGGTGAGGTCGACTCGAAAAAGATTCGGGTTGAGTTCTCTTTGGAAGATATGGATATGTCCGAATTTCAGGATGGGGCAACCTACACCCAGATCAAAGACTATGTGCTGGAGCATAGCGGGTTAAAGGTATCCAACCTTTATATCTCACAGATTAAGAGGAAATGTGGGATTGAAGTTGGCAAGAATTACAATTTGCCGAAGTCCGAGGATTCCAGACAGCCCATGTGTCCGCCGGAAAAAGAGAAAGCAATCCGAGAAGCATTCAAATATTTTGGGATGATCTAACATCCCGCAAAATGGAGGTTTCTTATGGATAGATTGATTTCTTGTGAGTTTAACATGGATACCGCTTGTGTGGAACTGGAATTTGCAAGTGGCAGCATGATTGCCATTGATACCATCGCCGTGGAGAATGAAGTTGCTGACAATATGTATCAGCGGTCAGAACTGGACTATCTGATCTACAATGATCCGATTGGATATGCTGATTTGATACTGAACGGTGATCCCGAAACCTATTTGAAAACTGTAACTGAATACAAACCGCTTGATAGCTAACCAACACTTTGCCCGTGGGAGAAATTCTGCGGGCAATTTTTTTGTATCTTTTCTGTGAACTCTATTGATTTTGACTGTCTAATGTGGTAGACTATGTGTGAAGTCTAATGGTGTAGACAAGGAGGGCGTGAATATGGATTTTCCGAAGATTCACGAAAGTGAATATCGTTTTTGTTTGATTATGTGGGAGCATGAGCCGGTTACTGCTGTCGAGCTTGTAAAGCTGTGCCAGGATCAACTCGGATGGAAAAGGACTACGACTTATACCGTTATCAAGCGTCTTGGAGAGCGTGGTGTGCTGAAGAACGACAATGGCACTGTTACTTCTCTCGTTTCCAAAGATGAAGCCCAGGCGTGTGAGATCGATGAACTGGTTGAGAAGAAATTCGAGGGTTCTCTGCCTGCCTTTATCGCTGCTTTTACAAAGCATCAGGCTATGTCCGAAGATGAGCTTGATGAGGTACAGCGCATGATCGACCGCATCAGGAAAGGAGGTTCACAATGAACGAACTCTTTTTGAAAATTATCAACATGAGCATATCTGCAAGCTGGCTTATCCTGGCTGTGCTGATACTCAGGCTTGTTTTGAAGAAAGCTCCCAAGTGGGTCAATGTTCTGCTTTGGGGTATCGTGGCTGTCAGATTGATTTGCCCGCTCTCTTTTGAGAGCGCATTAAGCCTTATCCCAAGTTCAGAAACAATTCCGTTGGATATTGAAATGGCGGCCAAACCCACAATAGACAGCGGTGTTCCGGCGATCAATAGTGTGGTCAATCCTGTTCTATCCTCATTTGCCCCACCACAGCATGTATTGACGAGTGCAAATCCGCTTCAGATTTGGATTCCGATTTTGAATATTATCTGGTTGATTGGTGTCGGCGCCCTTCTCTTGTATACCGCAGTTAGTTATTGGCGCCTATGTCGTAAAGTGGATACCGCTGTTCGCTACAAGGACAACATTTTCCAGAGTGAGAATGTAAGTTCTCCGTTTGTCCTGGGCATTATCAAACCGAGAATCTATCTCCCGTTCAACATGAATGGTCAGGATCTGGAGCACGTTGTTGCCCACGAACAGGCGCACATTCGCCGCAAAGACCATTGGTGGAAGCCTCTTGGTTTTCTCCTGCTGACGATTCATTGGTTCAATCCTTTGATGTGGTTGGCTTATGTACTTCTTTGCCGTGACATTGAGTTTGCCTGTGATGAAAAGGTCATCAAGGAACTTGGCAACGAACAGAGAGCCGACTATACACAGGCTCTTGTGGTCTGCAGCGTCAACCGTCGCATGATTGCGGCCTGCCCACTTGCCTTTGGTGAAGTTGGTGTTAAAGATCGTGTGAAGTCTGTGATGAATTATAAGAAACCTGCGTTCTGGATTATTATTCTGGCAGTCATTGCCTGTGTGATCGTTGCGGTCTGCTTTTTGACCAGCCCGATGGGATTCCAATTCGATGAAGCAACACACACCATCGTTTCCGCAAATCATTTTGATATGCGAAATGCGGATGACGCGGTGGCTATTGAAATGAATCCCGCACAGATTAGTGAGTTGAGTTCTCGGCTGGCCGGGGTCAAGAACACGAAGAAGAGCGATGAATATGGTGGATTCACACCGGGATATCAAATCAGCGCACTCCTGGAGGATGGCACATATATCCGGATAAACGGTTATTCTCTCTCCGACAATGATATGGTAGATATCGAGTGGAACGAAGAACGATATGTGGTATCCGATGAGGAATTCCAAGATTATTTAAGTAGAATCTGTGCAGGAGGAGATGTTTCTTCTGCTGATAATGCGGTTGCAGGAAAAACCTATCTCTACGAAGGCGAAGGATTCATGGGCAACTTTACGATCACCCTCTATAATGATGGCACCTTCACCTATTACGAAGGAATGGCCAGCAGCTATATTGGAATTGGCTCTTGGGAACAGAATGGAGACAGCATTATCCTGAACGATGATGGGCACGGCGGCTATGGGCTAGTGAACCATTTCCGATGTGACGGTAATGACCTCGTGTTTGTTGAGCAGGACTCCAACAACTTCGTTTATGTCAAAGTTAAGGACGGCGAAAGGTTCCATTCCACGGGAGAAGCTTTCAAACCCAACGATACGACTGCGGCCGTAACCAAATGGTTTGATTACCTTGAAACCCCTGATGAAATGAAATGGGACGGTAGCCTTGAAATCAACCTCACCGAGTTTCCGGATGTGACCTTCCGTTGGTCTTACGGAGAGATGCTGGCTGTTAAGGGTAGTAAAAGCACTTCACTTTATACCGGGATGCCAATCTGGAACGCATACTTCTGTGACCTCTCCGGTGGCGGTCTGCCCGAATTGTGTTCTACAATCAGCTGGGGTTCTGGCATGATTGATAACCGTGTCATCATCTATGACTATGCAAACGGAGCAAGCTATGAGCTGTCTGATCGAGGAAATTTCGATTTTACCCTCAGATTTAATGAAGCTGATGGATACCTCTATGTAGATAAAACGAAATATAATACTGATGAACTGGTAGAAACTGGCCGATTAGTTTTCAAGAATAATTGTATTCAGATTGAAGGTTTTTCCAACGAAGCGAATTAGGTGTTCCAAGCTGAAATCCTTGAAACTTATCCTGCACGAATTGCGGATGTTTATAGCATCAAAGTTGCAGCAGAAAAGGGTAGACTAAACTGATTTGAACTAAATTTTGCTGGAAATATATCTTTACAAAACAAAATAAGGAAGAAATAAGATTAATATACTACTGCATCATTTGCTGTAAATTTTTCCAGAGAGTTTTCCTTAGTCTGAACACAGACAAATGAAATTCCAGCATCCTCAGCGGCAAAGAACTGACGCTTTGCGGAAGGAGAAATTCTGATCCAATCACCAGCAGCGAGAGTAATTTCCTCTCCGTCAATAATAACTTTTCCTTTGCCAGAAAGGATACCGTAAACTTCTTCGTTTGTTTTATGAGAATGTACGAAAGGAACATTAGCTCCTGCAGGAAGATTATTAATACTTATTTCAGCACCTGTGAGAGAAAGGGCTTCGTGAAGTTCAACTCGACCTTCATTTCCGATATTTGTTTTTGCATAGTTTGTCATGGTATATACCTCCATTTTTCTTAGTGTTTGTTCTTACAGCCATATAATACTATGTTACGCATTCAAATGTAAGTACGCACTTTTTTGTAACTATACATTCAAAAAAGAATGTGTTATAATTTGCTTGGAGGTAAATGCATATGAAGACAAAAGATGAGCTTCCTGTTTGCCCAGTGGCCACAGCAGTGTCACTTGTAGGTGGCAAATGGAAACTTCTTATTATACGAAACTTAAGAATGCGGCCATGGAGATTTAATGAGCTGCAGCGAGATTTGGAAGGTATATCTCAGAAGGTATTGACGGACAGCTTAAGGCAGATGATGGATGATGGTCTTGTATACCGACACGATTATCAAGAAATGCCGCCAAGAGTTGATTACAGTTTAACTGAATTGGGGGAAAAACTGCTGCCTATTATGGATGCGCTGGCAGATTTTGGAAATTATTATAAATATGCTATTAAGTAAATCATCCGGGACAGTAAAGAAGCCATTTTACCTGTTCCTATTGGATCAACTCTACGATCCGTAGGTAGCGAAAGCCCTTCATATACCGTACAATAGGCACATGGAGGTAAAAGTATTATGAATCAATATGTAACAGGAACTACGATTAAGGAATTGCGCGAAAAAAATAAGATTACTCAGGTGCAGCTTGCTGAAAAGCTTGGTGTGAGTGATAAGACGGTTTCCAAGTGGGAGACCGGAGTTTCCCATAGTTAAAGATACCACACCAAATATGATGAACCCA
>ERZ857951.2496-NODE-2496-length-16025-cov-5.530119_pt1 | contig 16025 bp, 15 predicted proteins | sample MGYA00519759_ERZ857951 | MGnify/ENA primary metagenome ERZ857951 (study PRJEB31778, sample SAMEA3449377) | human gut metagenome | biome: human gut; feature: human-associated habitat; material: faeces | place: United Kingdom | collected 2010/2012 ...
GGATTCGAACCCTTGACCTCTCGGATGCGAACCGAACGCTCTCCCAGCTGAGCTACGCCCCCACAAGGCTTGTTCATTATAGCACATTTTTCACATTTGTAAAGACCTTTTTTTCTTCCGGCGCATTTTTGTGCGAAAAAGTCCCGAAAAAGAAAATTGCTTCCCGCTCTTGCGCAATCGCCGCTTTTGTAGTAGAATACTTGCACGTGGCCATTGACAAGGCTGCACTAGTCGGGGAGCCAGCGGTGTCCTGTACCTGCAATCCGCTATAGCAGGGATGAATTCCCGCCCCCGGATAGGTTGATGTGTCGTCTGCCCGCAGTAAGCGGCGTTGAAGGTTCGGTCCCGCGCAACGGAGCCTTGTGAACCATGTCAGGCGGGGAACCGAGCAGCATTAAGCAGGTCACTCCGTGTGCCGTGGGGGCGCCGAGCCCGAGCTGGCTGCTGTGGTAACGGGCATGTCGTCTATTCAAAGGTGGGTGTGCAGTCTTGTCAATGGTCACGTTTTTTATGTTTTCCGTTCCCGGAGGTGACGCGCGCAAATGATGTATCAGGCGCTCTATCGCAAATACCGGCCGAAGACGTTTGACGACGTTGTCGGTCAGGAGCATATTACCGAGACGCTCAAAAAGCAGGTCGAGACCGGGCGTCTGTCCCATGCCTACCTGTTCATCGGCACGCGCGGGACCGGCAAGACCACCTGTGCCAAGATCCTGGCCAAGGCGGTCAACTGCGAGCATCCGGTCAACGGCAACCCGTGCAACCGGTGCGCCGCCTGCCGCGGCATCGACGACGGGTCGATCCTCGACGTGGTCGAGCTGGACGCCGCGTCCAACAACGGCGTCGACAACGTGCGCGCCCTGCGCGATGAGGCGGTGTTTTCCCCCGCCAGCGTGCGCAAGCGCGTGTATATCGTCGACGAGGTGCACATGCTCAGCAACTCGGCGTTCAATGCTCTGCTGAAGATCCTTGAAGAGCCGCCGGAGCACCTCATGTTCATCCTTGCAACGACGGAGCTGCACAAAGTCCCGGCGACGATCCTGTCCCGCTGCCAGCGGCACAGCTTCAAGCGCATCCCGGTCGACACGATCACCGCGCGCCTGAACTTCGTCGCGCAGCAGGAGCATCTGAACCTGCAGCCGGATGCGGCCGCGCTGCTCGCCCGCATGGCGGACGGCGGTATGCGCGACGCGCTCACGCTGCTCGACCAGTGCTGCGGAAACGAATGTATCTCGACCGACGCGGTCATCTCCGCCATCGGTCTTGCCGGAAACCTGCGCACGGCGCAGCTTTTGCGAAGCGTTGCCGCCGGTGACACCGCAGGCGCGCTCGAACAGTTCCGCGAGCTCTGGCAGGATGGGAAAGACCCCTCTGCCCTGCTCGACGAGCTGAGTATGCTCCAGCGCGACCTGCTCATGCAGGCCGTTGCGCCGCGCGGCGGCCGGGAGCTGCTCTCCGGCGCATATGACCCGGTCACGCTTGAGGAGCTCTCCGGTGCGTTTTCGTCCGCGCAGCTGCTGGCAAACCTTCAGAGCATCCAGCAGACGCTCGGCGCGATGGCATCGCAGCCCAACCCGCGCATCGCGGCGGAGTTGTGCCTGATCCGGCTCTGCCGGCCGGAGCTATGCGACGATGTGCCGACGCTGTGCGCGCGCATGGACAAGCTCGAACAGACCGTATACAGCGGAGCGATCCCCGCGCCGCGCGCATCTGCGCCCGCGCCGAAGGCGAAGCCTGAACCGAAACCGGTGCACGATGACGTTCCCCCTTGGGAGCCGCCCGCGCCGCCGGTCTCCGCGCCGAAGGCAAAGCCCGAGCCGAAGCCGGTATTCGACGACGTTCCTCCATGGGAGCCGCCCGCACCGCCGGTCTCCGCGCCGAAGGCGAAGCCCGAGCCGAAACCGGTATTCGACGACGTCCCCCCATGGGAGCCGCCAGAGACCGTTCCCGCTCCCATCCCGGAGCCCGAACCCGAGCCGATCCCGGAGCCGGTGTCCGCACCCGCGCCGGAGGCTGTACCCGCAGAAGCGGGCACATTTGACTGGCAGGCGCTGTGCGCATACATGGAGCGCGAGCTGCCGGTCGGCATCTATCATTTTCTGCTTGACCCGCTGCAGGCGGCCGGTGAGCTGGCCGACGGCACGCTGACCCTGCACCTGAACAAAGCTCCGGCTTATCCGATGTTCAACAAGCCCGAGATCGCGGAGAAATTCCGTCTGGCCGTGCAGACACTGACCGGACAAAACGTCCGCGTGGTCATGCAGCCGATGGACACGGCGACCCAGATCAAGCAGCGGCAGATCGAGGAGCTGACACGCTTCCCGAACGTAACGATCCGATAAAAAATTTTTTGATTCACAGGAGGATACAAACATGGCAAGAGGCGGTTTTCGCGGCGGTTATGGCGGCATGAATCAGGCCAACATGATGAAGCAGGCGCAGAAGATGCAGCAGGACTTCCTGCGGATGCAGAAGGAGCTGGAGGAAAAAGAGTTCACGGCGAAAGCCGGCGGCGGCATGGTCACGGCCGTTGTCAACGGCAACCGTGAGGTCACCAAGATCGAGATCAAGCCCGAAGCGGTCGATCCCGATGATGTCGAGATGCTAGAAGATCTGGTGCTGGCAGCCGTCAACGAGGCGCTGCGCCAGTACGAGGCGGCCTCCGATGCCACGGTCAACAAGATCGCCGGCGGCATGAAGCTCGGCTTCTGATGAAACAGCGGCACGCACCGTTTTGTAAAAAACGGTGCGTGCCTTTTTATTTGCGCAAAAAAGCGTGCTCCTCGCGCTGGACAAGGCCGAGCGCCGGGTCAAAACAGGCGCGGCCGCGCAGGACACAGGTCTTGCCGTAGCGGGCGCGCAGATTGTCGAGCGTGATATCGAGCCGGCGCGCGCGTGCGCGGCGCTCCGCATCCTCGAACAGGTCCATCTGATGCGGCGCACACGCAGGCTGGAGATCCAGCGCACGCACGCCGATGCTGCGCAGCGGCTCGGGCCAAAGGTGTGCCTGCTCACACAGCGCCAGCGCCGCATCCAGCACCTCGCTCGTCAGATCCGTCGGATGGCGCAGCGCCATGCGGTGGCTGCACCAGCGCAGGTCCGCCGTGCGCACGCTCAGCTCTACCGTGCGGCACTGATACCCCTCCAGCCGCAGACGCGCACCCACGCTCTCGGAAAGCGACAGCAGCGCCGCGCGCGCATCCGCCTCGCAGATCAGGTCACGCGGCGCGGTGGCGCTGTTGCCGATGGACTTCGGCGGCGGCAGATCCTCCACCCGGTGCACCGGCGCGGGGTCATAGCCGTTGGCATAGGCGTGCAGCTGCACCCCGCTCTTGCCGAAGCGCTGCCGGAGCATATCCGCATCCGCCGCCGCGAGCGCGCCGACCGTGCGGATGCCCAGCCGCTCAAGCTGCCGCACCGAGCTGCGCCCGGCAAAGAGCAAGCTGCCCACCGGCAGCGGCCAGACCATGTCGGCAAAACGTGCGCGGTCAATGACCGTCACGGCGTTCGGCTTGCGGTAGTCAGAGCCGAGCTTTGCAATCACCTTACACCACGACACGCCGACGCTCACCGTCAGCCCTGTGGCATCGAGCACGCGCTGCCGCACCGCCTGCGCCGTCTGCAGCGCGTCCTCATGGCCGACGCAGCCGGTCATGTCCAGCCAGCACTCATCCATGCCGAACGGCTCGCACCGGTCGGTGAAGTCGGCATACACCTGCCGCACACGGCGTGAATAATCGTAGTACAGGTCAAAATCCGGCGGCAGGATCGTCAGCTCCGGGCACTGCTGCCGCGCCGCCCAGAGCGTCATGCCCGTGCGCACACCGGCGGCACGCGCCATCTGATCCTTGGCTAAAATGATGCCGTGGCGCAGCTCCCGCTCCCCGCCGACCGCCACCGGCCGGCCGCGCAGCTCCGGATGGCGCAGCAGCTCGATGCTCGCATAGCAGGCGTTGATATCCGAATGTAAGATCATGCGTTCCATGTTCATGTTCTCCTGCAAAGAGATTGCCTTTATTATAAATCTCTTTGCAGGATATTTAAAGCGTTTTCTTCTCTTTTTCGGATATTCTTCTTGTGTTTTTTCGTCGGATGCGATATATTATGTTTGAGGTGCTGCATATGTACAAAACCTTTGGCGAAACGATCGCTTCCCTGCGCCGCGCACACGGTATGCGTCAGCAGGCGCTGGCTGAGGCCATGGCTGAGGCCGGGATGCCGGTGTCGAATCAGGCGGTTTCAAAGTGGGAAAATGACGCCACGCTTCCAAACGCGCAGCAGTTTCTGACGCTCTGCCGCGTGCTGGACGTGGATGATATCGCGGGCACGTTCTCCGGCGGGGATGCCGGCGGTCTGCTTGCGGGGCTGAATGCAGAGGGGCGCCGCCGCGCGCTGGAATACATCGCGCTGCTGCGCGAGAGCAAGCGCTTTGCCGCCGCGCCCGAAGTGCCCGCGCTGCGCAGCCTGCCGCTGTACTCGCTGGCCGTCTCGGCCGGGACGGGACAGTTTCTCGACGGCGAGAGCTATGAGATGCAGCCGGTCGGTCCGGAAGTGCCGGAGGAGGCAAACTTCGGCGTGCGCGTTGCGGGCGACAGCATGGAGCCGCGCTTTCACGACGGGCAGACCGTCTGGGTGCACCAGCAGCCGACGCTCGCACCCGGCGAGATCGGCGTGTTTCTCTACGACGGCAGCGCCTATCTCAAACAGCTCCGGCGCGACGGAGGGCGCGTTTGGCTGCACTCGCTCAACCCGGCCTATCACGATCTGGAGATCTCGGACGCCTTTCCCCTGCGCGTGCTCGGGAAAGCCGTGTCCTGACAAAAAGCAGAAAACTCCCTGCGGAACTCAGATTCCGCAGGGAGTTTTCGCATCATGCCTCGTTCCAGTGCAGCAGCCGCTCACCCAGCTCTGCGACGGTCTGCACCACTGCCGCCGCACCGGCGGCCTCCAGCTCACCCGGCTCTGCATAGCCGTAATACACGCCGAGACACGGCACACCGCAGGCAGCGGCGCCGGTGACGTCATACTTCCGGTCGCCGACCATGAGCGCCGCCTCGGGCGCGGTCTGCGTCTCGGCGAGCGCGGCCGCAACGACCTCTGCCTTCGTGCTGCGCGTGCCGTCGTATTCGCAGCCGATCACGCAGTCAAAGAGCCGCTCAAGATCGAACCGCTGCAGGATCGAGCACGCCATCGGCGTGGGCTTCCCGGTCGCAACTGCGACGCGAAAACCGTGCGCACGCAGCCGGTCGAGCAATTCCGGAATGCCGGGATAGAGCGTGCACTCATAGATGCCGACAGGCAGATACCGCTCCCGGTAGCGTGCGACCGCCGCCTGCGCCTGCTCGGGCGTCATGGCATACAGCTCCGAAAACGAATCGTGCAGCGGCGGACCGACAAACTTGCGCAGACGCGCCGTGTCCGTCTCATGGATGCCGAAGCCCTCAAGCGCATACTGCACGCTGCGCAGGATGCCTTCACCGGTGTCAAAGAGCGTGCCGTCAAAATCAAATAATATCGTCTTGATCATAGAAACTCTCCGTTGTCAGGATGAAAAAAGGATAGCATCCCGGGGCGAAATTGTCAACGGCCGCGCCGGCTGCATACGCTGTAGCAACCATGAAAATGTGAGGTTTCGCCATGAACAACGCACTGGAAACACGCTACTTTCTCAGCGCCATGACCGGCGCGGGCTACTACGCGCTGCACCGGCAGTTCCTCCGGCCGCCGGAGCGCTATTTCTGTATCCTCAAGGGCGGGCCGGGCTGCGGCAAGTCCACCTTCCTGCGCCGCGTCGGCGACGCGGGGCGCGCCGCCGGGCTCTCGGTCGTCTGGCTGCACTGCGCGGGCGACCCGGCCTCGCTCGACGGCGTGTATTTCCCGCAAAAGCACGCCGGTTTCTTTGACGGCACGGCACCGCACACCGTCGAGCCCGCGCTCTTCGGCGCGAGCGGCGAATATCTCGACCTCGGCGCGTTTTGCCGCACGGAGGCGCTCGATCCGGCGCGCATCCGCGCCCTGAACGCCGACTGCGCAATGTTCCGCCTGCGCGCACAGCAGTACCTGACGGCGGCCGCTGCGCTCGATCCGCGCGCGACGCCGGGGCTGGTCTTCCCCGAGGATCGCGAGGCCGCGCGCCGGCGCGCCAAAAGCGTCTGCACGCGCGAATTCGGCACGCCGCCCAAGGATGCGAAGTCCGGCCGGTGCGACCGTCTGTTTCTGAGCGCCGTCACGTCTGAGGGGAAAATTTTCTTCCCGGACACCGTCGCCGCGCACTGCGCGCGCGTGTACCTGCTCGACGACGGATGCGGTCTGGCAGAAGAATTTCTGCACACCGTGCGCACGCACGCCGTCCGGTGCGGTCTGGACGTCATCTCCTGTCCGGATGCACTCATCCCCTCGCGTACGCAGGCCGTGCTCGTCCCGTCGCGCGGCGTCGGCTTTCTTGCCGGGACGGTCGAAGATGTGCCGGACGGTCTGTCGCAGCGCCATATCCGGCTCGATGTTCTGCCCGATCCGGAGCGGCAGCGCACACTGCGCCGCGCCATGCGCAGCGATGCCCGCCAGCAGCAGCTCGCCCTCAAGCGCGCCGTCGAGCAGCTGCACATGGCGGCACTGCTGCACAATGAGCTGGAGGCCGTCTACCGCCCGTGTATGGACTTTGACGCGCTGAGCGCCTTCACGGAGCGGTATCTGAAAACCTTTCCCGGCGTCTGAGCGCAAAAAGCCCCGGCGGAGCACAGCACGTTCCGCCGGGGTCGTCACATGGATCAGCAGCAGGGGGAAAAGCAGGGGTTGCAGCACAGGTTCAGCAGGCACATATCCGCGCACCAGCTTCCTGTGCCGAAGCCGCTGTTCGGATACCCTGCGCTATAGGTCGCATAGGCCGTGCCGCCGCTCTCGATCTGGTGCAGCAGCCGCTGGATATCCGGGTTAGTCGGATCCATCGCAGCCGCACGGCGCGCGTCTGCAAGCGCCTGTACGCGGTTGCCCGCGCCGGAGTTCGCCATGGCGCTGATCGCGTACCAGTTGGCGTCGCGCTCGGCCAGCGGCACACCGGAGAGCGCCTGCAGCGCCTCGGCAAAGTGGCCGACGTGGATGTAGTTCGCCGCCGCCTGATATTCCGGCCGGATACCGGGGTCGCGCTGCGCGCCCCAGCCGCCATAAGCGCCGTAGCCGCCCGCCTGACCGTAGCCGCCGGACGCGCCGTAGGCATTGGCGTTCCCGTTTTTGATCGCGTCATAGGCCGCGTTGACTTCGTTCATTTTTTCCGTCGCGCGCGGATCGTCCGGGTTCAGGTCCGGATGATATTTTTTGGCCAGACGGCGGTAGGCCGCCTTGATCTCCTCTTCGCTCGCGTTTCTGGAAACACCGAGGACTTCGTATGGGTCTCTCATTCGGCGCTCCTCCCGATCTTAAGTTTTTTCATGGCCGCGTCATACCGCAGCCATACGCCGGAGTATAGAATGTTGCGCAGCAGCTCGATATCCTGCAGGACCGGCAGTGCCTCAAACGCCGTCGCGCATTCGCCGAGCAGCATCCGCAGCAGCGCATACAGATCCGCGTCCTGCGGCAGAGCGCGCAGCGGATTGTAGCGCCCATGGCGGCGGTCCTCCGGCAGGTCGATCACCGCGTCAAGCAAGTAAATAAACCGTCCCAGCGCCTCGCCGAACGGCCGCAGGCGGGCATCCCAGAGCTCCCCTGTCACAAACAGCTCACCCATCAGCCGCCCGAAGCAGTTCGCCGCAGCGTCCATATCACCGGTGTCGGCCTGTTCGATCTCGCCCAGCTGCGCCATACACTGCTCGATCACGGCGCACTGCCGCGGCCAGCGCGCACGCGCTGCGGCACATTGGCGGCTGAGCGCCTCGGACTCCCAATACTTCAGCGCGCTGCCGTCATCCTGCCAATCGTCGCGGCAATTGTAATACGCCAGCACGACGTTCATGTCGGCGGCGTAGTCCGTGTAGCGCGTCTGCCAGTAAAAATGCCTGCGCAGCGGGTGCGCGGGACACAGCTCCATGCCGCGCTCCTCATCCGCCTCATACAGCGCCGAGAGCAGCAGCACCAGAAACGTCATATCATATGTCAGCGTCAGGCGGCCGGAAAAGCCGTGGCGCTGCTTGAGCACCCGGCACAGCCCGCAATAGCAGCCCTTATAGCGATCCTTCTGCGGCTGGGTCAGGCCCTCGAGATTTGCGATCACATATCCAAACATCAGCCGTCGCCTCAGGTCTTGCGCTGGAAGGATGTGCCGCACTTGCGGCAGACGATGTTAATCTTGCCCTTGCCGCGCGGCACACGCAGACGCGTCCGGCACGAGGGGCATTTAAAAAAGCGGTAGTCGCGCCGCTGATGCCAGCGGTCGACCGCGCCGCGCCACGCGCTCGTCACCTTGTAGCGCTGGCGCAGATACGCACCGTTTTCCTGCTGGCGGCGGTAGACATTGCGCGAAAACATCCGGAAATAGGTCACGATCAGGCCGAGCACGGCCAGCGACCACAGAATGCGCGATGCGTATCCATGCACGAACATACTGACGCACAGCAAAATCAGCGTCAGCACGGACAGGAGACGGTTGAGCGCATCCATACCGTTTCTGCCCATCATCCATTTTGCAAACCGTTGTCTCATGACCGATCACCTTTCCAGGCTGCTGAATTTCATTGTTGTATTTTATCACACGCGTATGAGAAATATATCAAAGAACTGTAAACACCGCGATACATGGCGAAAAAAATACGTTTTTCCTCCCCGCCGCAATGCGTATTCTTCGGCAATCGGCCGCCGGAACGCACACAAAGCCCCCGCCGACTGACACACATCAGGAAGCGGGGGCTCTGTTTTGTTTCGGATCAGCAGATCCGCCGGGGGCGCATTACTCGGCGTCCGCGACGATCGTGCCCTTCTTCTTCGTGGCGGCGCTCACGATCACCATAGCAACGGCGGAAACGAGAATGCCGATAAACGCGAAGTTCAGGGAGGTCTTCATAATCTGCGCGACCGCGCAGCCGACCAGACCGAACACCATGCCGGCAACGATACCGGGCGTCGTGATGAAGTGCTTATTGCGCAGGCCGTAGCTGAGGAACACCGGGCAGGCCAACGCCGCCGCAGAATAGGCGTAGGTATTGGTCAGCCAGTTGAGCGTGTCCGTCCAGACGAGGCACATCAGCAGCGCGATGGCCATGAGCACGGCCGACAGCACACGCGAGATCGTGACCATCTTGCGGTCGGGGATGTTCGGGTTGATGGTGGAGATGATATCGCGGGTGATATTGGTGACGGAAGTCTGCACGCCGGAGGAAGTCGTGGACATCAGCGTTGCAAAGACGAGCGCTGCAAACAGCGCCATGACGCCGATGGGCAGCTTGCCCATGAACCACGCCGTGGGGCCTTTGGCGATCTCTTCAATGTTGAGAGAGCGGAGCGAGAGGCCCATGTAGATAGCCCAGACAAAGCTCAGCAGGGACAGGGCTCCGGAGAGAATGAGGGACTTGTTGACCTGCTTCTCTTCCTTGATGGCGCAGACGCGCTGGAAGTAGATCTGGTTGGTCATGCCGCCGGGCAGAACAGCAAAAATCCAGAGCATACAGGTCGCCACACCGATATTATCGGTGATGGAGCTCGAGAAGCTGAGCATGGACGGGTCGATCGTGTTGAGGTTGCTGACGATATTGGAGACGCCGCCGCCCATAACCGTGACGAACACAACGCAGACGATGCACATGACGATCATGAAGCAGGAGAAGATGAAGTCCGTCCATGCGACGGTCTTCAGACCGGACGGCATGACAAACGCCAGCGCAAACACGGCAAACAGCACGCACAGCAGCGTGTAGTCAATGCCGGTCAGGTTGGAGTAGATATTGCCGAAGGCCGTGATCTGGGAGGTCACCCAGCCAAACGGCACAAAGACCGTCATAACACCGGCGACGATACGGATGAGCTTATTTCCGTTCGTGAAGTGCGCGAGCACATCGGGAATGGTGGTGAAGTTGTTGCGGCGCAGCCACTTGGCGAGCACCATAATGATGATGAACGGCAGTGACGCCAGCACGCCATAGATGAAGTGGCCGATGCCGCGGGTATACGCATTGCCGACATGCGCCACCAGAATGCCGCCGCCCATTGCGCTGGCAAACTGCGTGCCGATGACGACATAAAGCGGAAGGCTGCGGTCTGCGACCTCCCAGTCGGCCTGAGTGGTCTTTTTGCGTCCGGAGATGATGTAGGTCGGGATCAACGTAAGTGCGATGACTGCGACCGTTGCCACCAGAATGAGGATCGTGGTTGAGTTCACGTAGGTTCTCCTTTCTAACTTGCGAATTCTGACTCTCTATCTTTGCCCTGTAGGGTATGTTCGGCACACGTGGCGCGCATCCAAAATAATGCAGCGCTTTAACGTGCCAAACAATAAAAGAATTTTAGCACAGGCGTCTATATGTGTCAATAAAAAGGGCACAAATCCTATAGACGAAATCCCCTTCAAGAATTGCATATATTTTTGTTGAATATGCACATTTATTCATGCCTGTTTTTTACATCTTCAACAACAAAATATTTATGATATTGCACAATTGACTGTGTCGCAAAACAGCGCTATACTGAATTTCAGCTCGTTTTATAAGGAGGCCCCAGAACATGGCACAACTGAAAATCAGTGAAACGCAGCGGACCAAGGGCGTGATCCTCGCCCTGCTGTCTACGCTGTCTTTTTCTTTTATGATGATTTTTGCGGCTCTGAACTCGCCGGAGATACCCTTGTGGGAGCAGACGTTTTTCCGCAACCTGATCGGCATCTTCGTGGCAAGCTTCATCCTCATCAAGAACCACCAGCCACTCTTCGGTGAGCGCAAATACTGGCCGCAGATGTTCGCGCGTTCGCTCTTCGGACTGCTTGCCGTCATGCTGCTGTTCTACGCGTCCAGAAACGCGCTTCAGGCGGATGTCAGCATCATGAACCGCATCTCCATGTTCACGATCTCGATCGTTTCGGTCGTGTTTCTGCATGAGCGGCTGACGAAGATGCACATCCCGGCCATGCTGATTGCCTTCACCGGTGCGTACATCGCGGCAAACCCGCGGTTTGATTCCGCGTTCCTGCCGCTGCTGGCTGCATTCTGCACCTCGCTGTGCGACGCCGTGTGCTATCCGCTGCTGTCCTACTTTTCGGGGCGTGTCAACGCTTACAGCGTGGTCATGTTCTTCTGTACGTTCAGCACGATCGTGTCCGGCATCTGCATGATCCCGACCTTCGTCGTGCCGAGCGGTCCGGATCTGTTCTACCTCATCATGATCGGCGTCACGGCAGCGCTCGGCCAGATCCTGATGACACTGTCTTACCACTACGCCCCCGCCGGTGAGCTGAGCATTTATAACCTCATGGGCATTCTCTTCAGCGCGCTTCTGGGCTTTTTCATCCTGCACCAGATCCCGACCGTGCGCACCTTTATCGGCGGCGGCCTGGTCGTTCTGGCGTCTCTGCTGCTGTTCTTCTACAAAAAGCGCTGGCTGAAAACGAACGACTCTTCCGCCGGCTGAAGCCCACGAAAACGATAACAAAAAGCACGGTCGGTGTCTGACTCCGGCCGTGCTTTTTTCATGCTTTCAACTCAGCCGTTGCAGAGCGCAACGAATTCGTCGAAGCCGATATCCTCGCTCAAGCCGAGCGCCTCCATAGTATAGCCTTCCGCCATCACATCACCGACGAGCGCCTCGCCGATCGTGCAGACAGAATCGATCACCGGGGTCGGAACCTTGGCGATCTTGCCGAGGATCTGCACAGAGCGCAGGCTGAACGGCACATCCTCGAGCAGGTAGCGCACCTGCAGGCTGTTGGGGCCCATGATGCCCTTGTAGCACTCGGCGTTCTTGAGCATCGTGTAGAGGTCGCCTTCATAGCTGTACTCCAGCGCGAAAGCCGCCTCTGCGTCCGGAAGCTTGACGCCATACGCCGCGCAGATCGCCATTCTCTCCTGATCGAGCGCCTTCATGAGCGTGATCTGGCTGGGGACCATGTCATTGTAGTAGTTGAACTTCTCACCCTTTTCGATCTGGGCAGTGTACAGCAGCGTCGGACCCGGATGGAAGATCAGGTTGAGGTTGTCGAGCGCAAGCTGGATGCTGTTATCAATGAAGTGGTGCTGGCTGAAGACCGGATAGATGGCCTCCTTGATGATCTCGCGCTTGCTGTTGGGGATGGCAACGATGCTCAGCTCCGTCTTCTGGCCGGTGACAAAGACGTCACCGGTGGTCTGGATGCGCGCAGCAAACAGCAGCGTGCTGGTCGCAGCGAGGGAAATATCCGCCTTGCAGCCGGCCTCAGCCAGCGCCTTCTTAAACGCAAGGATGCCCAGACCGGAGACCGGGTCGATGACGACGATCTGGCCGTCAACAAGGTGCGGCGCAAGCTTCTGCGCGATGGAGACGTGATAAATCTCCGGCAGAATGATAAAAATCACTTCGCAGCCGTCAATGGCCTTGGCGATATCCGTCGTCGCAAACTGGATCTTGCCGAAGCCGGGAAAGTCGGTGTTGCCGTAGATGTTGACACCACCGAGCTCATTGAGCTTTGCGACCGTGTCTTCCATCACGTCGAAAATTCGGGTCTGATAGCCCTGATTGGACAGCCATGCAGCCGTCGTCTGGCCGCCGTTGCCGGCGCCGATAATGGCAATAGGTTTGTTTGTCATGCTCTTATACCTCCTGATGAAAGATGAATTCCGTATCAGCCATTGACGAGCTTCAGGAACTCGTCGACCGTCATATCTTCGCTCAGGCCCAGCGTCTTGAGCGTATAGCCCTCGTCCATGTCGCCGCCGACAAGCGTCTCACCAAGCGTGCAAACTGCGTCGATGACCGGCGTCTTGATCTTGGCGATCTGACCCAGTGCCTGCAGCGAACGCAGGTTGTACGGAATGTCCTCGAGCAGATAGCGTACCTTGAGCGATTTCGGTCCCTTGATGCCCTTATAGCATTCGGCATTGCGCAGCATATCGTAGAGGTCGCCCTCATAGCTGTACATACGCGCGAAGCTGTCCTCGACGTTCGGCGTGTCCACATGGTAAATGCTGCACAGCTCCATGCGCTCCTTGTCGATGGCCTTGATGAGCTTGATCTGGCTCGGCGTCATCGAGTTGTAGTAATCGAAAGTGATGCCGCGCTCAATGAGAGACGTGTACAGCAGCGTCGGGCCCGGATGGAACGCCAGGTTGAGGTTTTCCATGGCCGTGTCAATGATGTTGTTGGCAAAGATATGCTGGCTGAACACGGGATACATTGCGTCCTCAACGATCTGCTTGCGGTTGCCGGGGAACGCGACAATGCTCAGCTCCGTCTTCTGGCCGGTGACAAGAACATCGCCCGTCTCTTTAATGCGCGCAGCAAACAGCAGTGTGCAGGTCACGGCCAGCGTCACGTCGGCAGTGCAGCCGGCATCAGTGAGCGCCTTTTTGAAGGAGATCGCGCCCAGGCCGGAAGCCGGATTGAGCACGACGATCTGACCGTCCTTGAGATAAGGAGCCATCTTTACAGCGATGGAATCGTGATAGTTCTCCGGGAGAATCAGAAGGATGAGCTCACAGCCCTCAATTGCCTTCTCCATATCGGTAGTCGCAAACTCTATCTTGCCGAAGCCGGGGTAATCAGTATTGCCATAAATATTCACGCCACCCAGCTCATTGAGTTTTGCAACGGTATCCTCCATCACATCAAAGATTCTGGTCTTGTAACCCTGATTGGCAAGCCAGGCAGCCGTGGTCTGTCCGCCGTTACCGGCGCCAATGATCGCAATGGGTTTGTTTGTCATGTGTGTTCCTCCTTAAACGTGGATTCTAAAATGACATCTATCATCTAGATGTGTCCATACTACAACTTTTTAAAGCTCCGGTCAATCTAAAAAATATACAAAGTAATGACTAAATAACCACCATTTGACGGCGATGTGAACGTCGCGGAGATGTAATCGTCCAAAAATATACATGCTTGGCAGGCAATGGCGAGTAATCGTAGCACCTGCGGAAACATGGACACGGCGCACGGACAAAAGCAATTTCAGCGGTGCAGCAGTCGCAGAGTGCTGAGAGCTAAGTAAAGATGGGTGCGCCGGACTCCGGCAGGCCTGATCCACACATAGAAAGGACCACACACCAGTCCAGAAATAAATCAGGCAGGTATAGGCGAAGCGGGACCGGATGACGGCTGCAAATGTCAAAAGCGCCGCAGACAAATGTCTGCGTCGCTTTGGCAGGGGAAGAAGGCTTCGAACCCTCGGCCTACGGTTTTGGAGAGGGAACCTAACCTTTTTTTATTAGGCCTATCGAAATCGTTGATTTTTCTATGTTCTATGAACTAGTATATGCATTTCCATTTTTATTGCCAATCAAGCTTACTAAGGGATAATTGTTTTTCATATTTCTTTTGCTGAGTCTTGAGTGCTTGATTCACTCGCTTGTCCGCTTCGGACTGGATAAGTGCTAAGACCTCTTCCTCAGTATAGGTTTTGGGTGTATTCTCTTGCTGCTGATTATTTTCAGCGCCGTTTTCATTATTATTGTTATTAATATCTTCTGCCATAATAAAAACCTCCATTTAATAGTTGTTGCGGCCGCCTCCGCGCCGCCCCAATAGGTCAGTTGTTGTTTAGTGTCTAACCCCTGTTAAAACGTCAATATAGAAAGAGAGTCTAACAAATCGCTGTTAGACTCTCTTTGCTTTTAATTATTTAATTGCGGCCTTAGTAAAATTCTTTACCTTCCGCATACACCTTGCGGCATTCGTTTAAAGACATAATGTTTGCTAGCCCTTTTGCGTCGGGATTTTCTTCTTGCGTAACATCGTTCATCCAACTGCAAATAGGACATTCTTCAAACTCTACCTCAAATCTATACTTGCCGCACACTGGACATTGTCTAATGGCTGGATAATTCATTATTTTACCTCGTGAATTTTCTAATTTGGTCTAACCAGTATTCTTCTGGTTCCATTCCGCATATTTCTTTTTGGGGAATAAACAATGTAGATATTGTTCCTTTATCATTGAATATTGCAAATAAACCTGTAGAATGCTGAAACTTAATCAGATTGCCTTTCGCGCTTATAAAACCAACGACATCAACCATATCTATTTCTTTCTTAATAAAGGCATCTGCCATTGCTTCATATTTATCCCAAGCAGCATCACCTATAAGACCAGTAAGTTCCTCGGCGTGTTTCTAATGTCGTGGAGTTCTTTTATAAAAACGCATCGCTAATTACTCCGCTGCAACTCATGGACTTTATTAATTGCTTCCTGAACATCGGGCTTATCGCTGCCTTTGGCGAACGAACCTTATTAATCTTTTTCTATATTGTATCATTTTTCTTTTCTAAATTCAACTGGATAGGTTCTGCATTCAGCATCGTCGAATTTTTGTTGGCAGAGTCGGTGATATTCATCCGCCTTTTTACGAGAAATAAACTCATTGATTAATTCGGGTAGGGTCTTGGCGGCGGCCTCGGTTAGTGTTATACGCATCTGGGGTTCCTCCTTACAGTTCTAAAGTTAGAGATTCATAGACCTAACCAAGAATTCATAGACCTAGAGAGGAAAAAGGGGCCGCCCCAAATAAAAAAGGTTCACTAGAATTAGAAAAATCCTAGTGAACCTCACGTTTTTGGCAGGGGAAGAAGGCTTCGAACCCTCGGCCTACGGTTTTGGAGACCGTCGCTCTACCAACTGAGCTATTCCCCTATATGATCAAAAAATGGTGGGCCTTCAGGGACTTGAACCCGGGACCGACCGGTTATGAGCCGGTTGCTCTAACCAACTGAGCTAAAGGCCCATATTCAAAGAATGCCGCCACGGTTGGTGACGGCAATATCTCTGGCGCCTCCTGTAGGATTCGAACCTACAACCCTCCGGTTAACAGCCGGATGCTCTACCGTTGAGCTAAGGAGGCATTAAGCAAGGGATTCGCCTGAGCGAATCCCTTGTGTTGGCATTGACCTATCTTCCCGGTCCGTCTCCAGACAAGTATTGTCGGCAC
>ERZ857951.2524-NODE-2524-length-15849-cov-5.713499_pt1 | contig 15849 bp, 14 predicted proteins | sample MGYA00519759_ERZ857951 | MGnify/ENA primary metagenome ERZ857951 (study PRJEB31778, sample SAMEA3449377) | human gut metagenome | biome: human gut; feature: human-associated habitat; material: faeces | place: United Kingdom | collected 2010/2012 ...
TACACCTGCATGGGCTGCCGCAGCTTCCTGACGCCGTATGTCGACGAAAACGGCAAGCCGAAGTACTACGGCCGCTTCAATCAGGGCGTCGTGACGATCAACCTGCCGGATGTGGCGCTGTCCTCCGGCGGCAATATGGAGAAGTTCTGGAAGATCTTTGACGAGCGGCTGGAGCTGTGCCACCGCGCGCTCATGTGCCGCCACGAGCGGCTCAAGGGTACGCTCTCGGACGCCGCGCCCATCCTGTGGCAGTACGGCGCGCTGGCGCGCCTGAAAAAGGGCGAGCCGATCGACAAGCTCCTCTACGGCGGCTACTCGACCATCTCCCTCGGCTACGCGGGACTGTATGAGTGCGTCAAGTACATGACCGGCAAGTCTCACACCGACCCCTCGGCGACGCCGTTCGCGCTCGAGGTGATGCAGCACATGAACGATGCCTGCAAGCATTGGAAGCAGATGCACAACATCGACTTCAGCCTCTACGGCACGCCGCTGGAATCCACGACCTACAAGTTCGCCAAGTGCCTGCAGAAGCGCTTCGGCATCATCCCCGGCGTTACGGACAAGGGCTACATCACCAACAGCTACCACATCCACGTGACGGAGAACATCGACGCGTTCAGCAAGCTCGCCTTCGAGTCGAAGTTCCAGGCGCTCTCCCCCGGCGGCGCGATCAGCTACGTCGAGGTGCCGAACATGCAGAACAACATCCCGGCGGTGCTCGAGGTGATGAAGTTCATCTACGACAACATCATGTACGCCGAGCTCAATACCAAGAGCGACTACTGCCAGGTCTGCGGCTTTGACGGCGAGATCGAGATCGTCGAGCACGACGGCAAGCTCATCTGGCGCTGCCCGAACTGCGGCAACACGGATCAGGACAAGATGAACGTCGCCCGCCGCACCTGCGGCTACATCGGCACGCAGTTCTGGAACCAGGGCCGCACGCAGGAGATCAAGGAGCGCGTGCTGCACCTGTAAGGCGGCGCGCAGAGAAAAAAATACCCGGCGGGCGTGTCTGAAGCGGCGCGCCCGCTGTTTGTGAGGAATTGCTATGAATTACGGTCAGATCAAGACCTGCGACATCGCCAACGGCGTCGGCGTGCGCGTGACGCTGTTCGTCTCCGGCTGCACGAACCACTGCTACAACTGCTTCCAGCCGCAGACATGGGACTTTCACTACGGTCAGCCCTTTGACGCGGCGGCCGAGCAGATCATCTTCAACGAGCTGGAAAAGCCCTTCATCCGCGGCCTGACGCTGCTCGGCGGCGACCCGTTCGAGCCGGAGAATCAGCGCGCGCTCGTGCCGTTTCTGCACCGGGTGCGCGAGCGCTACCCGGATAAGGACATCTGGGCGTTTTCGGGCTTCACGCTCGACAAGGAGCTCACCGTCGACGGCGCGCACCCGCGCTGCGAGGTGACCGACGAGATGCTCTCGCTCATCGACATCCTCGTCGACGGGCGCTATGTGGACGCGCAGCGCAACCTCAGCCTGCGCTTTCGCGGCTCGGAAAACCAGCGCATCATCGACATGAACCGCACCCGCGCGGCGGGGCACATCGTACTCTGGGAGGGCATGAACGGATGGAAGTGAAGATCCAGAAGCTGCGCTCCGGCGCCGTCACCCCGCGGCGCGGCAGCGCGGACGCGGCGGGCTATGATCTCTATGCCTGCCCGGCGGACGGGCAGAGCGTCACGATCGCGCCGCACACGACGGCCATGATCGGCACGGGGCTTGCCCTCGCCATTCCGGCGGGGTATTTCGGCGGCGTGTTCGCGCGCAGCGGCCTCGCGTCCAGGCAGGGGCTGCGCCCGGCAAACTGCGTCGGCGTGATCGACGCGGACTACCGCGGCGAGTGCACCGTCGCGCTGCACAATGACACGGACGCGCCGCGCACCGTCGCCCCCGGCGACCGCATCGCCCAGCTCGTGATCCTGCCGTTTCTCGCGGCGGAGTTTTCGGACGCGGACACGCTCGACGAAACTGACCGCGGCGCGGGCGGCTTCGGCAGCACCGGCCGGTAAAGCAACAAAAACGCAGCCCCCTTCGAGATGCTCGAAGGGGGCTGCGTTTTGCTTTATTCAGCGGCAGACTTGCTTTATTCAGCGGCAGACTTGCTTTATTCAGCGGCAGTCTGCAAATACGGACGAGAATTCGTCGAGCTTCTCGCACGTGTAGCGCCGGGTGTTGTCCTCGCACACGGGCAGCATCTGCTGCGTGAATGCGGCGCAGCGTGTCCATTCATCGGTGACGGCCTGACTGTGCGCGGTGTTCAGGTCATAGTGCTGCGCGAGATAGTCGGCGAGGTAGGGCGTGAATTTCTCTGCGCCGAAAATGTTCAGATGCTCGGCGTTGGCGAAATCATTGAGCGGGTCGAGGCCGATGGCGTCCATCTGCGTGTCGAAGTTCGCAAAATCATACCCGTATTCGTGCACGACCGCCTCCAGCTCGGCAAACACGGCGTCATAGTTTTCAATGACGGTGCGGTGCGGGAAGCGGGCAAAGAGCACGTTTTTTATGCCCAGCGCCCTGGCCGTCTCGCAGAAGGTGCGCAGGCTCTGCTCGTTGAAATCGTCGAGCGATTGCTGGCGCACGGGGATCTCATCCGTCTCCGTGAGGAACATGGAGATGGACAGAAACGGCTTGGTGTACGAATAACCCGCGTCGCGCGCCTGCTGCTGCAGGGACAGCGAATTGCGGATGAGGTCCGGCTTTCTCCAGTTGTCGTGGTATTTGAGCAGCGGTACATAGTACGACAGGCGCTTGCCCTGCACGCACTCGTTGATGGCCTGCACCTTGCTGCGTGAGAGCGGCAGCGTGTCGAGCCACTCGCGCGTTGCGGCCTTGCCGAGCTCATCACGCTCTGCCTCCGTGTAGAGAAAGCCGTTGACCTCGACCACGTAGACCGCGGGGCTCTGCCGCTTGGCGGCCTCACGCAGCATGGAGGGGTACATGGTCCCCTGTGCGGCCGACACGGCCAGCGGGTAACTCGCAAAGCCCGCGTGCTGCCATGCCAGCGGTGCGCAGTAGTCCGTGAACGTCTCGCTCGCACCGAGGATCATGACGTCGAGCGAGTTTTTCGGCTCCAGATAGAAGCTGCGGATGTACTGCTGCTCGGTGGCGTTGTTGACGGTCAGCAGCCGCGTGAGCGCGCCGTAGACCAGCGCCACGATGAGCAGAAACGCGATCACGCGCAGGACGGTATTTCTTTTTGCGTGTTGTTTTGGATTCATTGATGTTCTCCACATGCTGTGTTAAGCCCGCTTCGCGGACTTGGGATAGCGGGCGCTGTTTCCCGGCTTAAAACTGCATATACACGAATTCGGATGCCTGCACGCCGGGGCCGTAAACGCCCATGAGCACGACGGCGAAGATGCCGCCGAGCAGCACGGCCCAGCGCAGGGCGAGACACTTCTCGTCGAGGATCTCGCGGATGGTGCGCTGCGAGCGCTCCTGAATGACGGAGGCGGTGAAGATCACGACTGTGCCGAACAGCAGCACGGCCCAGTCATACCGCGTCAGCGGCAGGGCCTCGAGCACGGCGCCCGGCCGCAGCTGTGACAGGTGCAGGTCGGTCACGGATTTTAACATCATGCCCATCGCGGCGCGAAATCCGTCGGCGATGTCAAAGTAATAGCCGATGAGCACGACCACGAACGTGCGCAGCATGGAAAACACCTGATACCACGCGCTCTTTCGCTCGATGTGCAGCGCGGCGATGATCTTGTCCGACACCGGCTGCAGCAGCGTGGACACGAGGATGACCATGCCGTTCCAGAAGCCGAAGGCGACGTATTTCCAGCTCGCCCCGTGCCAGATGCCGATGATGAGAAACGTGATCAGCGAGGCCACGGCCGTCGGCAGTACCTTGCCGATGTGGCTGCCGAGGTGCTGTCTGGCGTGGCGTCCCCAGTTGAGAAACGCCTTCGAGATCGACAGCGGGTAGAACAGGTAGTTGCGCAGCCAGTCGCCGAGCGAGATGTGCCAGCGGTGCCAGTACTCGGTGAGCGTGCGCGAGAAATACGGGCGGCGGAAGTTTTCGCCCATGGTGATGCCGAACATCTGCGCCACGCCGCGCGAGATGTCGATGCCGCCGGAGAAGTCGGCATAGAGCTGCAGCGCGTACACGATCGCCGCCAGCAGCACATACGTGCCGGCGTAGTCGGTGTACGCGCCGGCGACGGTGTGGATCATGCCCACGGCGCGGTCGGCGATGACGAGCTTTTTGAAAAAGCCCCAGAGGATCAGCTGCGCGCCGAAGCGGATGTTGTCAAAGTGATACTTGTGCTCGTCATAGAGCTGGTGTGCCAGCTGGTCGTACACGCCGATCGGACCCTGAATGATCTGCGGGAAGAAGGACACGAACAGCGCGAGCTTGCCGACGTTGCGCTCGGCGGGCACTTTCTCGCGGTAGACATCAAGCACGTAGCCCATGGACTGGAACGTGTAAAACGAGATGCCCAGCGGCAGCAGCAGCCCGATGTGGCCGAGCGAGACCGTCAGCCCCACGGACGCAAAGAGCGTCTCCATGGACTCGGCAAAGAAGTTATAGTATTTGAGCACGGCGAGGATGCCGAAGTTCAGCAGCAGGATGGCGATCATGAGCGCCTTGCGGCGGGACTTGCAGCGCTTTTTGTACGCCTTGCGCTCCTCGCGCTCCCAGTCCTGCTTGTGCGCGGCGACGGTCTGCTCCATGCGTGCGGTCATGGCATCCATGCCGCGGGCGCCGAAGTAGGTCGTGAGCGTCGTCACGAGGATAAAGCCCATGTAGCGCAGGCACACGAACGCGTAAAACGCGTAGCTGCCGATCAGCAGCACCACCCACTGGAACCGCTTCGGCACGAGGTAGTACAGCACCAGCAGCGCGAGCACCAGCAGGTAAAACGGCAGCGATGTCAGCGTCATGCTTCGTCCTCCGGCGTCCGGCAGGTGTTGAGCACGTCGGTCGCAAACCGGTCGCGCACGAGCGTGGAGCGCCCGCCGCGGCAGAGCGCCACGCGCGGCATATCGCGCGAGAGGAACACGGCCACGCCCTCCGTCACGGAGTAGGCGCCGCAGCGTCCGAAGGCGATCACGTCGCCCACGCGCAGGGGCGGCAGCTGCGCCTCGCGCACCAGCACGTCCGCTGTTGTGCACAGGCTGCCGCAGAGCATCCACGGCTCGGCGGCGTCCGCGCTCTCGCGCAGAAGCGTCAGCGGCGGGGACTGCATACCCATGAGCTGACCGTCATACTTCACCTGATGCATACCGCCGTCGCACACGGCATAGTTCACGCCGAGGTTGCACTTGGCGTCGGCCACGCCGGTGAGGAACGTGCCGCAGGGGGCGGCAAAAAAGCGTCCCATCTCGATCGTCAGCGGATACTTCTCGCCGAAGGCGCGGATGTGCGCCGCCGCCGCGTCGAGCAGCGCGCCGTCGCGCGCCTCGGCATCGTCGCGCAGGCACTCGGCGTTCAGCCCGGGGCCGTATTCCACGTGCTGCGCCGTGAAGCCGTACTTGTCGTGCAGCATCGTGAGGTATTCGTCCAGATGCGCAAGCTCCTTTGCGATCACGGCGTCCTTGCGCTTTTGCGTGCCGGAAAAATAGTGGATGCCCGCGATCGTCACGTTCGGGAACTCCGCGCGGCGCGCAACGAGATCCTCCAGCGCGGCGGGATCCATGCCGAACTGGCTGCCGGCGGTCAGACGCGGCAGCACGCGCACGTGCTTTCCCTGCGCGGCCGCGGCGGCGCAGATGAGATCAAAATGCAGCGTGCTCTCGGCTGTGAGCAGGTCTGCCCCCAGCGCGACGGCGCGCGCGACATCGTCCGCGCCCTTGTTCACGCCGGAGTAGAGGATGCGCTCGGGCGCGATGCCGAGCTTTTCGCAGATCGTCAGCTCGCCCGGGGAGCAGACCTCCACCCAGCGGAACACGTCCGGCAGGCCGCGCAGCACGAAGGGGTTTGCCTTCATGGAGTAGCAAAGCTGCACGTGAGAGCCGAACGCGGCGCGCACTTTTTCAGCGCGCGCCGTGAAAGCATCCAGATCAAACAGATACAGCGGTGTGCCGTATTCGGCGGCCGCCGTTTTCAGAGCAGTCCTGTCCATCAGTCCTCGTCCTGCAGGCGCTGCACCATGGCCAGCAGACTCTTGGCGGAGTTGAAGTTCTCCGGCACGAGATCCTTTGCGCCGATCTCGATGTCGAACGCGTCGTTGAGCGCCGCGACGAGCGACACGATGTCGAACGATTCGAGAATGTGGTCGTCGATGAGCGCGGTCTCGGTCTCAAAATCCACGTCCGGGCGCAGATCGGTCAGAATGTCCATCAGTTCCTGTTCCATAATAAAATACCTCCTGAAATGTGAGTAATGTAAGCGATTATCGGTGGGCGTCGGCGATGCGCCCGGCCAGCGCGCGCATATCCGTCTTGCCGTTGTCGAGCCGGGGCATGGCGTCAAGCTGCTCGATCTTGCGCGGCACCATAAAGCCCGGCAGGTCGGCGCGCAGCGCCACGGCGATGTCGCGCTTGGTCACGTCCGCGCCGGTGTAAAACAGCCAGATCTGCTCGTGCTCCTGATCGTAGAGCGCGCAGGCCTCCTCCACGCCGGACACCTTCGCCGCGGCGAGGTCGATCTCGCCGAGCTCCACGCGGTGGCCGAGGTGCTTGACCTGCCGGTCCTTGCGGCCGTGGAACATGAGGTTGCCGTCGGGCGCGAAGTGCCCGAGGTCGCCGGTCTTGTAGATGCGCTCGTCATACGCGCGGTTGAGCGGGTTTTGCAGGAAGCTCTCGGCGGTCTTTTCGCGGCTGTTGTAGTAGCCGAGCGCGAGGATGGGCCCCTTGACGCAGATCTCGCCGATCTCGCCGTCGGGCACGGCCTCGTTTTGCTCCGAGAGCAGAAACACCTCATAGTGCGGGTACGGCTTGCCGATCGGCAGCACGTCGGTGTCCTCGACCAGACCGGGCACGACGTAATACGTGCACGAGGCGGTCGCCTCCGTCGGACCGTACTGGTTGACGAAGCGCGCCTGCGGCAGCGCGAGCTGCCACTGGCGCAGGCAGCTGCACGGCATCACCGAGCCGGAGAAGCACACCTTGCGCAGGTGCTGCGGCACGCTGCACTCGAACGCGCCCAGCGCGGCCGGCACGGTCAGCGCCGAGACGCTCCAGCCCACGGCCGTGACGCCCTTGTCGTTCATGTATTCGAACAGACGCTCCGGCGACATGAAAAGTTCCTTCGGGATGATGGCCGTCGTTGCGCCGAAGCGCAGCGGCAGATAAATGTCGCGCACGGCGGCGATGTAGTCCAGCGGCGACTGGTTGCCGAGCACATCCTCGCGCACGATGCCCATCACGCCGGCGTAGTCCTCGATGTAGCACATGAGCGAGTGCTGCGCCGTGATGACGCCCTTGGGCGTACCGGTCGAGCCGGAGGTGAAGATGATGTACAGCGGGTCGAGCTCACGCGCGCGCGCGCGGCAGTCTGCCAGCAGCGCGGCGTCCTCGCAGCCCTCGAGCAGGTCCTCCGCGATGAGGATCTCGCCGCTGAATTCCAGCGTCCTGGCCTTGTCGTAAAACGCGCGCTGCACGATCATCAGGTCGGTGTCGAGCGTATTTAAAATAGAGTTGAGCCGGTGCACGGGCATCGTCCCGTCCATCGGCGCGTAGCAGCAGCCGGCGTATACCGCGCCGAGAAACACGGCCGGGGTGTGTGCGTTGCGCCCGCTCATCACGGCGATGGGCGCCTTGCGTCCGGCGCGCAGCCTTGCCGCCGCCGTGCCGATGATGCGCGCCTCGCGCCGCACGTCGGCAAAGGTCACCGCGCCGTCCTCGTCAAGAAAGGCGGGCTTGTCCGGACAGGCTGCGGCGGTGACTTCCAGCCAGTCGAGCACGTTTGTATCCATGCGTGCAGCTCCTTCCTGTTATCTATCCATAATCGGCAACTATCCTATCATGTTTCCCCACTAAAAACAAGCAAAACCGCGACAGTTTTAAGAAAAGGTAAGATTCCCGCGCGCCCGCGCTCCGCACTTGACGCACCCGCAGCCAAAACGTACAATGGGTGTTGGATAACTGTACAGCTTTTTGGACAGCAAAAGGAAAAGCTGTTTGATTTTTACAAAAATATCGCTGGAAGTTTGTGTATAATACCCCTATCGGTGTGCAATGAAACGTGGTATCCTTTTGGTTAGTAAGCGTGACGGCTGAAGTGGGGCGGGAAACTCCGAAGCGTTCCCGCCCCGCCCCGCCGTGCGCGTTTCCGGTTCGGACAGGCTGCGCTTCGGAGGTCTGCCCTCCGGCCGGGATCAACAGGGGGGATGCCCGCGAAGGGAAAGGAAGAACGAAGATGTCAAAACAGGTTCAGAAAGTGTGCAATGCCATCTCCACCGCTGCGGTGGTGCTGGTGGTCATTCTGGCGCTGCTTCTGGTGGGTGTGCGGCTGGTCGGTCTGCGGCCGATGTGCGTCCTGTCCGGCAGCATGGAGCCGACGTATCACACCGGCTCGCTGATCTATGTCAAGCCCTGTGCGCCCGAGGACGTGCAGGTCGGTGACGCGATCACGTTCGTACTCAATGAGGACTTGGATGTCGTCACACACCGCGTGATCTCCATCGATGCGGAAAACGAGCATTTCTACACGCAGGGAGACGCGAACGACGCGCCCGACGGCGCACCTGTCTATTTCAAGAACCTCATCGGCCGCCCGGTGTTCACCATCCCGTATCTGGGCTATGTTTCGCACTGGGTCTCGAACCCGCCGGGGATGTATCTAGCCATTGCGATCGCGATCGTGCTCATCGTTCTGGCGTTCCTGCCGGACATGCTGCGCAAGGCGGCTGAGGCCGATGCCCGCGATGCGGCGCGCCGAGCAGAGGCAGAAAACGTGGCAAAATGCACAGAAAATGGCGGCAAAAACCGTCAGATTTAAACATTTTCACGGGAGCATGAAATATTTTCAAATCTCCGTGCATTAACTCAATGAACGCTGACAGCGCACGTTGGACGCTGTTGGGACATGGTAAGTTCGGAACATGATGCTTTTGTAAGGGAGGATAACACGAAATGAAGAAGAAAACTTTGACGATCGCCATCGCGCTCGTGCTTGTCGTGGCGCTGGCGGTTGGCGCGACGTGGGCGTATCTGACGGCGCAGAGCGGCCCGGTTGTGAACACGTTCACGGTCGGCAAGCTGTTTGATCAGGGCGGCGCGTTGACGCTGAAAGAGCACAAGGCGGTTGCGCAGACTTCCGGCGAGTATTCTTACAAGGTCACCACTGAAGAGGCGACGGGCAATGAGTACAATCTGCTCCCCGGCACGAAGATCGAAAAAGACCCGTTTGTTAAGGTCACCGGCCTGAAAGCCGGCGCTTCCTGCTATCTTTATGTTGAGGTCGTGGCTTCGGACGCGAGTAGCGTTCTGAATTATAGTGTGGCCGATACGTGGGAGCAGCTTGCTGGTGTTACGGGCAAGAACGGCGGCGCGGTTTACGTTTACAAGACGAACGATGGCAACAGAGTGACTGCAGATGTCACTGCGACCAACATTCTGGCGAACAACCTTGTCGAGGTTAACGATTTTGACGTGAATTCGGATGCGACTGCCAGCCTGACGTTCTATGGCTATCTGTGCCAGTCCGCTGGTTTTGCGGATGCTGCGGCCGCGTTTAACGAGTGCTTTTAAGTAACTCCCTCGCAGCTTTCCCTGAGCAGATCCCTTGAATACCTTGTACAGAGAGCTGTACATAAAAAAGAAAAGGAGAACGCTACTTATGAAGAAGAAATCCATTTTGATGGCTGCGATTGCAGTCATGCTCGTCGCGGTGCTGGTCGTCGGCGGCACGCTGGCGTACTTCACCGACACGAAGTCCGCGACCAATACGTTCACCATGGGCAATGTCAAGATTGCTCTGGATGAGCAGCAGAAGGGCGAAAACGGTCTTGAGGCCTTTGAACAGAACAAGACCCTTGTCCCCGGCAAGTCCAACGACGGCAATGCCGTTTCCAAGATCGTTACGGTTAAGAACACGGGCGCGAATGATGCTTGGGTTTGGGTTGAGCTGAAGATTCCCAAGTACCTTGTGAGCAAGGAATATCCCACCAACGAGAGCAAGAACGCACTGCACTGGAACAGCTACGGCTGCTTCAACGTGGAGTACAACTCCGGAAATTATTGGGGCCTCGCGACCAACGACGGCATCGTTGATGCAAACCACAAAGTTACCGACCCCAAAATGGTTGCTGTTGAAGATGGCCTCTGGAACGACTACAAGTATGTTGGCACTGAAACAATCGGTGGCATCGAGTATGTTGTAATCCGCACGACCATGGCAAAGACCCTGCCCGCTGGCAAGACCTCTCTGCCCTGCCTCGCTCAGGTCTACATGGATTGGCGCGTGACCACGAATGAAGATGGCACTCAGTACATCCTGCCCGCTGGCGATCCGATCTCTGCGGATGCTTCTTGGAAAGTCATCGTGACCGCTTACGCGATCCAGGCGGATGGCTTTAACGCGGTGGATGAGGCTGTTGCTGCTTATAACAACAACGGCAAGTAATTCCCCAACATTTTGACCCCAAAGGGGCGGCGAAATCGCCGCCCCCATCGGGGACTCTGGCTCGGCTTCAATCCGGGCGCGGGCGGCGGGACTGCCGCTGTCCGCGCGCAGACTGAAAGAGAGAATCCCGCAGAAACAGTCCCGGCGCGCCTTCGGGCGCGGAAGAGAATCCCTGCGCACAGCGCAGAATAACCCCCGGCAAGGAGAAAGGTGGTTTGTGCATGAAGAAGAAGTGGACCATCGCGACGGTGCTCCTCCTGGCAGTGGCACTGCTGGCGGTCGGTACGTGGGCGTACTTTTCGGCCGTCGGCACGGCGGACAACGTCATCACGATGGGCTCGGTCAAGCTCGCGCTGCACGACGAGGACGGTAACGGCAATCCGTTCACGACCGTGCGCGTCATGCCCGGCAGCGTCGTGAACAAAGTGGTGTATGTGGAGAACGTCGGCACGGGTGCGTTTTACACCCGCGTGAAGATCACGCCCGAGATCCTCAACGCTGACAGTGAGCGCATGCCGCTCGACCCGAGCGAGCACCTGCTGGTGCTGGATCTGAACGATACCGACTGGATCGCCGGAGCGGACGGGTACTATTATTATAATGGTGCGGTCGATCCGAAGACGGCCACGACGCAGTTGTTCAGCCGCGTCACGTTCAGCACCAAAATGGGCAACGAATACCAGAATTCCACGGTGCACATCTATGTAACGGCGGAGGCCGTGCAGACGGCGAACCTTGAGCAGTACGCCGCCAATGATGTCAGAGATGTATGGAAGCACGTCGGAGCGGTCGAGGCGAGCACCTCGAGCACGCAGATCGACCCGATCCCGACGCCCTGAGAAAGGAGGACGAAACCATGAAAAAACGCATTCTCTCGCTCGTCCTCTGTGCAGCCCTGCTCCTGAGCCTGTGCCTGTTCATGGGCGCCGGCGTGGTCGGGGATGCGGCTGCGGATATGGCTGAGACCGCAGGAACGGTCGAGGACACGCAGTCGTCTCCGGCGGTGGGGCCGATTCTTCCGCTCGTGGTGACGCGGCCGCAGACGTCTCCTTACCGCGCCGCGCGCGCGCCGTCGCTTGCCGATACCGGTGAGACGCAGGATGATGGTCTGAAGCTGACTAAGACGGTTACGCCGAAAGCCGACGGCGGCTATACGGTGCATCTGGAAGCGTACACGACCGGCACGGTCACGACGAGCACCACAACGAAACCCTGTGACATTGTCCTTGTGCTCGACCAGTCCGGCTCGATGGCGGACAATTTCAGCGGGGAAGAGACGGACAATGAAGCGGATACTCGCCAGTACGCAATGAAGCAGGCCGTCAACACTTTCATTGACAATGTGGCAAAAAAAGCCAAGGATGAAGACGTGGAACACCGGATCGCGATCGTTAAGTTTGCGGGAGATTCCACGGACGATGTCGGCGATGATACGTATAAGGATGGCAGATATCGTTATAATTATTCTCAGGTCGTGAAAGAACTGACCGCGGTCAATGATGCCAACGGAGCAAATGCGACCACGCTGAAAACGGCGGTTAACCAGCTGCAGGCTAAGGGCGGCACGCAGACGCAAAACGGCTTGAACCATGCGCAGAGGCTTCTGAACGGTGTCGATTCGGTGCGTGACAGCAGTAAAGTCGTGATTGTGTTCACGGATGGTATGCCGGGTGACGGCGACTTTGACGCAAGTGTTGCGACCAGCGCTATTGCAAGCGCAAAGTCGATGAAGGATGCCGGTGTGACCGTGTACACGGTTGGCATTTTCACCGGGGCGAACGTTGACCAGCTGTATGGCAACACCGGGTTCTCAAAAAACTCGAACGGAAGCGTTGGGAGTTATTGGGCCAACAAGAACACAAGCAATGGTATCGATGTTCCGGCTGGGAACCGCTTTTTGAACTATGTGTCCAGCAACTTCAAGGCTGCCTCGGAGATAGGGTTAAAGGTTTATGAAGATGAACACTGGTTCTCCGCCAGTTATTACGGCTGGGAAGTGACGCGAAACTTCACCCGCGACAAAACCGGCTATTATATGACGGCGAGCAACTCGACGGCGTTGAATAACATCTTTACCTCCATCAGCCAGACGATCGGCAGCGCCAATATTGACCTTGGCAGCGAGACGGTCATCAAAGACATCGTGACGCCATACTTTACGGTGCCGCAAAATGCCGGTGCTATTCGTCTCTCCACTGCAGCCTATAACGGCAGCGCATTTGGGGCTCCGGTCGCAGCCGATCCTTCGGTGACGGCAGCGATCGATCCGGCAACGCGGGCGGTCAATGTGACCGGCTTCGATTTCAACCAGAACTATGTCTCCACAAACGCTAAGGCGGATGGCACGTTCGGAAAGAAACTGATCATCGAGTTTGACGTCTCTGTGGAAGCTGGCTTCCTCGGCGGCAATCAGGTGCCAACGAATGATGGGCAGTCCGGCATCTATGCGAAGGGAACCATGATCAAGGCGTTCGATGTGCCGACGCAGGACGTGGAAGTAAAAAGCATCACGCCGACGGCGGATGACAAGACGATCTACCTTGGCGATTCTGCCAATTTGCAGGAGCTTGTGCACCAGAATGCCACATTTGACGGCACAAATAACGCTTTTGTGAACGTGACCTACACGGTCAAGGATGAAAACGGCGGAACGGTCGGCACGTACACGGTTCCTGCCGGAAGCAGCAGCGGAATATGGGAGTGGAGCGATGCGGCAAGCGGCGGCACCGTCGCCCCGGAGCAGACCACGACCTACACGGTGACGTGCACGGTTTCGCCTACGCAAAGTGGAACGTATGAGAGCGTTTCTAAAGATGCTGCGTTCACCATCACGGTCAACACCTGCAGCCTGACGATCTCCAAGGCCGTCACCGGCGACGGCGCGAACCCGAACCAGACGTTCGTGTTCGATGTCAAGGACAGCACCGGTAAGCTCGTGACCACCATCGTGCTCAAGGACGGCGGCGAAAAGACCATCACCGGTCTGGCCGTCGGCACGTACACGGTCACTGAGGATACAAACTGGTCGTGGAGCTACAGCATCGTTGGCGACAACAACAAGACGGCTACGCTCAGCGGCACGACGCCCAGCGCCACGGTCGCTGTCACCAACCATTACAATTCGCACAACTGGCTCACGAGCATTGCCGACGTGATCAACACTTGGATCAGCGGCAGCGCCGCGCAGAAAAACTGAACAGGAGGGATGACATATGAAACGTATCTTTAACGGTTCAGGCGGGAGAAAGACCGCGCTCATCCTCTCCCTGTGCCTGATCTTCGCACTGGCCGTCGGCACGACGTTCGCCCTGCTCAAGGCGAACACCGACCCCGTGACGAACACCTTCACGGCGGCCAAGTCCGGAACGGACATCGTCGAGAAATTGGATGGCAGCCAGAAAACGAGCATCAAGGTTCAAAATACCGGCACGGCCGTGTCCTATGTCCGCGTCAAGCTGGTCATGAACTGGGTCAGCGGAGATGGAAAGACTATCTCCGGCGAGCCCGTGAACATTGACGTCACATACGACACGACCAAGTGGTTCGAGCAGGACGGCATCTACTACTACAAGATGCCGGTCGCGGCAAAGGATTTCACGACCAACCTGCTGAAAACGCCCATCACGCAGGACGCTGCACCCGAGGGTTACCACCTTGAGGTGACGGTGCTGGCCGAGAGCATTCAGGCCGCACCGAGCAAGGCTGTGACAGAAAGCTGGGGCGTGGGCGTTGACAGCAACGGCTATCTGACGCAGCCGACCACGACACCATAAGGAGGGCAGCGGTATGAAACACAAAAAGTTTACCATGATCGTCGCCCTCGTGCTGGTGGTCGCGCTGGCTGCGGGGCTGGGCATCTGGGCGACGGGCGAGGAAAAGCTCCCCACCGTCACCTACTATGACGGCAACGACGGCAACAACGCGCGCTTTGTCTTTACCAACACCGGCAAGGGCTCGGCGACGGACCTGTTTGCCAACTTCTCCAACTGCATGCCCGGCGACAGCCTCACGCAGACCATCTGCGTCAAGGCCGACAGCGCCAACGGCGCGCAGGGCGCGAAGGTTTACCTCCGCGCCGAGATCGACGGCGACACCTCTGCCAAGGAGGGCACCGCCATCAAGTACGACGATGTGCTCAGCCACATCCACATGACCGTGTCGCAGGACGGCAAGGTGCTCGCGACCAACAAGAACGCGAGCCTCTTCGACCAGCTCGACGCGGCCGACGGACTCAAGAGCGACGTCCTCGTGGCCGAGGTCTTCCCGAAGGCAGACCCGATCAAGCTGGACGTGACCGTTGAGATCGACCCCGCGATGGGCAACGCCTTCCAGGAAGCGGCCGCGCACATCAAGTTCGTCTTCTCCGCAGAGGACAACGAGCTGCCGCCTCCGCCGCTGGAGCGCGATAACCACGACTCGTACATCGCCGGTTATCCAGATGGTACGGTCGCACCGGGCAGACCGATCACGCGCGCCGAGGTCGCCGCGATCTTCTACCGCATCCTGAGAGATGACGGCCGTGAGGAGATCTGGACCACCAAGTGCTCGTACTCGGATGTCCCGGCTCAGAGCTGGTACACCAGTCAGGTCGCCACGCTCACCAACGGCGGTATCCTCGCCGGCTACAAGGACGGCACATTCCGCCCGCAGCAGTACATCACCCGCGCAGAGTTCGCGACGATCGCGGCGCTGTTCTTCCATGCGCCGGAGGTCGAGGACGATGCCTTCACCGATATCTCCGACAGCTGGGCGCGCGACTACATCAACCGCGCGGCGAAGCTCGGTCTGGTCAGCGGCTATGAGGACGGCACGTTCCGCCCGCAGAACCAGATCACCCGTGCCGAGGTCATGGAGATCATCAACAACGTCCTCTTCCGTACCCCGGATAAGGATCATCTGCTGCCGGACATGATCGTCTGGCCGGACAACAGCAACAAGACAGCGTGGTACTACGCAGCCGTGCAGGAGGCCACCAACGGCCACGAGTACGAGCGCGTGGACAACACCTCGCCCGAGACGTGGACGGAGCTCAGACCGCCGCGCGACTGGGATGCGCTGGAGGCAGAGCTGTCGCAGAAGTATCCCGACCGGTAAGCGCGCTGCGCTGACGGTTAGAAAAACACCATAGCGGACACCCCCTGTGCTGCAGCACAGGGGGTGTTGCGTCTGTCAAAAAGTAATACTTTTTGACAAAGAATTTGCGGCCTGACTGCAGCGCACGCGCCGTCCGCCGGAGGCAAACGGCGCGCACGTTTGCAGACCGAGAAGTATTTTCTTCGCCGCACATGTCGCCGAAGAAAATGATCGGACTTTCTTT